>Ga0131853_10011431_pt1 | contig 16250 bp, 8 predicted proteins | sample TergutLab28metaG_FD_92764 | JGI IMG/M metagenome (GOLD analysis project Ga0131853, IMG submission 92764) | Labiotermes labralis P1 segment gut microbial communities from Petit-Saut dam, French Guiana - Lab288 P1 (version 2) (version 2) | ecosystem: Host-associated > Arthropoda: Insects >...
AGTGGACCCCGTTCCAGACCCACTACTACTCAGAAAATCTGGTAGCGCCGGGGATCGAACCCGGGACCTCTGTATCTGTAGCCAGAAACTCTGACCACTAGACCACAGAGGCGGTCCAATAATTACATATTTCACTTTATAAAGGCATGAAATATTTTTAAAGTTTCTTACTTAAAATTATGTGTTTTGGGCCTAAGATTTCTAAAAAAATTTCTTTCGGTTTTCACATGTTTCGCTTTTTACACCTCGGCCTGACCAGAAGGATGGATAATTCCCAAGGTATCTCAGACGGTATCAGATATGAGGTATTCTGCTTGGATAGACAGTTCGTGAATGGCGCTGACTCGGCTGTCACTGAAATCCAGTGTTGTTAAGGGAGCCTGCAAGTTAATCAAAGCTTAATTGACAATCAAACATGAACTTTGCTCTCAAGTAGTTCAATGCCATCTGCATCTTCATTTCTCACACATGTCATTATCATTCATCTCTGTCTTATTCACCTTTCGCTCAGCTCGCCAAAATATTCGCTTTTCAGAAACTAAAAATTTAACCAATCCAACATTCTATTGACAATGCTAATCTCAAAATAAATATATTAAAATACATACAAAATACAAACAGCTTAAGGAAGATTTTTTTTTGGGAAGTGGTTCCGTGAAATGCTTTTGAAGCTGATTGAAAGTAATCCGGACGAAAGTATTACCTCCATCCTCAGGGAGGCAGCGTGTTATTCCAAACTCTTGACACGTATCTACCAAATCATAAGCATTACATAAATATAAACAATATTTTTCATAACTGAGTAGAGTAAGAATCCGAACTTCATACAAGATGAAGGATATTCTTGGCTTATACCCACATTGAGTCTTTTTGTTTACAGTCATTAAAGCAGTATTTTGAATAAAACTAGGAATCATTCCACTTCCTACGTCTTCAACAACAAGAACATTTTGATTGACTTTTATTAACCAAAATTTATATAGGCATATTACTCTCGCGCCCGTCTCTAATGTAGCATCCCACAGGTTAATAAAATGTTTCGCCAGTCTTCGTCAAATAACAGTTTCAATAAATTTTGCAGGCTCTAATTTATGTATAAATATTTTTTCTTTCAGTAATTAGTTACGGCAGTGAAAAAGTCTTCTCTCGTTCTGCAATTTGGCCCCCAAAATTAGGTCTTACATTCACATTTTAAAGGCCAAACGTTATTTTCTTTATACCAGGAATCAGTCCGTACCGCGCAGTAAATACATTCCACCACGGTTATAAAAACCAGTCAGTTAATGATGTATAAGACAAAAGTCGCTGTCTGTTCTGTGATCCCTACAAGACACTCAACGCAAAGCGAACACCATGTTGAATTTTTGAATGTTAAACCTGGTGGTACGTAAAGACACCCCTAGGCTTTGAAAGGTGAAATCTTCCTAACTAAATTTTGTACCATGTTACTAGTGGAGCAGCTACTCTACCGAAACGTCTTTTTCTTGTGAGCAGGATATCTTGTGTGTATGTGGGTCGCGCGGTTTATAGCAATGTTACATGCTGCCAGACGGCCAGAGCGTGCTTTGGTGACAAAGCTACAGAGACTTTTAACAATGAGTACGGGACTTGAAGCTTGTTACGGAAATTAACACAAGGGGTCACGATGTTGCCATACACTTTGTTATCCATGGTACATTTTCTTGGAAATATTTTAACGTCTTTGGTTGATATACCTTCAACTGCTGCTGACGTCTGTCATATTAAGGAAACATACAACAGGAATTAACTTTCAATGCATATCAATAAAACATGGCGCTCATTTGCGACAACAATGTCACAACTCAAATCTGTGATTTTTTTTTCGGGAGAAACTTTTAAAGTTTTCGAAGTGCTATAAATTTCCATGAGTGCAACGACGACACAACTGCTCTCCAGCGGCGAGTTTTGGAAACTACGTCATGACATTATACCTGTTAAAACTGCATCTGCAAACGTTTCTTTCTATACAAATAACTCAAAAATGTCAAATTTTGAGTTGTGACACTCTTGTCGCAAATTAGAGTTGTGTTTATAAACACAAGAAAGTGTTTCACGTGAGGTTAACTGATTTCACACTGTAGTGTCGGGAAGGTGCAGTCACGTGTCTTAAGAACCTGTTCCGTTTGTTGCATACAAAGCCTCCACAGTAAAAGAATATCCATATTTTTCATAACATCCGTAAAATTACTGGTTTTAACTCAGACAAATACTAGAATAACACTCCATTGCTGTTCTTGGATTTCTTATCACTATTAATTTCACCATACAATGGGGCGCGTGTACATCAATGTACAATTCTTAATTTCTTTATCAGCGTTCCCTTGTCCTCCGACATTGTTACGGCCAGGGTAGAAATAAAGGAAGGGAGAGAGAAAATGAAAGAACTGGAAAATTATTTAAAGGCAGAGTAGCTAATAATTTTTTTCTATGGTGTTTCATCACCTGTCGTTTATGGTCTATATCCGACGTTCTGAGAGTCTTAAGTAGCTGACAATTCATATTGTTTTCTGGTATCTGGAACAGTGTTGTCCGGTATGTTACGTCACCAGATTTTGGGAGAAATTATTGCTGCCACATTAACTGATAATCTGCCAGATTAACGAATTAATGAACTAGAATGTTTGCGTTGTTAGTGTCAAGACCCTGAAGAAGGATGCAGTATGTTTCTCCGAAACGTTCGAACCCCACCTACCAGAACACATAGTGTTATTTTTCCAGAAGAGCAAAATATAAGTCTCTTCCGACGTAGAAAGTTCAACTGTCATACCACTCATGTGATTAGATTTAATTTTCTGATGTGCCATTCAAAACTCGCGAAACGCGGTGCATTTTTACATTCCGAAAACACATGTCAAAGCAGCTGGCTGCACGCAATAAGGGGAAGGCTACGCTGGGAGGACCGTAAAGGCAGTACGACAATTTCCATAAGTATTTACATGACTCTCTTCTGTGTTTTGACATTGCGTTTAGCAGGGAACCATCTTTGTGGTGACGTAATTACGTCCAGGTGGAAAATGGCGTGATTAAGGAGAAAAGGTAAACTAAATTTGTAGGTGGCGAATAAGAAACAGAATAAGTCTTGTAAATAAAACCAACTTGGTACACAAATTTATTCTTAGAATATTTATCAATCTCTACATGTTTCGGGCGACTATGAACCCATCATCAGTAGAAACAACTGTGTTTTTGCGACACTTGTTACTTGTTATTCTTTCTGTGTGGATGACTGTCTGGTATGCAGTGTGGGATGAATTCCACCAATTCCACCTTGCATACCAGAGAGTCATCCACACAATATGACAAGTACAAAGTGTCGCAAAAACACAGTTTTTTCTCCTGATGTTGGGCCCATATTCGCCCGAAACATGTAGAGATTGATAAATACACTAAGAATAAATTGTGCACCAAGATGGTTTTATTTACAAAATCATACAGGGATGCACAGGTCAACAAAACTTAAAATTAAGCAGAACAAGAACAAATGTCACAGATGTACTGAATATAAACCTGAAGATGCAGGCAGCACTTTCCTCCGAAACTTATAAACCTACAAACCTGCAAGTTGTCACAACCCAGAAGACCCTCATCAGTACAAAATCTCTGTAAAAGTTTTAAAACCTATGTTTCTTAACGTCTTTATAACCTGAATGAAGAGAATGAGGTTTTTCCGGCGAGGTATAGGATCACGCTGACAGTACTTTCAAACTACCAAGCAAGAATTTGATGGGAAAACCAAACTTGCTGATAATACTTATCGCGGGTTCAGCCTTAGAACACAGCAAGTTATTTAAACGCAAGCGTTTTTGGGCAAGGCTTTTACCCTCATTCAGTGATACAGCAACACCGCAAATAGTACTTCTTCATGCGCCCCAACCCATAGCAGTTCGCTGTTGTCAGTTTGCCATACAGGTAGTACAAGAGGACTATAAGTACGCGGTAGTCATTTTGCAGTGAAACCCGTCTACATTGGCTAAATTTGGTTCAATTCAAAAGCGCCCAACTAAATGTGATATTCTGGCCATATTTCAAGATAAACATGTGAAAACATTCTGGAGCAATGGATGTATACTCTCAGAGGAATTTGCCAGTTCCATAAAAGCGTGGCCAATTATGACAGACGGCTGTTTTACATGGGTGGCCAACTTCTCATATTTTAGTTTACCTGCATTCCATCTGTAATGGGTATGACCCATTGGATGATATTACTTACTTACTCCATGGTGCAGAGTTCTTCTTGAGAAGCTAACTGGTTTGCAGCTAGTCAAGAAATTCCCCGCATTTCACGGAACCCGAATGTTCATTACCGCACTCACAAGCGTCCGCCACCTGTCTCTATACTGGACCAGCCCAATCCAGTCCACAAACCCATATCCCACCTCTTGGAGATCCATCCTAATATTATCCACCCATCTACGCCTAGGTCTCCCCAGTGATCTCTTTCCCTTCGGTTTCCCCACCAAGACCCTACACACCCGCCTGTCCTCAAACATACGCACCACATGCCCAACCCATCTCATTCTTCACTGGATGATATACATATTATAATTATACAGGTAGCCATTTTGGTTCTTACAACTGACAAATGTCTTTCTTTCACAGTCATAATACTGAAAGAAACTACACTGGATTTCCCCACTTGTCCGCCTAGCATACTGCTAAAAATGCAATGAAAAGCAAACGAGGATTTCGCGCATAAATAATTTGCTTAGCATGTAAGAGAATTTGACGGGCCGACATATTTTTACATCATTGCAGGGCAACGGCTGCAAATAAATACGCATTTTTCGTCGGCACCATATTTTAAATTCATAAAAGAAAATTCTTCTAACTTGGCTGAGGTATATAATCTCTACTGCTAATTATAATGTCCTATTAAGCCTATTTTTCTTAACGGCATTTCATATTGGGGATTTGGGGAGGAGGCTATCCATCTATAAGCATCTGTTTTTCAGCAAGTTCTGGTCAGCTTCTGTGGTACAAAACAAATCTGTCAGTTGTTAAGCGTCTTTCAACCAACTCATTTTCCTTGGTTCTTCTCTCGCTACTTGCTACCGGTACGTTATAATATCCAGCATTTTTGCCATTACAACTCAAAATGTATGACCATCACAGTCCCAGCAGCTACCACTCTAAATTGTCTACTCCATTTCAAACGGTTGCCCTGTTCTACAAGCTTTCTCTGTTTCTTTGTGCAGTACAGTGGTTGAGACACTAGGCAGCCCAATATAATTCTTAATAGAAGTCAGGTGAAATGTGATGGCACACGCGCAGAAACCAGATTTCGTTTTTCGGCGAATCGGCGGGGGTGTCAGTTCAGTCGACTACTGGCAGCCGAGGTGTGCGCATTTGCGGTAGTAATGCTTGATACACCATGTTCCGAGGTGGCGTGAAGTGTATTGGCTACCCACTCCATTCCTCAGTTTCCCCTTCACTTCCCCTCCCGGGCGTCACCGTGTGCCATCACATTTCAAAAGGAGTCTACCCGTGTCGATTCTTTAGTTGACACAAGTGCAGTTACCATAAGCAGTTCAGACGCTATCTTTGTTCGACGGATGTTCAGTTCTAATGTCGCTAATACCAATCGATTAGTTAAGTGGAGGTGACATTGCCGGATAATTGCTTCTAGGAATTAAGGCTCATTCCAGTTGCATTCACACACACACACACACACACACACACACACACACACGTTGAAGGAAGTCTTGTGATCTCGTGCTAAATAACCCTAACACATTTTCAAAATTCTTCATATTCCAAGAACTCTTCCTACAAGAAAAGTTAAATTGTTACTCCTTGTAACTGATTATCACAACATGAATATGCGACGGTCGATGGAAGTTAGATCCGTCCTACTTCATGAGCAATAGATGGAAGTGACTTGTCACTTCAAGGCTTTGCCCGCCTTAACCTCTGAAAAAGGCTCTATAATTTTACAGTGAAAGTGATCTGTGTTATGCATTACGAAAATAAAAAGGTAAAATGTTCCTGTTACAGGCCCGGTGTGGCTCAAAGGGTGGGTAGAGGTATAGCTCTACCCTTCCATGACCGCGGCACTAGAAGGGGGTGAGTGGTCAGGAGCACGCCCCGGCCGCACTTTACCCCTGGGAAAGACCCGGTGCCCATTTTATAGGAGGCTGGGTGGGCCCCAGGGCTGGCCTGGACGGGCGGAAAATCTCGTCCCCACCGGGATTCGATCCCGTACCGTCCAGTCCGTAGTAAGTCGTTATACCGACTGAGCTACCGGGCCCACCTTTTACGAAGATATCCGTAAAAAAAAAATAGTAAGGAGCGACGTGACTATTGCAACTATTTTTACGTAATAGGAACGGATAAGCCAGTGAAATTTAATTATTGGTATCTTATGTAGGTGTGAAATAGTAGGAGTGACTGTGAAATGGCAGTCCTTCAGAACTCTTAAATGTAGACTACCATGCGAAACGAAGGGGCTTTTTAATGGCGCTTTCAGACGTTTTCGATTTCAGGAAATAATACTTCGTCTATTAAAATGTTACGGGATGTAATACTTTGCGCTTTGGCAGAAACTTCCACAGTTTGGAGAAATGTAGAGTTTTTATTTTTTACCCTGAAGACAGCCGCAGTCAGCAAAGTTGTACCAGACAACACGGCGACACATCTCAAAATACGACACCTTCACAGTCATCCTTGCGAGAACCTCAAACCAGGCAAATTTTACTTCAGAAAGGCTCTGGGCTGGCTGTAAAATTCGTGATGTGCTTAGTGCCGGCTTTGGGTTTTCAAGGGTCTTAGTTGACCGTTGGCGAACCAACACCAAAACCTCGATGACATTCCGATATTCTGACCATGGTACAGAACGCTTGGGCGTTCCCGCGCAAGGTAATTAGCGTTACCTGGTTACCACCATGCACATACAAGCAGGACTACCAACAAAACAAAATAAAACCAGTTCATAACCAGGTCGAAGAAACACATAAAAGTGTTCATAAATATACAAGACAGTAAAACTGTCCCTCTCAAAACCATGAAGCAGGCCTGCTTAGTTTTCCTTTCTTTCTTTCTTTCTTTTTGTGGTGCTGGACACTTCGGCGAAATTTGTTCTCCATGTGAGCCACATCAAAATAAACGCAAAAAATTAAGAAAGACAGTAATTAAATGTACAAATTTACCCCAGGGAAAGAAGCCCTATGGACATCGAATAGAAGCCTAGGTGTGTCCTAGAACTAGTCGGGACTTTTGCTGTTTCATATGACTAGGAATACGACAAGCTACAAATACTCCATCACACTTAGCTATTCGTGTTACAACGCGTGTGTTAGTGACACGCGATAACATATTTTCTATTAATACTTCGAAGAACAATAACCAGGGTTGCAGGTTAGCTTACGGTAGCCCTATCAATTCACTTCGCAACCAGACATGTTTAGTTGGCAACAAATGGAATGCATCATTCGGATGAGCACCAATACATTATTTACGACAGCGGGTTCCAACACTTTGGCCCTGGATCCCTAAATAACTAAGTTACATCTTTGAAAAAGCCCTAAATATAATTTGTTTTGAAAATTACAGTATTTTGACGTGTAAGGCCGATAGTGTGGTGGATATTTACCGACTCTGGAAGAAATATGCTGTTCTTATTGTCAGGATAAACGTACTCTTCTATCACGAAGATAGAGGAAGATATTTCCGCAGAAACAGTTGTGAATGTCTAGCAGACTACAAGGCGTTAAATCCCAGGAAACGATGGGCAAATGTCCTCAGTTCAACAAGAATTTTATTAAATTATTATTTATTTGGTACAAATTCTAAAGAAAAAATAAAAAAATACGTAGATCTAACTCGTTTCCTCGTGAAGTTCAATATGGGCCTCCCGTTCCGGAAAGACTGTCATTTGAACAAGCTACGAGCTGGATAATCAGGAAACGTGGTTCCAATACAGAAAGCTGCAGACGTTGTTTCTTCTGCAGACCGGTCGAACCCACACATTCTCTCGTCCCTTGTGCATCGGGGTCAAGAGAGACCCGGACCTCTGAGCTACACAAACCCGGCGTAGAGCAGGCCGGACGTTTCGGGGAAAAAATTCCGGTGGGTGGTGAGATTTACCGCACCCGTCCACAGCAGCCCTGAGGCCCGCGCAGCCTCCTATAAAATGGGTGCCGGGTCCTTCCTGGGGGTAAAACGGCTGGGGAGTGGCGTTGACCACTCACCTCCAACTAGCGCCGAGGATAAAGAAAGAGTTGGGCTATATCTTTACACCCCCTCTGGGCATTCGTGTCTTATTCTAGCGTGAATTTTACCTTTACGTTTCCCTTTACAGCGGACAATTCACAAAGGTCTAATGACAGACAGTTTCAAGATTTTAAAGTAACTAATTGAAAGAACATTAACTATGTTCAGTAGCCTTAGGGCCGACTCTTACAAAGGACAAGTAAGACCTTCCTGCAGTGTTTTCATTTATTTGCTCCACGTGCAAGTAACTCTCAATCACTGAATCTTAAGCAGTAAAAGCGCCATTTTTATAGGCTTACAAGAAATGTATCTAATGTATCTGATCAGATACATTAGAGAAAACAGAACAAGTGGATCGGTTATTAAAGATTACAGTATTTTTAAGCACAGACACTTTATCGAATTTTTCATTAAGAGGAAAGGAAAGTTATGAAAAACGCTTATCAAATTAGACAGCAGAAATCCCACCGCAGCGGATATTCGAAACGAAATACAAAATGCTTTAGGCTACTCATACACAAGGAACTAAGATATGAATTCTCTCGAGGCATGGATAGAACTCCTAACATTCCTGGCCTGTCCTCTTGTGTAGGCTCAGACATTCTGTTGGTCCTAGGTCTCATTAGAGAAGCCTTTTTGAATTCCTAAAAATTTGCTCTTTGTGAATCAGATCTCAGCCGGAACTGGACAGGAAGAGTCTATATGACTGCCGAAGGAATCATTTACAGGGCAGGGACAGTGGTGCCGCGCACACCATATTAGTTCTCACTAATCCGGCGGGATTTCTCCTCAGATTTACCTAAACTCGCAGACACCTCCGTAACAGTAGCGATAATATTTATAGGCTGAATAAGCCTACTTACAAATCAGAAACATACTTAACATTCAGAACTACATCAAGACCATGTAACAATACATTTTATTATGCGAGTGTAAACAGTGTTAAAAGAATCTTATGTTTATTGGACCGTGCATCATCTTGATAGTTGAATAAAGCTAGACCAACTTGATGTCACTTGCTTTTTTATTCCCTTATTTAATGCTCAACATGTTTCGGATGTTAATACACACATCCTCAGGAGCTTGCGACTTATAAATAAGTCGCAAGCTCCTGAGGATGGATGTGTTAACATCCGAAACATGTTGAGCATTAAATAATGAAATAATAAAGCAAGTGACATCAAGTTGCTCTATCTTTATTCAAATGTTAAAAGAAGTTGTGATTTCTTTAGCAATAATGGTAATGAAACTAAGATTACCAAAACGTACATGAAAAGATTTACAATTGATAACCAACAGGATACAACTATTTTGATTCATTTACTTCTAATCAGCTCTACATGTTTCGGGCGATGTTTTCGCCCATCATCAGGGGCACATCACTGTAACTACAGCTTCTGGTAATGTCCATTGATGTTGCTGCTGGCTGGTGTTGCGTATTGGGTGGAAATGACTTAAGTTCCACCAGCCATCAGCAACATCCGTGGACAATACCAAAAGCTGTAGTTACAGTGATATGCTCCTGATGATGGGCGAAAACATCGCCCGAAACATGTAGAGCTGATTAGAAGTAAATAAATCAAAATAGTTTCATCCTGTTGGTTATCAATTTTAATTACACTAACGATGCACGGAAATATGAACGTTAGATGAAAAGGCTTGCTGAACGGAGTATATTCTGTGCTAAAACATTATTGCATATGGAACCTTAATAACATATCACAAATACTCCGTATATTACTATTTCATTATAAGTCTTAATGCAGACTGTTCCTTTTATCGTGTCCCTGAGTTTAACACTTTACCGCATAGAAAGTCTGTATCTGCAAGGGCATCCAATGACAACTATCGTACCAATGGACGCGACAAAATGGACACAGTGTAGAAAAAAATGAAATTATTTCGTGGATTTCCCTAGACAGGACTCGCGAAAACTTATGCTTCTGCGGACCACACTACGAGTACTACTATGTTAGAGGATGTTCTTGAAGTGAAACACTCGTCATATTGCTTCACCAGTCACATAATTTTATGTACAAAGTCACCAAGGCCATGGTTATTTATTGGCTTTATAGACAATTTATACATCAAAGACAGAACTTGATGCAACGCGTGTACGCAGATTTGCGAACCGTCATAAAGACCGGTACATACGATTAAGTTGTTCTGTAATCGTGCAGCTATTATTGAAATAATATAATATGAATTATAGGTTGGAGCTGTGACCAGTCCTATCACACAATTCGAATAAGGGAATGGCAACAAACTTCGAACCCCACACTTGCAGAAAAACCTACTCGTACGAGGAACAATCTGTCACGTGATTAATGTATTGCTTGCTTATCCATCAGATGATATTAAAAATGTTGATACTGAGCTTGACTGTATTTTGAATCAACAACACGATTAAACTATAATGGTTCATTTGAATTCAACGGATTAGGGTCCGCCTTGAGAAGCCAAATGTTGCTCAGTCAATCACGAAATTCCTCTACGTTTATGGAGCAAATTTTAATGTTACGCTCCACCAAATCTTGTATCTCCCATGTGGTCACGTCTCTTCGGATTTTTGAACTAAATTTTTTAATGCATTTATCACTTTCCCTATCTACAGCCGGGGAGCTCTGTCGGTATAGCGACTGGCTACGGACTGGACAGTCAGGGGTTCGAATCCCGGTAGAGGCGAGATTTTCCGCACCTGTTCAGACGGGCCTTGGGTCCCACCCAGCCTTCTGTACAGTGGGTACCGGGTCTTTGCCAGGGGTAAAGAGCGGCCGGGGCGTGACGCTGACTCCTCACTCCCTTCTAGTGCCGTGGTCAAGAAAGAGTAGAGCTATACATCTACTCCCCCTATAGGCCGTACGGCCTGTACAGAGCCTCAGTGCCTGTACAAGGGTGCAATTAACCTTTACCTTTATTTTCCCTATCTTATTCTTCATAATTCTATTATCCTAGTATTATATGGACAGAAGTACAAATTATAAAATTTTCACACAAGGCAATATTTTCCAGCTCTCTATTATTTCTTGCATCTGGAATAGGAATATTTTGTCAAGGTCCTTATTCCTGAACACTCATTAATTACCTAAATGAGAATCTGTGAAACGTACATATTCCCTCTACATTTATAAAATCTTCATGGTACAGACATCATTTGAGTATCGGCAAACTGTACAAAAGAATGTGCTTTACTTCCTGTTTTTCATATACTCTGACAATGCAAAATCTACCTATTTTGATACCGACACGTGTAAAGGGGTAAATGACATATTTTTTCACTCCGAAATATACTTTCCCCATGCTGGAGACAGTGACGACAACTCTGTGTTATGAAGTACCCTTGAAAATATCTGAAGCAGCTTGCTCTTTTTCTACCTGGCTGTCGGCACGCTGTTTGCACGTCTGTAGCCTTCAGGGACCCTCGGCCCTTTCTCGGAAGGAAAGGCTCAGGATTTTGAATATGTCCAGCAAAAGGGGTAACCCTAACCAGTAACTGTACCCGACAACGTTGCCACGTTTTGTTACATCAAATATAAAAATTGTCAAACAAGAAATAGGCTTAGTCTACATCCTGCTTGCCTGATGAGAACGCTTACATTAATATCACGATTAGACGCAGAAAATTTTGAACAGAACCAGATGCAGGCCTACACAAAGATAATAAAGCAGTTCCATTCCAGGTCTGCACAGGGCCTGAGGGTTCCAGGAAGGCGAGGTTCGCAGATTTCAAGACAATCGGCACATGAAGGTGGTAAGGTTGTCAGCCCTATGCACCGGCCGCCTTTACCCCCCAGGAAATATTCCTGGTACTCATTTCTCTTACAGTTTGAGACACGAAGATAATACGAAACACTGATATTTCATTCACCAATAAAACTTGAATTAAAGAAGACTGTACTTTAAAGTTAGTTGATGAGAGCACTGAAATGTAATAATAATAATAATAATAGGTTTGTGAGACACGCAGGGGATAGGGTGAACCTCTTCCCCTGACTGAACTTAATCCCACCGAAATCTGAGACTGATGAAGATTTCCAGCAGGCAGATGCTGAAAAGTGTAATTCAGTAATACTAATGTTAATAATAATAATAATAATAAAAATGGAGTTTTTATGCAAATGCTGCACGTCCTAGTCCAGTACGGAACGGAAGAACATCGCCTCACAGAAAACGAGAAAACACTGTGCTATAGGGATTTGTACAGAAAATGAGAACACAGTATACTGCAGGGATTTGTAAAGCAAGATACTGCTGTCTTCAGTGCATAAAGGGAACAAGGAACATGAAGTGTGCGAACAACACCCTGAAACGTGCAGCCGATTTTGCGCTATAAGAGAGGTACTGTACCAAAATAACACATATATTACTATAGTGACAAAAGAAGCAACTTGAACTAAAATTATGATCGAAGTGCCTGTATCATTTTTCTTTGCACAAAGCGTGATGCCGGGTATGGGACACAAGGTCCCACCGATCAATAGGCACTGGAGAGTCCTTCCCCGAGATTAGAGCGGACATTTCGTGAAGCCGACCAATCACTTCCATCCAGTGCTGAGGTACGTAATAGGTAGAGATGCACCTCCACCCTTTCATTTGCCTTCATTACGTCACAGGGACAAATTTTAACCAAAAAGAACAACAGTCAGGACAGCTCAGTCAGTGGTTTGGCTGGGGGTTTTTGTGACGTAGGAATTCCTCTTCCATTCTCAAAATATCGGAAGCTTTTTCTTTTTCACAGTGTCCAAAACAGCCCCTAGGAATCATCCAGCTTCCTACTCATAGGATAAAAACCACCAGGAATGTAACTCAACACTCAACTCCATCTGGTAACAAGAGTAAGAATTCATTCGTACGTCTCAGTGCCCTGTACTTAATTAAGCATAGAGACAAATTTCCTTATCTTCTTGTGCCATTTACATTCTTCCACAAATAGCAACAGGCCATGACAAATAAAGTAGGCCTTACGACACATGTTGTATACAGCGTTAGATATTTTTCTTGCGTTTTAGGCAATTTCGCGTAGACCCGAAAAGGGCCCTAAATTCATCAAGTCACACCATTTGTCTGTCCACATGTACCACCTTGCCTCCGGCTGGTCGGATTTTCTTGAATTTTGATACAGGTGGCTTTTATTAAAACTGTCAACAAAATCCAAGTTTTATTAAAATCGAACAGAAAAATCCGGCACGTTGTGCAGAGACTTAGGTACATTTTCAGATTCAGGCTAGGTACGAAAATATCGTCACTTTAAAAACCCCTGAAACCTTGGAGCACCAGGTTTCTATAGCAAATATTCAGGATGTTAGTTCCTTATATAAACTTAAAGAACTATTGTTTTTAATGAAGTAAAAGAGTGATTTTTGTGCAATGAGAAAATAATTTTGAAAATCAATTAAACTAGAGGAAAGCAAAACTATTTAAAAGCTGGCAACTCAGGCAAGAATTGTTTGTCTCAGAACCAAAAGGGTTTTAAAACATGTTATTAATATATTGAAACAGAGAGTTAGTTTATTTTATTCTTTATTGCATTAGAGGACTATAAAGAAAAACACACTCTCCTTAGTACTTGATAGTAACGAGAATGGACTGGAATTGAATGCTGAATAAGCTAAGTACATGGTCATATCTCGAGATCAGAATGCCGGAGGAAGTCACGAAATAAAGACAGATAATAGTTCTTTTGAAAGTGTGGAACAATTAATATATTTGGGAACAACCTTAACGTATCAAAATTCTATACAGAAAGAAATTAAGGACAGACTGAAGTCAGGGAATGCTTTCTATAATTCGGTGCAGAATGTTTTGTCTTCCAGTTTGCTATCCAAAAATATAAATATTAAGATATAAAGAATTATAATTTTGCCTGTTATGCGTGTGAAATATGATCGCTCACATTGAGGGATGAACGTAGGCTGAGGGTGTTTCAGAATAAGGTGTTAAGGAGAAACTTTGGGCCTAAGAGGGACGAGATAACATTGAAGTGGAGAAAACTACATAATGAGGAGCTTAATGATGTGTACTCCTCACCCAAATTTGTTCGGGTGATCAAATCGTGAACAACTACATGGTTGGGGCATGTAGCACGTATAGGGGGAGATGAGGTGTGTATGTAGTCTTTTGGTGGAGAAACTTGAAGGAAAGGGAGGCGTAGGTGACAGGATATGTTAAGATGGGTCTTCAGGAAGTTGGATGTGGGGCATGGGCTGGATTCATCTGGCTCATGATAGGTGCAGTTGGCGGGCACTTGTGAGTGCTGTGATGAAGCTTCGGGATCCACAAAATGCGGGGAATTTGTTGACTAGCTGAGAACCGGCTAGTTTCTCAAGACGGACTCAGAAAGAAAGAAAGAAAGAAAGAAAGAAAGAAAGAAAGAAAGAAAGAAGGAAGGAAAGAAAGAAAGCATTAGAAGACGATGAACTGTATAGCTCCTTTAAGAAGCAACAGGGATTTATTTACATTTATCCTCGAAAATTTCTGCCTACGAGTAGGAAGAAATTTCTCCGTACTCCAACCTCGTTTTTGCATATTACGATTTTTCTCTGACCGTTTTTTCTTCCATTAATTTTGATTTAAAAAAATTTAAGTTTTTAATAACCATGAATGCACTAGTTAATTGACGCGCAAAACTCATGCATATCAATAACATCGGGAACATATAGACACCAAGAATTTTCTGCTGGAGAATGATTATTATAAAGTTTTTAGTTCATATTTAAACAAATTCTCACTTTCTTTGTAACTCGATTTTAGGGCTGTTTGCAGTCAAAACTTCGATGTACCATTATTAAGTTATTTGTTGTAAAAATATTGTACAGATTATCATTTTCAACCGTCTTGCGCTTTGAAACTGCAACAAAAGAACACGAATTTATGAAGAGAAATTTACAATTATATAAAAAAAATTGTTACACACTACTGCCTATCTTCTACCGTTCGTTTAATTACTGTTTTCTTTCATAGAATTCCACGGTTTACGATTAAATGGAGAAGATATTATAAATTATAAATTTACATAGGGCTGCTGCTCATTATATTCCCAACTAAGTAAATGCTCCAAGGGCCACACAGGAAATAATCAAGAACTAAAACTGGCCTGGCCACAGAACGAGAACAGTTGATTTGGATTAAATACTGCTTCAAGAAATTAAAAAAAATTAATACTGCCATAATTAAAATTGTGTTTAAAAGCAATAGTAGCTAAACAGTTAATATATATATATATATATATATATATATTCATTTATTTACTGCAATTGGGTTTTTACCCGGTGGCAGTGGTTATTTTACATGTAAACAAAACATGAAATTGGTTACTACTAGAATTAAGTCGGGAGGGCTACATGAGAAGCATGTAGTGGCAACTTGGAATCTTGGAACCATTTCAGCATTTGCTTATAGACAAAGGGAAACCAAGAAAAACCTGTGTCGAGATGGCCGTTCGCAGGACCTTCCGAGTACTGACTTCTAGCCAGCAGTCCGGCATCTAAAGTACAAAAAAAAAAACAGCAATGCACACACACAGTACAACAAATACACATAAGATGACAACAAAACCCACAAGACAACTAAAACAATACACACGGCCAACCAACAACAATTACACACAAGACAACTTAAAACGAGCAACAATACATGCGAGACAATTTAGAATACAACATGTACAGAAGGTAAAAACACACAAGTAAGAGAGTACTGTGTTCAGTTTCATTTAATTGTTTTTTTTCCATTCATTAATTCACTCACGCTTTCACCCCAGTCCTTCACTTCTCATCACTTACTACTCCTATTAACCTTTTTCATAAAGATTCGTCGCCCCTCCCTTCCCTATACTGCACTTCACTTCGCCTCATTCCACTTTACTTTGTTTCGTTCACTTCATTCACTTTATTGCACTTCGCTATGCTCCACGTTAGATAACTTTTCACTTCACTTTAGACTTTTCACTTCACTAGACACCGCTTCTGTACACTTTTCGATGATTTCCAGCACACTTTACTTCCTTTTAATTCAACTCAATTATC
>Ga0131853_10011432_pt1 | contig 16250 bp, 14 predicted proteins | sample TergutLab28metaG_FD_92764 | JGI IMG/M metagenome (GOLD analysis project Ga0131853, IMG submission 92764) | Labiotermes labralis P1 segment gut microbial communities from Petit-Saut dam, French Guiana - Lab288 P1 (version 2) (version 2) | ecosystem: Host-associated > Arthropoda: Insects >...
GAGCCATGTCCTGCGGACAGCACGAATCTGTCCCGATTCATCCATTCTGGGTTTGCGGGGTTGTGCCGCATGTGTTCCGCCCAAAGGATGTATGCCATGGGAGATGCGCCCAACGGTAGCCCGGGATGGCCGCTTTTGGCTTTTTGCACCATGTCCGCGGATAAGCATCGGACGGTGTTTATTGATAGCTCTTGGATGTCTTGCATTTTTATTACCTCCTGTGTGTTAGTCGTATGGAAAACGGGGCGGGCGATTAATGCAGCAATTTTAGTTTTTGTTGTCCGTTTGAGAGCCGATGTTGCGAACAATTCACCGCATGCAGCGCCGCCCGAAGGGCGCATTTGCAAAGCAAATGTACTGAAATATCGGCGAAGTCAAAGGGGCTACAAAAAGTTAAATTGCTATAATCGTGCGGAACTAAAGCATCGAATCCTCCCAAACATCAGGCGGTATAATCCCCATCATCTTAGCAATGGTCGCCGCAACATTGGCCAGCCCGTAATTCCCGGGCTTAATCACATAGCGCGTATCCTCATCAACAATTATAAAAGGCACAGGGTTAAGCGTATGCGCTGTTTTAGGCCCTTCGCCCGCCTTGGTCTTCTCAAGCATTTCATCGGCATTGCCATGGTCGGCCGTGATTACCAGCGCGACATCATATTGCTTTGCTGCGGCGATAATCCTGCCAAGGCACAAATCCAGCGCAGACACGCTTATCACAGCGGCATGATAATCCCCGGTATGGCCAACCATATCGCCATTGGGAAAGTTAGCGCGGATAAAGCCGTATTCGCCGCTCGCCATAGCCTCAATCACCGCATCTGTGACTTGGGCGCATTGCATCCAGGGCCGCTGCTCAAAAGGCAACACATCTGACGGAATCTCAAAGTAAGTTTCGAGCTCTTGCGAAAATTTCTCGCTGCGATTTCCGTTCCAAAAATATGTGACGTGCCCGAATTTCTGTGTCTCACTCACAGCATACTGGCGAACACCGTTTTTTACGAGCAGCTCTGTCAGTGTATTTTGGATATCGGGAGGAGCTACCAGAAAATTTTTAGGCAGTTTTAAGTCGCCGTCATATTGCAACATGCCTGCGTATTGCACTTTGGGCATGTTTCCTCTGTCAAACCGGTCAAAATCGGCGCAGTCGAAGGCTTGGCTGATTTCAATTGCGCGGTCGCCCCTAAAGTTAAACAGCACCGCGCTGTCGTTATCAACAATTTTGCCGACAGGCTCGCCGCCACGCGCTATGACAAATGCCGGCAAATCCTGGTCAATGATATCCGGATTAGCAGCGCGTGCAGCCGATATTGCCTGCTGCGCAGAATCAAACTGCTCGCCAATCCCATGTACATGCGTATCCCAGCCTTTTTTAACCATACCCCAGTTTGCGCCGTAGCGATCCATTGTGATAACCATGCGCCCGCCGCCCGAGGCAATAGCGGGAAAAAATCCGTCGTCATTAAGCATAGCATACGCTTCCTCCAGACGATTGACATACTCAAGCGCGCTCTGCGCGGGCACATCCCGCCCATCCAGCAGAATATGCGCAAATACCCGCGAAGCACCGTCTTTTTTGGCCTGCGCTGTCATAGCAATGAGATGCTCAATATTTGAATGGACGTTTCCGTCGGACAAAAGCCCGATAAAATGTAGGGCAGAGCCATTTTTCTTAACATTGCCAAGCAAGTTAAGCCATGTGGCGCTGGCATACATTCGCCCGCTTGAAATGCTCTCATTCACGAGCTTCGCGCCCTGCGCATACACCTGCCCGCAGCCCAGCGCATTATGCCCGACTTCCGAATTGCCCATATCCCCGTCATCAGGCAGCCCTACAGCCGTGCCGTGGGCTTTGATTGCTACCCATGGTCGCTTTAAAAAAAGCGAATCCAAATTGGGGGTGTATGCCCCCGCGACGGCGTTGCCGAAGATATCCTCGCGTATGCCTATGCCGTCCATTATTATCATGCAGATTGATTTTTTCACTTTGATATATCCTCCTTGTTGAGCAAGCGAGCGGGGCGCTCGCCCCTACGTCTTATTTTTGTGGTGGGCGATTGGCGATTAATAATCCGGCGGGGCCGGGCCTACGTTGCGCGCTTAAACCGATACCCGCTAATGCTCAAAAATACCTGCCCCGGCACATAAAACAGCCATATCGCGGACCTCGCCCCGTCAATCAAAGCAGGGCTTACGTTATCCAAAATCATGTGCGAATTAAAAATCGCAACGCAGATATCGCAAAGCATAAACAGCAACATGCCCGCAAGCATTAAATGCCGATTTGGCGCGGAATAACGCTTTTTGGCAAACATCATCACGCAGAATGTGATGGACATTAAAAACAGCGCGGCATATACCGCCGCTATGGTGATTAGGGCATCTCTCGTGAAGATAAAGGCGGCAACGCCCGGCAATACGGCGGCCGGTAATATCCTCAGATGCCGGCGCGCCGTCGCGTAACGCGCGCAATAAAGCACCTGCACCACGCAGAAAAACGCCACACCCAGCACAGGTATAAATATTGGCACTAAAAACACATCCGCCAACAATGTAAAGAGCATGGCGAATGCGAGACAATTGCTGTCAAAGCGAGAAATTGCCGATTTGCGGCACATCAGAACGATCGCGAAGCACAGGGCTATCACGGCCATTTTTGATAAATTTATAGAATTGATGTATATTATGTCTTGCATTTTTCACCTCGTTATGGCGTAGGAGCGCTAGACGGTAAGCCTTGTTTACCGCCGCGCCGCCAAAATACTCTTTGGCATCTCAACCCGCACCGTCTTTTTTGGGTTCACGACCTGGCAAATCCGCACATCGCCCGCAAGCGATATCAGCATCGCGGCCTCATTGATTCCGAAACCATGAGTCGTCATATAAGCCGCCATATTCTCAACGGCTTTATTACAGGCCTCATCTAAATCCACATCCGAAGCTACGCTCATCACATGTGTGTCATTCATAATTACAGGCAGAGGCACATTTTTCTTGTTACCCTTCATCAGCTCAATGCGCACGGTGATTTCGCCGCCGACTTCAAGCCCGGTCGCGCCAATCTCGCCATCCGCCATCACGGCATGGATATCACCCATAGCCAGAAGCGCGCCGTCAACATTCACAGGCAAATACACCGCCGCCCCAACAGCCACGCGCTTGCAATCCATATTGCCGCCATGCTCGCCCGGCTCGCCGCATAATATGGCCGCACCGCCAACAGGAGCTGTACCGATTACGCCGACCATTTTATTAAGAGGCAAAGTTATATCGTCAAAAATGGCTTTGCCGCCCCTTATCGTGACAATCTTCAGCTCGTTATCCATAACTAAATGCCCAAGCGGCTTAACGCTGCGGCTTACAGCGACGATTCCCGTATCATTTACGGCAATATCTTCAATATGCACTATCAGCACATCACCTGCCTGCGCGCCCTCGATGTAAAGCGGGCCTGTGGCGGGGTTGATGCGGCTCCAGTCGATACCCGTGAAGCCGCCAGGGGTAGTGATTTGGCCGCCGAAGCAGTCGTGGGTTTCAAAAATTACTCGCTCGCCGGGCTGTATGGTTAGTACGGGGGCATTTGTTGCGCTCATTGAGTATATAGCTGTATTTTTTGTTATTTTATGCATTTTATTCCTCCTGTCGGACGCATCCATCATGTCTGTTGGCACAAAGTACGGGCGATTAACAATCGCCCCTACGTGTTTATAAAATGACTTCCTCTCCGAAGGCCACTATTAGTTTGTTACGTGCCGTCCATTCTTTTGATTTTTGTGCTTGCAGCTCTGCGTCATTTCCTACGTGAATCAAAATGTTATGCGCAGCACCTATTACTTCGGCGCATGCCGCCGCCTCCACCATATCCATGTTGTATTTGCCGTCGCCGGGCAGCAGAGCATAGTTCAGCTCCATATCGTAAAAATCGGGCATTTGTGCCGTTGTTGAAGTATCACCTGCGGCGTAAAGGCTTATGCCGTCAACCGTGATGATGTATCCCACACATTCCGCCGGATTATGGTTTTTATTGCTCGCCTCAACGGCCAAGATATGTATGCCCGCGATATCGAAGCTATTGCGCCTGCCGCACACCAGAGCAGCATGGTTGTTAATAATGATACAGCCGTCTTTTTTGGCGCATTTTGCTATGTCATTATGGTCGCTGTGCTGATGTGTCACCAAGATCAAATCAGCAGGCAGATCGTAGCCCTCGCCCGCAAATGGGTCAACGTAGATTACGCGCCCGTCATCTGTTGTGATGCGGAAGCTGCCGTGCCCTTGGAATAATAATTTTGCCATTTTGGTTTCCTCCTCTGCTTGCTTTAATGCTGATGTTTTAAAAACGCTCTAGCTCTGCAATCATCTTCGCCAAAGTGCTTTTGGCATAATCATATCCCAGCAGCTCATCGGTGGTCAACTTGCGCTTCATTAGGCCTGTTCGGAAACCTACTCACACAATTCTTTTATCGCTCTCGGCTCTCAATGGATTTTGCAAAGACCATGCAAAATCCATCTGCCGCCTTGACCTGCACTTTTTTGCCCTGCAAAAAAGCCGCAGTAGGCGGGTTTCGCGAAGCGAAACTGCGTGCTCGAAAGAATTGGTTCGTAGGTTATTGAAGAAAAAAGGGGTTCCGAACAGGTCTATTGCATTAATACCCGCTCGTTTCAGCTCTGTATTGTCTGCCCTGTGATCTTGATTTGAGCAAATGCAGCGGCGTATGTCACCATGTCGCTGTATGCGAGATTCATCTCATCCTGCTCAAGCAGGGCTTTAACGGCATCGCAGGATATATCATCAGGCGTGTAATATATCATGCTGCCGTCTGCTTCGGTGTATAGCTTGGCATAGCCGGCAAAATTGACCTTGCGCTTGCGAAGATCATCTTCCAGAATGCTCAGTGCATCTGCCCCTTCATCGCTGCCAAAAGGCGCGCCCTCGTCTGCGCAGTCATAATAAAGCGCATCTGTGAAGGCTGCTCTGAATTTTGGATGCGCGTTATGTATTCAATGCGCCAGAATTTATCGCTTTTTCCATCGTCAAAGCGATAGGCCCCATGCTTGCTTTCGCCGCAAAGCCTGCGCGTTAGCGCATTTTGCTGCTCTTCCCATTCGCGGTCAACATAATCTTCAATTTACATTCCTCCCGCCTCAAATGCTGCCAGCACGCCGTCATATATCGCTTGTGCTGCGCGCGCCAGAAACTCCGGGTCTTGCAGATTTGCTCTGGCTTGCGGGTTTGTCAAAAATTCTATCTCCAAAAATGCAAGGGGGATTGCGGAAGTATTTGGCACAGCCAAGTCCGTACGGTTGACAATCCCGCGATTGCGCGTTCCCAAAGCCTCTACGAGATGGTTTTGCATTATCTGCGAGAAAGCGGCATTCGAGATATTTGCCCGCCCCTGATTGCCGATTGCATCCATGGCGGAATTCTGCGCGAAAATAACTTCCGTGCCCGAAACTCCGGATGACCCCGTGTAGGCATTGTTGTGTACGGATACAAACAAATCCCCTATCATGTTGCCCATAGTCGTCCTGTCGATCATAGAGACATGCTCATCCTCAAAGCGAGTGAGAAATGCCTTCACGCCCGAGCCGCTCTGCAAAAACAGCTCATACACCATCAACGAAATCACAAGATTTACTTCGCTCTCATACACGCCACCATGCGTCGTCCCGGTATCCTCCCCGCCGTGCCCCGGGTCAATAATCACGATGCGCTCATAGCGTATGCGCGGGCTGTGTACCGTTATCAGCACTACATCGGCTTGCAGATTATGGTGGATGTCAAAAATCGCAGGAGCATATGTATGTATTGTCATCACGCCGTAGTTATATGTAATCAGGCGGACAAATCCCTCATCGTCTATCACTTGGTGCCGATCCAAATCCATCATGTCCGGATCGTAATAATAGAAGCGATATACCCGCCGCATATCGTCAGCATCAACATTCATAGCCGTAATATCTATGAGAACAACATCCCGCGCCCGCTCTTCGCCGCCGGTCAGCTCCTCATAAACAGCCCCAAGCCAGCCCGTGACATCATCTAAGGCCACAGCCCGCAAAGAATAAACCACAACAGACGCTAAGGCGACCAGCAAAAGCAAGCCCGGCAGGCTTATCCCCCGCCGCGCCCTGCGCCGCCTGCGCCTGCGTCGCGGCGCTCCTCTGTAATTAGGCTTTCCGGCTCGCTCATCCACGATATCCCGCCTTCAATAGACCTGTTCCGAAACCTGCTCACACAATCCTTCTCTCCCGGCAGGCTCTCAACGCTTTCTGGTCGGAAGGATTGGTTCGCAGATTATTTAAGAAAAAAGAGGTTTCGGAAAGGTCTAATATATAAAATAAAAAATTCCTATATAATTATAACTCATTATGGTGTATAATTAAAGAGGGAAATTAAATTTCCTGTCTAACCGCGGCAATAATTGTTAATGGGAGGAAGTTGTATGTATTCAACAGCAAAAGAAAAGGAAACCGCCATCCTGGTGGGTATATATTCAAACCGAGACGCAATTGACATTGAGCAATCTTTGGACGAGCTTGCCGAGCTTGCGCGAACGGCGGGGGCAGAAGTGGCCTCGAGGCTTACTCAGCCCCGTGACAAACCAAGCTCCGCGACCTACATCGGCAAGGGCAAGGTTGAAGAGCTTGCAAATATGATTGATATCCACGACGCAACGATGATCATTTTTAACGATGAGCTGAGCCCCGCGCAGCTGCGTAACTTATCGCGGGATTTGCCCGCTACGGTAATTGACCGCACCTTACTCATTTTGGACATTTTTGCCACGCGCGCCGCCACGGCCGAGGGTAAATTGCAAGTAGAGCTGGCTCAACTGCGGCATCGCTCAAGCCATCTGTCGGGCATGGGCGTGCTGTTGTCGCGCCTGGGCGGCGGCATAGGCACACGTGGCCCGGGCGAAACAAAGCTCGAGAGTGACCGCAGGCATATCCGCGCTAAAATTGACAATCTTAACCGCGACTTAAAACAAATCAGCCAAAACCGAGAGACACAGCGCAAACAACGCGCACGCGGTGGTATGTTTACGGCATCGCTGGTAGGCTATACCAATGCTGGCAAGTCAACCATTCTCAACTTGCTCTCAGATGCGGATGTGCTCGCAGAAAACAAGCTGTTCGCCACGCTTGACACCACAACACGCAAAATCAAGCTGCCTCAAATAATTCCACCTTCGGCAGAATCGGATGCGTTGCATCCGCCCGGCCATATTGCCGGGTACGGAAACATCCACAATCAAATCCTGCTGACGGACACGGTGGGCTTCATAGAGAAGCTGCCGACGCACCTGATCAAAGCCTTCCGAGCCACACTCGAAGAGCTTAACCACGCGGACTGCCTAATTCACGTAATCGACGCTTCATCGCCGATAGCCATGCGTCAAATGCAGGTAGTATACGCCACCCTGCGCGATTTAAACGCAATGAGCAAACCCATAATCACCATCTATAACAAAATCGACAAAGAGCACGAGCGGCCGCTACCCTTTGACCCATGCGCAACACATGTAGTAGAAATGTCCGCCAAAACGGGCGAGGGCAAGGATGCTTTGCTGGCCGCCATGACTGAGGTGGCTACAAGCAAATAATCCGTCATTGAACATCGGATAGTGCGGCCATTACCCCCACAAAAGCGATATTATTATCACTTTTGTGGGGGTAATTTCTTGCTGAATTTTGTCTAATATGATATAATGCATTTATGTCACATGAAAGGAGGTGACAATGTGAAAAAGGAACAACGCAAGAAATTAGGCGTACATAAGGTATTTGTGATTCTTAAAATCATCAAAGCCCTGCTTAAAATCGCCAAGTCGTTAATAGAGTTACTCAACTAACGGCGCAACCCCCTAGTGTAAAGGGCACTAGGGGGTTGTTTTTTGTCACATGAAAGAATAAATGTGAAGAAGAAACTAATTAATGATACCACACACAATCAAATCTGTCAAGCCAATAATTTTACCCAATCCAAAAACACCATCTGCCCGCCCCCAACGGCATCCCAGCACTCGCGGGCATAGTCTTTAAGCGGATGACCGGCGGCAGGCCGCACCGCCAGGCCGATATTTGAGCGGAAAATTGTAGATACATCAAGATCATCAGCAGGAATGGCGACATACTTATCCTTTTCGCTTTGCACTATAATTACGGCAAATACATCCCCTATCGGAGCGATACCAAAACACTTGTGCAGATTAATGATAGGTATTTCAAGGCCCCTGATTTTTATGGTATCACCGGCAAGATCATCGGATCTTCGATGGAGAACCTCCATCACATTAAGCGCACTCTCAACCAAAACCACACCGCCGACCGCAAACTTAAAGAAATTATGCCGCATAGCGGAAGATTTTATCGGGTTGGCGGCTTCCACAAGCACGGATGGCTGATTCCACGGCCTTTTTTCGCCAAGCTCATTTAATGCCATAGCCAGCTTTTGCAGCTCGGCTATAAAAACCGTGATGGCCTTATTGTTGCTCATGGTGTTGTCTGTCTCGCATATACGTATTGCTTCCAGCTCTGCGTTGATGCTCAAATAAAACAGCTCCATAGCATAGGCGGACGCCTGCTTTAGCAATTGCTCAATCTCGCCCTCAAATTTTGCGCCCACGACGCTTGTTTGCAGATTATCGGCGGCACGCAGGGCCTCATGCGCCACTACGGCATATCCTCTGCCAAAATTACCTGCTCTGGCGGCCTCTTGGGCCATTCCTACAGCTATGGCATAGAGCCTTTGGGTGTGTTGCTCGCATAGGTATAGTTTTTTTTCGTTTATCATTATAATTCCTCCTTGTAATAATTGCTAGGCGGCTGATAATCAAAATGCTTGGCAAACGCCGGGCGCAGCTTCTCCAGAGCGCGCCGATGGTGAGACAGCACTGTGTTAAGATTGATGCCATGGCTTTCGCTGATTTCTTTGAATGTAAAGCTGCCGTAATACCGCTCTTTGACGATAATGCGCTCAATATCTTTGAGGGTTTGCAGGGATTGCAAAATAAAAGCGGCATCCTCGGCCTGCTCAATTTCCTCCACAAACGAATACTCATCCACCATCGGAGCTGTCTGCTCCATGCTCGCCATATGCGCCGTATCTTTGTCGTTTTTGTGGAAGACTTTATAGGCGGTGCGCAGGCAGGCGGTGCGCATATAGCCGAAATTGTACTTGCTCTCGTGATGCTCGGCAGACTTTGCAACATCCAAAAATGCTCTGTTTACAATATCGTCAGCCATATCCGGAATGTTTTGGCGGGTGTAAAATTTCCTTTTGATATAGGACACCAGCTCGGCACGCAAATCATGCATATTTTCCATCCGCTTCCCTCCTTTGATAATAAAAGGCGCATCTCGGGGGTGTTTATTGCAAGCTAAAAATTGTTTTGTCTAAAATTGTAAAAAAAATAATTTTAGCTATTGACAGTTCATAGCCTTTTGTGTTATAGTAATATTACAACAAATTAAAACGGCAGGGGGTGACGGCTGTTAGGAGCGGTAAATCTTTAATCATGTCGGAAAAAATCAAGATAATACGTACGGAGCAAGGCAAATCCTCAGCCGATCTTGCAGAAGGATTGCTTCTTTCCCGCTCCCATGTCGTGTCAATCGAAGATAAAGAGAGCCCTACAAAGTATACGCCGGATACGATTTTAAAGGCAAAGGAATACTTAGGCATAGTAGGCGCGCCATTGTATGATAACGAGCGGCAGGGCTTTAAAGACAGCCTTTATCGCTGGTTTGATATCACCAAAAACCGCCATATGGAAGAAGCCGAGCGATTGCGCGATGAGCTGTCTGTTATATTAAAATTGCCTTTTGAACCGGAATTGATTGTGCTCTTTAAGCTGTTTGAATGCAAGTTTTTTGAGCTTAAAGGGGATATTGAAGCCTCTAGGGATACATTGCAATCTTTGTGGATAGATGAATCAAACGATGAGATACATTATTATTACTGCCTCGCTAAGGGATCAATGCATTTTCGAGACAGGGATTATGAAAATGCGTTGAAGTGCTATCTCAAAGCTATTGAAATTGGCAGAGGCGGGATGAAGGACGATTTTGCACTTCATATTAATATTGTTGGATGTTATGAAAGACTTGGGCTTCCGTATCATGCTTTGTCTTGCCTGGAAGAAGCCCAAAAGCTATATACAGGTGATGGTACGGATGTAGCAGGCTGGTTGATTGACAGCAGTTTCGCTGTAAACTTTACGCGAACAAACAAATTTAAAAAAGCAAGGGAACATCTGGAGAGATGCCATGAAAAAGCATTAAATATTAACAATCAAGAGATTATAGGAGTTACAATGCTTAACTTTGGATACTTATATCGCAAGTCTAAAGATTATAGCACGGCTCTTACTTACTTTGACAAAGCACTTGGCCATCTCGAAAAGGGAAGCAGAAATCACCTTGAAGCATTGTACGGAAAAGCACGCTGCTACATAGCCCAAAAAGCCTACAAAACAGCCGCAGAAGTAATAACAGAGGGGGCAGAGCTTTCCGAAGGCAACGAACACTACTCAATCCTCTTTAAGGGCTTAACATATCTTGCAAATACAATCAAGCGCTGGGCGGTTACTAACATATACGAAGATTACATATCTTATTTTCTCAAAATACAAGACCGCAGTAGAGCTCTTGAATACAGCAAGATATTATTAGAACGCATTGAAGGAAATGAAAAAGAATTTAAAGTTTCATTACCCAGGGAGCTTTTTAAAATCGTTTTTAAAGTTAGCGAAGAGATTATGGGAGGAGACTTGACAAAATGAAGAAAAGACTTATTGCTTTTGCCTTAATGTTTGTGATGATACTCGGTATTAACGCAGTTGCTTATGCGGATTATGAATATTCATATGACTTGATTAGGATCAGTTCTTTTGGTGATGATTGTGATCCCGGAGACATCTACCCCTATTAGCATTATTAACACCCTAATTACGCCTCCATCCAATGTTTTACTTGCACCAGCCCCCATCACCTGTGGTCGTCAGGCGATGGGGGTAGTTTTATTTCGATTCAGTCTCAAGCCCACAAAAACCCGGCGGCTCGTAGTATGTAGATAAATGTGGTGAGCGTAAATACAGATGCAATCGTAGAAATCACGACAATTGAGCTTGCGATATAGCTATCCCCGCCCATTTGCACCGCCATAGCGTATCCCGCCACCGCCGATGGTATGCCGGCTTTTATCGTCATTACGGCAAGCTCATAATCCCTAAAGCCCAGGGCTATGGCGGCCGAGACAAAAACCACCGGTATTATGATGACTTTTATGATGCTGCCGATTACCGCGTATTTAAATCTCGAGTCAAAGCCGTAAAACACCATGCCGCCGCCGAGGCACAGCAGGGCCATCGGCGTTGCGAGATTGGCGGTGGTGTTAATCGTGCCGCTTATCATTACCGGCAGGGGCACGCCAAGCACGGACAATAAAATACCCAGGGCTATCATGATGTTGGATGGGTTTTTTAAAACAGCTAGGATTATCGCGGCGGGCTTTAGCTTGCCGCCCGTACAGGGCGCAAGGGCAAGTATCGAAAACACATTATAAAGCGGGACTACAAATACCACGATCACCGTCGCCCGCGCCATGCCCGCATCACCCGCGATATTAATTATCAATGGGATGCCCAGCATCGCGAAGCTGCCTCTGTATGCCCCTTGCGCAAAAGACGCAAGCACCGTCTTTTCTTTCAGAAATAAGGCGGACACTCCCCATATTATAAAAAACGTCAAGGTCGTAGCAATAACCGCGAATGCTATAAAACGCACATCCGCAAACTCTCCGATTTCGGATGTATACACCCCTCTAAACAACAGCGCGGGCAACGCTACGTAAAACACGATTTTATTTCCAACAGACAAAAAGCCCGGGGTTATGATTTCGCGCTTTTTAAGCACATACCCCAAAAACATCACCGCAAATATAGGGACTACCACATTCAAGCTAAAAATAAGATTATCCAGCATTGCTCGTTTCTCCTGTCATCCCGGCTTAGTCAGGCTTCAAGCCCAAATACCAGCTATCTAAATGAAGCCGAACCTCCTCAGAAGCATCGAGTTGATCTAGATCTTTCCCGTTAGGGCTCCCCATAATCTTGCTCTTTACATTTTCATGAAGGTTTTCCCCGCCTATTATAATTTTCAAATAACGCTTAAAAATCTCCGCCAAGATATCAAATCTATAAACGGCATATTCCTGGTGGGTTAGCCGACTAAGCATATCCCTTACGTCTTTTATAAGAGATGTATCATCTGCCAGTTTTTTGAAAGTGTACCCATAAAACTCGAAAACGAAGAAGCACCTGCGTACAAATGGGAATATCTGTTTGTTTGCGCCGTTTAATGGGTTGATATAGCTTTTCTCAAAATAATCACACAAAAATTTAACATATCTGCATAGCTTTTCTTTGGCACCGTCACTGCCGGACATCTCCAGCATCAAGATGTCGGCCATTGCTTCATCAAAAACATTACTTAGATCTCTAATAAAAGAGTAGTCATCATCAAAAGCAAAATCCTTAATAACATTAAAAACTTCATTTGATACATTTAAGAGTTTATCTACCAGCTTGCCATTGTCAAATACATTAATTCCAAGTATGTAATTTAGTATATCGTGTATTTCCGGTTCATGCTGACAATTTATTTCTGCCAATGCAGAGCGCGCTTTCTCATACAACTCATGCAGATTGCGAAAAACTTGATTTTGCTCTGATGGATGATGAGGGCCTCTTATTCTACCATTTTTGTCCGCGCACACTTCAATCGCGATAAAGTTAAGCACGATATCTTCTAATGCAGCTTTTTTCATAACCCCTCCATCGCAAAAATGTGATACCTCATGAAGTAGGGGCAAGATGGAATCTTTTAAACTGAAAAACTGCGGATGAGGGACGTCAATAGCTACCAGGCTCACATTTCCGGGCGTAGTGACAAAGTGACGCGTACTATTAAACGTCATTTTTTTACTCATGGTGAGAAACACTTCAAATTCTTTAGCATCGCAGCAATGAGGCAACTCACTGTATATGCGTTTAGCTATGTGCTCAAAAGAAAAAAATAGCTTGCTGTATGGATTCATAGGGTGTAACTCGAGCATCCGATCCATATATATAGTCCCCGCACTGGCAATACTCCTAAGGGATAGGTTTAAATCATGCACAAAATCAATTATTGCAGGGCGGCGGGCGGTGCTTTTGGCAGCCGGAGCATGGAGATGCTTTTTGTGGGTTTCAAGGCCTTTTTCTAAAAGCAAAATAAACTTTAGAGCAACATCATGATGCTCTCTGAGGTTATATAAATATTCAAATGCCAGTAAGATATTCTCAATTGTATTGTAGCATATGGGGGGAAGCATTCCTCCCGATTTCATTTCTTGGTAAGCATCCTTTACGGAGGCATATTGTTTCCAGCCCTTGTCGTGCTGCAACATTGCTTTGTCTCTAGCGTCTTGATCTACAATGCATTCCTCTGCCGGGTCATGCAAGGAAAAACTACTTTGTAAATGTTTCACGACATCAGTCATTTCTTTTGGAGCAATATTGTTGTTTAGTTTATTAAATAGAGTGAGTGCATTAAGAAGCGAAACATCTTTTGCCGCAAAAGCAACATCGGTATCACCGGGTGTGTACCCCATAAAAAGACTTTCATCGCTTGCTATCAAGAGTTCATTTTTCAAGGAATTTTTTATATCATCCAGCTTATCTGTTTGCTTGACGGTGAATTTCATTCGTATATTCAGCTTAACGTCAATGCCTTTCGGATTCGCTGTATCATATAATTTTGCATAGTTAATCATAGCCTCATCCGAAAAGTCCACAACAAAAAAAGATGTGCTAAAAGCAAGTTTATGTACTTTTTGTTTTATTGTCAAAAAAGCCTCTGCCATTACGTTAGGATCGTCATGTTGTATAAGCAATACAACATCATAAACACTAAGAGACCATGCTATCTTAATTCTGAAATTGGAGGCTTTTTTATAATCGCCAATCGCATCATCTATCAACTGCTTTATTTCATCTAGCGCACTATTCGAATTTGTTGCTATGCTGTCACTAAAAAAAGTCCGTGAGTTTAGCTTTGCCATACACACGAACGTAATTTTTTTGTTTAGATAACTATCTAAGGGCACTTCAGATGATTCGCTATCAACAAGTGATATTTTGCGAGTTAGAGTATTGCTGTGTATAGATGATAATTCGTTGCTTAATAGGTCGTTGAACTTATCAAGCCTTTTTATTTCGATATAATCATAAAACCCTAAAACCATCGGCATTCCAGTAATTGTACTACCATTATCCGGCAAAGGATTCATGCATTTTAATAAGGTCATGATATAGGTATTCACTTATTAACACCATCCCTTATAATAAGAGCATCCATAAGTTTTATTCATAATCATAAAACGAATGCTGCAAGCTATCTTTTTTTGCATACGTTCCAACCGGAGGCTCTATCACATCTTGGCTTGTTGACGTATGATTAACGGAATGTGTGTTGTTTTTTTTGTCTTTGTGGGTGCAGTAGTAGTGTGCCGCAAGTGAAGAAAGTATAGCCCCCACAGGAATAATACCAAGAAGAAGCAGCTCCATAAAATAACCTCCTAAGCATTCATAACCTATAAAATATCAATCTTTATAAAACCAACTTACTTTTTTGACCGTTTGTACGCAGGCAAGGCACCCGCACCCGCAACAACTAAAACGGATAAAACGGATGTTACCAGTATGAAAGTATAGCTTACGTCAAATGCCATAGTTAGCTCGGATGCCGGCTGCGAATGTCCGTATATTGTTCCAAACGCCAACGCAATTGCCGACAGCACAAGAGATGCCGAGGTGCAGCTGATGATTATTGCCTTACCGACTTTCCCGATGGCAGAAACAAATAAATCAAGAAAAATTACAACAGCAATCGGCCCGGTAGTAGCAAAAAGACTCATCGCAACCGCAATATGAAACTCTCCCATTCCCTCAATACCAATATAAGTGATAAAAACAATCCCGGCGGGAGATGCGGCTAACAAAACACACATCAACCAACTGATGATACTCCACATTGAACTATCAGCTTTCTGCGCGGGTGGCTTTGTTGCGGATCGTGCCTCTGTAATTTTCTTCATTGTATCTCTAGTAATCATGTGCGCTTACCCCATTATATGGAAATCCAGCATACTTGCCACACATTTGTATATATTCAACTGAATTTGACTGAGATACCCACGCGCCCGGGTGTACCTCAGCCTTCAATTACATATTATACAGATTGTGACACGAAAATGCAAGTCTTTTTTTCAAAAATGTTACGAAAAAAATTTTAAAATAATATTACAAAGGCGTTTTTAACCGAGATTAACCTTACTTCTTATTAGCTCTTAATCGCTTCGTAGCATCCAGAATCTTCTTGCGAATACGCAAGCTCTGGGGGGTGACTTCCACAAGCTCATCATCCGCAATAAATTCAAGGCATTGCTCCAGGCTCATGATTTCTGCGGGCACCAAGCGCAGAGCATCGTCGCTGCCCGAAGCGCGGACGTTTGTTAGCTTTTTCTGCTTGCAGATGTTGACTTCCATGTCATCACTGCGGGCATTGCGCCCGATTACCATTCCCGCGTATACTTTCGTGCCGGGGGACACAAACAGGCTGCCGCGCTCCTGCGCGTTGTACATGCCGTAAGGGATGGCCTCGCCCGTCTCAAATGATATCAGCGAGCCTTGCGGGCGCTCGGCGATATCGCCTTTGTATGGGGCGTAGCCGTCAAAGAGCGTGTTCATTATGCCGTTGCCTTTGGTGTCCGTCATAAATTCAGAGCGGTATCCGATAAGACCGCGGGCAGGGATGGAAAAATCCAGGCGGGTGTAGCCGCCTTTTGATGCCGCCATTTGCATAAGCTCACCCCGGCGGCCGCCCAGCTTTTGGATGACAACACCGGAAAACTCCTCGGGCACATCAATCGTCACGGCCTCCATCGGCTCATGCCGCTTGCCATCCACATCCTTATACAGCACCACCGGCTTGGACACCTGAAATTCATAACCCTCACGGCGCATCGTCTCAATCAAAATTGAAAGATGCAGCTCGCCGCGCCCTGTTACCTTAAAAACATCTGTGCTTTCGGTGTCTTCAACGCGAAGGCTCACATCCGTATTTAGCTCTTTGTATAGCCGCTCGCGGATTTGGCGCGACGTTACAAATTTGCCCTCAAGCCCCGCAAATGGGCTGTTGTTTAC
>Ga0131853_10011433_pt1 | contig 16250 bp, 13 predicted proteins | sample TergutLab28metaG_FD_92764 | JGI IMG/M metagenome (GOLD analysis project Ga0131853, IMG submission 92764) | Labiotermes labralis P1 segment gut microbial communities from Petit-Saut dam, French Guiana - Lab288 P1 (version 2) (version 2) | ecosystem: Host-associated > Arthropoda: Insects >...
AAAACGAAAACCAAGGGACACCCCTACAAAAAAAAAAAAAAAACAAAAAAAAGGGACATGGAAAAACCAAAAGCCCAAAAACGAGTTTGAAGTTTTAATGTTTCCCCCCCCCCCCCCCCACTTTAAAATAAAATGTCCCACAGTAAATACATATTTGTCATCAACACTTGAAGGAAACATATGCAGCCAACAAATAGTAGTGTATTTTATTGTGAATTTCACTAGTTCCACATGCAGTAGAATTGTGGTAAAATTAATGGCATGAGAAAAGGCTGAGGTAGTGGGGAACATACACATTCTACTAAACTGAAAAAAGAACTTCAAACTAATTTACACATAAAAATTGTATTTTTAAGTTTTTACATAATGTTACAGTCAAGAGGGGTCCCATGCTTCCCTGAATATACTCAAATATTACTGAGCTACACGTATGTAACTGAAGTTTTTCAATAACGGGTGAAATAAATATATGCAAAACATACTCATCCAAGTTGATGTCCAGTGCTTTATGAGGGTCATCATTCGGTCGAGAATCAAACTCTTCGCCATCTGACACCTGTGCTCCCTCAGGCATTTCTCCTATGTCTGTATTCACTATATGGAGAGGTGCAGTATCTTCCTCTTCTTCCTCACTCATAGTCACTTTGCCTAGGTCAAAATACATATAAATGCAACTGCCTGTACCATGAAAGCCACACTATTGTAGGTAATTTTGTTTAATCTCTCTGCATAAAATAGAAGACATAAACTGCATAGCACAGAGAATTATGACACAGTGTGAAACCTCTACTGATTGTCAGAAACATCAATAAGAACTGTGTCTGCAATAAATTACTGTAAGGACAATAAAGGATGCAGACATGCAGATTGCTTTCTACAATAACTTCATTGTTTACTTGTATTTATTTTTCCACTGTGTGTTTTAATGCTTTATCTACATGATGACAATAATACACAGCAAAATAATGCCAATTTTCTACTTAATTAAATCCTTTAACACTTGTTCAAAAAAACATAGGTTCTTCAAACTACCTTTCCTTCCCTTCTTCTTTTTCTTATTCTTACGTCCCTTTTTTGTAGACTGATCCAAACTGAGGTAATTGTCAGAAGAAGCAAGACCTAAAATGCAAGGGGGAAAAAAAGGAAAACAGTAAATACAAGTATTTAGGAAGTCCACATTTAACAGTGATGGCAACAATTTACTGATAATTCACCCAACAACCTACTCAAGCACAACATAAACAGCCAAGGACAGACACCCACCACTTATCCTAATTAAAGTTTTTATCAGTTCAGAACACTGGTAATATTGCCACTTGCACCATAAATCCCATTTCTGTCATGTCAGTGTGTACTGTAGACTCTTCACTAAAGGATTCTCCTGTATCCCTAAATGCGTTTGGTCCAGCAACAAAGTCAAAACTACTACGTTACCTGCACAGCAGAGATGTAATCAACGACAGTGTTTTATTGTAGTAGGATTCATGTTTCATGATCATACTTGAAAATCTGAAGGTAATTCAAACCAGACATGTTTAGAACTCATGAGCAGTCTAAGGTCTTTGTGATCAATGATCTGGACCCACCTGGAATTTTAAGTGGGACGGCCAGGTCAAGCTCTTCATAAACCCCATCAAACTCATCTATCACTGTGCTACTGAATTTGTTTTTTGTCTTGTGATCATTAGAAGTCTTCAAGTAGTGTGGATTGTTTGCCTGCTCCATTTTGCGTGCCTGTCGACGCTACAACATTCAGCATCATAAATGAGACATTAGGAACAAGACATCACATTTAAGCTGAATATAACTGCTGTCCTTTCACAGACAGTTTTACATTCCTTGAGAGTGCTAAATCCTAATACATCTCCTCTCTCAACTGTGGACAGTGGTTTAACTTTTATCTTCCTATGCAACCATACACTGTCTCTGAAAATTACTGGAAAATGGACTAGCATGCCATATGCTCATCTCTGTGTGGAAATTTAAATGCTCATGCTAGGTGAGAAAAACTTCGGTCAGCACAAGATATGCTTGGCATTTAAATCCAACAGCTAGGTTAATGCAAAATACACAAAATACCTTTTACCAATGGCCTAAGCATGGCAGCTTTATTACACAGAAAGCCTGCATCTGCATCCCGTCACAGGTGTGCTGCTCATGTTAAGTACACGAAATAAGCAAACGTGGTCACATTTGGATTAATTTACATTCAAAAAATGTCATAAATATGATTTTAAATATGAAACAGAACTTAAAATTCCTTAGGTTTTTCAAGTCACTATGGCATTAAAACAAATTTACTGTACCCTACTCATACCAATGTAATTACAGTCACCTTTTACATTCTCAAATTAGTTACAACACAAGAAATATGAAAGATCTGTGTCATAACAGAACTGGATCATGTCAGTTTTGCAACTGCAAATATTCTCTTAGAATTCTGGTATGTGAAATCAATTTTTTTGTCTACACATCCTGCTGTGACACTATATACAAAGGGGAAAGTAAAAGAACCATCAATCACAACACAATTTTGCCAGTTGTTTAATGTCAGATGTACTACATGTGCATGTGTTTATAGAAATATGCTCAGAAAATTATATACACCACCACAAAATTCATAGGAAAGATTAAGATCTCATTTTATGGACATGTCTGGAGACTATATAAAGATTAAACATTTTTTATTTGACTCTTGCCAGAACACAGAAAACTTGCTCCTAAAATATGTAAATTGTTATTTTAAAATGTTGTATTCCTTACATTACAAGCAATATAATTTTGATTTTGCATCCTCTGCTTTGTAAATGTAAGGAAATGTTAACTTCTATTGATGATGTTTTCTTGGAACGTTTTAGACAGTGCAAAATATTATCTGAAAATTAAATATGATGAGTAACATAATACAACAATGCATCACTACACTTTAATTAGTACATGTAAAATGGGAGGTAAAATGTAAAAATTCCTTACATTCCAAGGAGCCTGTCCATTTGTTTATGGCGTAAATTGTTTTTGTGTAAATATCAAACTCTGAAATTAGAAATAACAACCTGGGATTAAAAATTCCAAGTAACCAAAATGAAATTTGATGACATGTTTACACTTGGTAATGCTGCAGTAACTTGCATGTTGTTGCAGAATAACATTACACAAATAGCAAAATGCAACTGTACCATGCACAAGCTAGAGTACTGAAAGTTTTATGCTCAAGGGTGATCATCATAAGAATCGAGTAGTATGGCCTTGAAAACAGTGTTAGGTTGAATCATGTACTGATCATTGAGCTGGTTGTTGTCCTTAGTTTCTCTATGAATACAAAATGTTTCAACAGTTCTGAGATGTGGTCCTTTTTTGCAGTATACAAAACTTCCATGGTGTTACTGACTGCACCAATGTGATATTGATTTTCAAGTAAATGCCAAGAGAATCTTGAATTATAGTGGTTGTTACAAAATGCATGTACATGATTTGTTAAAAAATTTCTCCAAATTTATGCAACATGCCATTCAGTATATTCAGAACAGGCTATGTGGTAAACATCCAAATTCAAATACTTACTACTATGAGGTGGACTGTCTTTCTTGGTTGTTTTCCAGCAGAAGTATTAGTTAGGAAAGCTACTTTTAATTTAGTATGTTTAAATAGTTTAGTGATGAATTCAGTCTCTCTCCCAGTGTAGGTGAACTTTACGAATTTTCCTGTTTCTTTTTTTGTTTGGAGGTTATTGGATTACCAAGTTTCACTTGTATTTTTTCTATTTTATCATCTATTAGGTAAAGCCATAATCTATTTAGGAAATATCTCACAGCAGCTTGTTTATTTTACAGTAAGTGGCATAAATCTGTCCATATAATCGTGTTGGAGGTGGGTAGTTTTCTATATGTATACCAATTACAAGAGACTTTGAACTCTTCGTTACTGTGATGTCTAGAACGTAGATCCTATTACCAAGTTCTCATTCCAAAGGAATCATCAGTTTTGTACTGATGTTAAAATTTTAAGACCACTAATTGTGTTGGATATAATGTTATCACAGATGATAAGAGTATCACCCATGTATATGAAATAGCCCAGAACTTGGTGTTTCATTAGAACCTATGTAAGGTTACTAACTTTGTAACACTGAAAATACCTGAAACAATGTGAGAGAGAGGGAGATCCCATAGCTGAGCCTTCATTTTCGATGCAGAAATTACTATAATAGGAGAAATAGTTGTGTTTGAGAAGAATCCTGCATAAATCTTAATTCTTTCCCTGCTATGTCATTACAGGAAGTTTTAAATTGTTATCCATTATTCTGATTAGTTCCTCTGCAGGGATATTAGTGTACAAATTCTTAATATCAAATGAATCTAGTTGGATATTTTAATTGATTGAAATGTTACTTCAATCCTGAATAAATTCTAACATACTCTTAACATTGAAGGCATCTGCAAGTTCTATATATTGTAATAGTTTTTTGTACCAAACTGGGCCAATTTTTATCCTGGGGCATTTTGCCAAATCACCAGCAGTGTGATGGGGTATCCATTTTACGTATTCAACAGGACCTCCTACAGTTTAAGCAGATGGATTCATAATTATAAACATCCATCTTTGTTTTTTTTTAAGTTAACATCCTGTTGTTGCATGTCATACCATAAAAAATGACTAAACAAACAAATGTCGAACACAACAAAAATTTTTATAACATCATTATATTATAAAAAATTTTATTCATTTAGTAGTCTGTCTTACGACTGGTCCAAAGCCTCTTCCAAAGCGAGCTCTCCAAATAGTGTGATCTAGAGCTTCTTCCTTCAAATGAGAGTATTCTCTCCTTTCCTTAAGGTCATCCAGTAGCTTCCTACGTCTTCTTCGTCTTCCTGCCACTTCTATCCCCCTTTTATCTTTGCTTCAATAACCTGTTGTAGAAGGCAGTTTCTACGCAAAATGTGACCAATCTAGTTAGCCTTCCATTTACTTATTTCATTCCTCTGCTAACTGACTCTAAGTAATACTTCTTCATTTCTCATGTGATCGGTCCAACTGATCTTCTCCATCCCTCTCCAGCACCACATTTCAAAACTTTCCAGGTGTTTCTGATCTACTGCCCAAAGCATCCACATTGCAGTTTATACCATAAAAAAATGTTGTTGTGATTGACAGTCATTTGTTTAGTCATTCCATTTTTATTCTTTATTTGTAAGTGATGTCTTGGTATTTAGAAAATGCCTGATGTATTTCTGAAATGAATTTGTAGGATCTGTATTTAAAACCATGAATTCATTAGCATTTAAGAAGCCATTAATTCTGTCACAACATTCTTATTTATTACAACAGTTTTAACCTTTATTTTCCTTTTTACTGTCAACAATAAAGTAACTGAAAGGCAGGTCTCCCCATCAAAACTATCAGTTGCCCATAACAAGTTAATAGTTTTAAAAATGTTTCAATAGACGTGCCAAATTGTTAAAATGGTAACACAGATAAACAAAAGTAACCTAAATTTGCAGCAGTTGAATTTTAATTTTTAAACAATTTATTTTCATAATAAAGATTTTAATTACTATACTTAAACATGTACACACATTATAAATTAAAACTGTACATCTGCAATTTCTTTTTTGAGATAAGTCATCCTCCTGTGCTATCATACAAATATTATGTAAATAAACAGTCAATACAACTTAGTATAAAGCATTTAATGCCACATGTTTTGACCTTTAAAAGGTCAAAACATGTTGCTTAAATTTCGGTCCACGAAGCAGTCATTTTATGGACAATGCATGCATTTTACCTATATTCTATTTAACTCCTATAGTTGAAAAATTTACCTTCTCCAGCTCTTCCTCTGTTAATTCTGAATGTTTGTTGTGGTTATTTGTACTGGATATTCCATCTGCCAATCTGTCAGTCTTAACAAATATGTCATGTGCTCCAACAATATCAGACACATCTTCATCCTCTGAGCTCTCTGATGGAGGGTCATTAATCCACAGGTCAAGATCCAGACTATAGAATAGAGCACAGAGCAAATTTTGATCAATTTTCTAATGCAATTAGACAAGGGACTTCTACAAAGTTTAAACTTTCTGATGCCTGAGACACATTTACAATATGGGGCAACCATGTCTCTCTTGTTGTTACTGTGAACTTATGTTTGGCAACAGATACTGCAGTACAGTAGAATATCAACTATTCTTTCCCTGCTCAGCCTTGATGTAAAGTCTAGAAAAAAAATGTGTGACCATCACTGTGGAAATTTATTGCACTGCAGCTACATATTTTGTATTTGTAAAAAAACACTGAACTTGAAAGACATATTGCAATGTGACCAGTAGATGAAATACACCATCTGCAGTTGCATCTAACATCTTTTGTTTATCAAAGTGCACAAAACACTGCATATGTCCAACACTCCCCTTGTTATACAGTGTTACAGGCCACTTCCTTTGTAGGCCATCAACCAGAGATCCACAATCATCCTTGAACCTGCAGTTCCATCAAACACCATCTAACAGCACATCACTGTACATGGTTTAAAATCATCTACAGCCTTCTAGATACCTGATTTTCAAATCACTGGCAAATCAATTGCTAGTTCACAGTTCAAGAGGATTCATCTCGCCAGCATGAAACCTTCCAGAAACTGTGCTCGCCTCTGGTATATGTCACACCTGTCTGTATATTGACAACTGAATAGTTTCAAAATATATAGGCGCATACAATTTAAACCAGTTCTAGTGTACCTGTCATAGTGTTGATCTCTTCGTTGACAAGAAATTCTCAAAATTATCAGTCAAAGATACAATAATTTGACTTACCCTTCTGGAACCTGGACTTTCTTTTGAGCTTTAGGAGCTACAGGATTCAGTTCTCCAACAAACAAGGCTGCCATCTCTGCAGCTAAACCCAATTCACCTTTGTTCAGTTGTTTCTGTAGATAACGCAATAGTTGCAAAGCTGAGCTGGCTCTTTCTTGGACTTCCAGATCCGCACTTGACACAAACTGTGGTAAATTCTCTGCTATCATATCACACAACTGTAAAATGAATCATAATGAAGCCATATAGAGTGTCAAACCAACTAACACCAAGAATTATATAACTCTAAAAAAAATAAATATTACTACAAGGTGTGGCAATTCAATAACCTGACTGTGTACATTCCTGAACTTGATTCACCTAAGTAAATGTATACTAGTTATCATCAAACCTTCTCCAGTAGTATGCCAAACTGGGCTTGCTTATAATAAATAATGAAGCATCAAATTATAATTATTTAAATTATTTCTTAACTTGCCACAATCACATTTCATTGGGGGGGGGGGGGGGGGGGAAAAAAAAAAAACTGAAACCTTTGATCTGTTATGTGAGGCACAAACAGGAGGTCCCTATTAAAAGCTTGTGTGTTTGATTGGCAAAAGAGCTTCTGAAAAGGAAGAGAGAATGTGGAAAAAGATAAACAACCTGGAAACCCAGTAACAACAAAAAATGACGAACTGTAAAGAAGGTGATGGCCCTTGTGAAAACAGACCATTATTTAGGCATTAAAATTCACATCTAAACAAATTTAAAGAGGATGGATCGAAAGAAAACCATTTGGATTTGTGGAGTTGCAATTGGCTATGGCACCATGACAATGCATTTGTGCACAATGTGATTCTGGTTGGCCGCATTTTAGCTAAGAAACAAGTACCAGCACTTGAACATGGTCGGTACATATATCTTGCCCCATCAGACACAACTTAAAAGTTTACTTGTATGAATCCATGAACACATCTATAAGAAATCACAACATACCAATGCACGAAGCATGTTCATGTACAATACTTTTCACAGCATAGATCACACAGTAGTAGCTTCCAAAGCCACAGTTTACAGCATAATTCTAAAATTTCATGATATATTATCACTGTTAGACACAGAAGAAACCTGAAAATGAAATGTACTAACCAAAGAACAAACTGATTTAATGATACTTGAAAAGAAACAAAACCAAACATGTTGGTTCTTCAAACTAAATAAGAATGATTTAGTGCATAATCACCTTATTCATCCTCTCAATATCTTGCTGTTCCTCAGTGCGAGTGAGAATATGAGTGAAGAGTTTGAGAATGTTCTGCACATAAACAGCTTGAATATGTCCTGGTAATGCAAATACACGCCCACGCAACATGGCTTCAAGGGTTGACTGGGGGTCTGTCAGGTATCTGGACATAGAAATAAGAAATATCAAAACACATTTAAAACACTCATGAAAGTCCAAAAGAAAGCAGGCTCAAATAAGAGAAACTAATTCCCATAATTCTGCCAATTAAAAATTTATATTTTTATATTCCATCATAATGAAGTGCAGCTGAATAATTTACAGGTACAATTTAAATATGGGGGCACGGGTTGGCGCAGTTGGTTGAGACACTGCGCTACAAAACGGAAGGTTGCGGGTTCAATTCCCAATGGTGTCACGGAAATTTTTCATTGACATAATCCTTCCAGATGCACCATGGCCCTGGGGTTCACTCAGCCTCTAACAGAAATGAGTACCAGGAATATCTCCTGGGGGTGAAGGCAGCCAGTGCGTAGGGCTGACAACCTTACCACCTTCATGTGCCGACTGTCTTGAAATCTGGGAGCCTCAACCTCCTGGAACCCTCAGGGCCTCTCCAGGCTTGTAATGGGATGCTCTACCTCATTTACAGTTTAAATACGTGTTTGTGCAAATACAACGCTTGGTTCTCCTTACATTAACCCAGTAAGTGCTACAGGAACTTAATTTCTAGAATTTACACAGAAATGATTGCTAATTTTAATTATGTAACAAAAAATAAATACTCACTGACTTCCCCCAGGCCACTGGATATAAGGATTTAGTATGTAAAATGCTGAAATATTGTTACCTTCATGAACATTTACTGACATTTAACTCTATCAGTAAACTTACTGAGAGAATTCTCCACTTAACCATGCTGCTGCATATAGAACCTGCGACATTGTAGAACTCTGAACTGTTAATAAATGGGCATTGTCTATAAGCAGAGCCATTTGTTGGACAGCAAACTCCCTGATGGCTTGCACTCGTGTTGCAACATCAAGCATTTGAGAGGCCACAAGTGACCCATGCTGACTACCCTCCATGCGTGTTAATTCAACCAACACACTCACATACCTGCAATAGATAAAGCGTATTATTTTTCATAATTATCTCACTATAAGCAATTATATAACTGAAAACATTTAATAAAAGATTCTCCAGTGGTCTTTCCAAGCACAGTTTCACAAGTAACCACCAGACAAGCCTTCATGCTTTTGTTATTTCTAATGAAGTACGGCTCTATAAACTGGCCTCTCACTCCAAGGACTGTGAATGGTAAAAACCTGTAAAAATACCACCATGCATAATGTTATATAATTCACTCAGAATAATGTGCAACCAAATTTTAGTTCTCTAAAAGGCAGTATTTTTCTTACAGGTCCCAGTATAAAGAATGTCACAACAGAAAACATACTTCTTACAGGTCTCAGTATAAACACTTTCGTTACAGATAACAGATAATTCTTACACGACCCAGTACAAGTGTAAACAATGTCACTACAGATGTTCCTTACAGGTCCCAGTATAAAGACACATATTTCTTACAAGTCCCAGTATAAACACTGTCTCTACAGACAACAGATACTTCCTATAGGACCCAGTATACATCATCATCTGTAGAGATACCAGATATTTCTTACATAACCCAGTGTAAACAATGGCACTACAGACAACAGATATTTCTTACAGGTCCCAGTACAAACAATGTCACTGCAGAGAAAAGACATTTCTTACTGGGCCCAGTATAAACATTATCACTACAGATAACAGACCTCTATTTTCACATTTTGTGAATAAGAAAGACTTAAAATGCAGACAATAAAGCCAGCTAACAGCAGAATATCAATGTCTGAGTTTCTCTATTCAGCATAGTCTATAATTCTTTGCTCATCCTTATTTGTTCTCATATGAGATGTTGCATTACTATTATACAGGTGGTAATATGTGTTCATGACAATGAATTTTAAAATTACTGGGAAATGGAAAGAAGGAACCTATATTCAATACAAAGTGCCTAATAGGGTTCCAAAGTATTTTTAAATTGTGTCACCAGTATCAGGACAAAAACCACATCTCAGTGTCATGGTCAAAATGCAGTCATTCACGTTTTGTATTCAATCACAGGTTCAAATCTCAGCCAAAGACTGCACAATCCCTCTGATAAAATGCTAGAAAAGTACCACCGAAAGTCCATAAAACATTCTTCCTGCATCCTTATAAACTCATAATTCAGTCATCCTATACCATTTAACACCTTGTATCAAATGCAGCTGTAACAACAGCACTATCCAATAAACATTCAAGTGTCATCAACACCAAGTCAGCCCTCCAGACAAAGGGTTAATACTCACCATTCAAAGTTTGTGATATACTGGTAGTTATTCTGAGAACAGATCTGAATAATTTTTGAAAGCAACTCATCTCTGTATGTTGTGCCTTCAGCTTTGTCCATATGCACCATTAGCTTCTTCACAATCTCCATTAGGTTCTTCTTGGACACCTGAAGCATAATAGGCACAACCTTCCATTCACACACAGCTGCTGACACCCACCACATACAAACACTTCCCTGGCACAATATTTTCTTTCTTGTTCTTGTACAGTTTATATGAAAACATTCTCCCCTCACTGCTATAATACGAATATAATTTGCTACCACAAATTTTGTGGTATGAATAATGTCCACGTAACAGTTGTACTGAATGAAACATTTAGTGTATGTCAGCCTTCACAATTTTTGGATGATGCATTAGGAAAAAAGCTTGCAATATATTTTGATAAACAGATGGGCAGTTGCAAGAAACAGGAATGTCTTTATCATGAATTAGCTCTCAACACAGTCTTGGTGATGGTGGTGGTTAAAATTAAAATTTAAAAAAAAAACTTACATTGCAGTAACAAACTTAGTCGCTTTAGTAATTGAAAGTGCCTAGGCAGCAAATTTCACCTTACTACAATGATACAGACTATGTCTGATAAAAGACACATGAAAGTTTATTATGCTCAATGAAGCCACAATACTTTGAATGTTTTAGTTATATACTTGCCATGCCATACAGGAGATCAAGAGCACGAAGACGGATTGACTCATCCTTGTCATCTAGACACTGCATGATGAGGTCTTTGTGAGCCTGCACTGACTTTGGATGAGTCTTCAGTATTTTTGACATAGCCAGAAGTCCCAGGTACTTTACTGTAGGAAAATGTTAGAATTATCCTGTATCATATTGGATATTCATATTCCTCAAATTTTCCAAAAGAGCAGGAAGAATTCTTGATTTAAATGCTGAGTTCTGCAGCACGTTACAATATACGTTTATTTAATATATTTTCTAAGCTATAAAATTCAAATAAAAACTAATTTATTAAAATTAAACCCATTAGCTTATGTACAAGCTCAAAAGACTGGCTAGTTAAATATTAGCTTCTCCAACATGGCTTTGCACCACAGAATGAAGTATTCCAAAAACATATGGAACACGGTGTCAACTACAAGGCTTCTTTCCTGCAACCAAATTTATGAATTCCAGTAGTAAAACACTTACAATTCTGATCTGAGTCTTCAATAAGTATTCGCAGCTTCTGCACACAAAGCTAAAAAAAGAGAACAAAAAATACTGTCAACATGCAAATGTACATAAATACATGTACACAAACCTTCACATACATACACTACTACAAAATGTGCTTAAGAATGACACCTTCCTTTCCAAAATTTGGGTCCACTACAGCCAATGTACCAGACTTACTGTGCATACTTATGCCTGTATTCCTTTAAAAGAATGAAGCTATTGTTAAGACCCCTAAAAAGTCTTGGATCTTTAACCCCTTGCCACAGGGTTGGACATTTAAATTCTAGCACACTCTTTTTATAAAATATAAATACTTATGAACAAAAAAAATAACATTATGACACACAAGACATTTTGTTGAGGAAAAAACTGAGATTTTGCAGCATGTCTCAAAAATGCAGTAAATATGGGTTGGCTAAATAAATGAAATATATGGGTGGTAGCAGTAAGTGCATCCTATATACAGGATAGGCACTAACTGTGCCATGAAATGGCTGGCTTCTGCAGTTATCATTGGTTCATCGGTTGTTATGCCACACTGGCAAACCTGCATGAACAGCAGCCACTCTATTCCTCTATCTCTGTTTTAGGCACATATTTTTGTGTCACTGTTCTTCCATCACACAGAAGAATTGATAATATTTTGCCACCATTTTTTAAAGCAGGAAATGATGTCAAGCACTACATACTGCTTTCTGTCTTTGTAGTCTGCTCTTTCTACAGTCAATCACTTCACAAAAATGTATTATTTCAAGCACTTTGAGCAAGCCTAAACATTTCTCTTTCATTTCCATAATTATGGTAGAACCCATATACCTTAAGCATGAACAGCAATCACTGAAAAACATCCTAATACCACTCAGTGATCATGCAACACTATACAAAATTCAACAAGCTATTGTACTGAACAGAACTTCAGCATAAGATGTATGTTCCTCCTTGGCTAAAAGATGGAGGGTGATACACCATACAGACTTATGGAGCTTGGACTTGGAACATATACATTCTCCTGAAAAAATTGTGACATAATGAGTGTGGACTGATAGTACGTTCATGAACAACTAGCCACAAGCAACCCCAGAAGTAAAACTGCAAATATTGTCACTGCATATTATAGAAATTTCTTTAAAATTCAAGTCTTCTGCGATGTGACACTTGTGTTGTTGGGCAAGTAATTACTGATGCTTCATGGGATCATACTGCTGTAACATTCATGACTGCCTGACAATGAACAGGATGGGACCATGATCCATCAAAAGGTCAAGAACTACAAGCCCATTGACAGTGTCACAATCCAGAAGATTTTAATCATTTGCAGCACCACTGTGAGAACCTGAAATCTGACAAAGACTCCTTGTTGTAATGAAAGAGCCAGAAAAACAGCTTTATTAAAATTTTATTACACACATAAAATGATGGCACTGACATTATGGATGACTTTTGGCACAATAAGTCCCTGCTATCAGTCGTACTCATTCCATGAGTTACACCACACTTGTTTAGCCCCGTGTACAGATATATAGCACAGTCAAAGAACTGTAAATGCAATATTCAACTATCTGCTTGGTCCTTCACCATTATAACTGTAACTCATTTCATTCAAGTTTATTTTGTTGTAGCTGGTGTTAATTTCTCCATAAGAATAAATACATACAGTATTTCTTGTAAGTCTAAATGCACATCCCCCTTACTATCATATATGTGAACATATTAACCACCTGAATGTACCTAACAAAAGTTCAAGCACTGTATTTTATTGCAAATGAAATAATTTCAAATAACTTACCTGTATTGATGCACTATGATTTGGCATTCCTGATGAAATTGAGATCAGAACTGTCAACAAACCAATCAATCTGCATATTACACTGGGCTAGTACTTAATAACTAGCATGGACAGATAAAAAATAGAGAAGGCATCCATCCTGCAAAGGCTGGTGTTTTGTAGGAGCTTTTATTATCATACAACTGAAAACGTACAACACTAATACCACACAGCTGCTTAATTGGTTCTGAGAATTTCCTCACACTGAAACAATACCATGAAACAGGTAATTACTAAATACTTCCCTCACAATAAATCATGAAGTGAATGTAAACATACAGCACAGACAACAAAACAATGCCAGTCTGTGACTGCTCATCAACCAACGTCACCATTTAAGAACAGTTCAAGCATAATCTCTGTTACTTACATTCACGAAACCAAATGCACTTAAGTACATGAGATTTAATCCAATGGGAAAGTGACTGTTACTTTAAAATAACGGTGTCAATTCGCTGTGAACTGTGCTTTCCACTTGCTGCACCCACTTCCTCAGCCATGTTCACAACCATTCCCAAGTCAATAAAAAATTATAGGAAAAACCATGCGGTTTACTACCACTTAAATTGTACACAACAATTAATGGTTCTGTATTAACTAATCACAATTATGTACTGTCAAATAAAACAAAGAAGTTACCCTGATTACATATGAGTTGTCACTAAGAAAAGGGAAACATTTGTTCAAATATCTCACCTGCGATAACAGTATTGATGCATTCATACAGGAGGGACATGGCTGATGTGCTGTGAAAGAATCAATCATATGAGTACCAAGTTTTAAATCAATTCATTGGCAGCAAGCACCCACCAAACAATTTACACAAGATCATTACGTTAATTTTAGATCCAACATCTCTATACTCAAAGAAAATTATGTTCTGTATAACACACAAACATTATTCAGGTAATCCACTTTTTTGGAAATGCAACCAGTATGCAAGAGAATTTTAACTGTGAAACTTAAGAAGCCATTTTGCAAAAACATTATTATTTAATTAACTATGTAATGAAACAAATGCACACTACTGGATTTACTTACTTACTAACACTTATCTAAATATAATGTGTACAGTTTTTAAAAAGAAATTTTACAAAATAACATATAAAAACATGCACAAGGTCTTGATTTTGTGCTATTCACACAAATACAGCTTAGCTTAGCATAAGGTTGGAAGCAGTGATGGTAATTTTACCTGTGAATGAGGTTGGTGAGTGGTTCTATTAGCTTTTTACCAAGCCGAGGTTCCAAAGGGGTGAGGGCACCAAACTGAAAATAACAATACAAAAGCCAATTCAGCATACCTTAGCTGAAGCAACCTAAACCATAACTTTAAATTAAGCACTAACAGGGGAACTTGGATTTGGCTTGAAATGGGACAGGGACAAGCGCTAAGAGACAAATGAACCACAAATTTTAAAATAAGAGTTCAATGCAAGTAACTAATATAAATTATAACGGTTACCTCTCAGAAGCAAGATCATTACTTCTTAATAACAGCATATTAACTAACTGATTTTCAGCAAAACTATTTCAGTATTGTTCGATGTACACTACTCACCAAATACTGATTTATCACAAATGTTGCAACAAAATGTGACAGCTGACAGGTAATAAGAAGCCAAAAAGATGTACATCACAGGCACAATATGCAGACTGATGCCACGGAGCAGCTGTTTATTTTCAGCAACTTTCATTCTGGCCCTTCTACTGCAGTGAACATCCATCCCAACTACATCCTTTATTCTTCAATATACTGAGCATTAATTATTTACATGCATCCAAAAACGGTCAAAACCACACCTATACGAGGCTCATACATAATCATACAGGCTTCATCTATAGCACCCAGCAACAAAACATTTTTAAAAGATTACTGTCTTTTGGGTTGTGGTAGCATATCATACAGCAGATAGGTACCAATGATGAAAAACCTATCCATCAAACTACAGCCGTAACATCCCAGTAGACAGTAATCTTCAGTTACCACTGTGATAGCCTCAAATGTCATAAAATGTTTTTAATTTTGAGGCAAATATCATATTACCTTGATACAAGGTTTATCAGTGGTTGAGTAAGTTTTCGTCCAATTTTTGGTTCTATATGAGTCATGACACCAAACTGGAAAAGAATTATGAATTCTAGAATAAGAGTATTCAGGTCCATTCAAACCTAACCTCTGTTTGAAACAGACAATCTTGACAACTTCGGTACTTAAATTACTCGTCTGTCACCCAAAACCTACTAACAGCACAGTACATTTTTAAGCAAACAGAGTTCATGTAATATGACACAAAAATTTAGCACAGCCATGGCTCTCTGTGTACATCAGCATGATATGTTTACATAGCACACACACCAGTAATTTATAAAATCCTCACACTAACACATATTTTAACATTTCACACTATTTTTAAACTGTCTTTTGCTCAAATGCACTTTGTTGGAAAAATAAATTATTCAGCCTGTTCAAAATTTCTGTTCTGTGAAGGAAACCTTAGTTTGTACCATAAAGAGATCAGTATGCAACACAAGAGAGGCAATGTACACATAAACATAACATTGCGGCACATTCGTGCAACCAGTGTTGCAGTGGAAAAGTAAGTATTACACAACCTGAGTGTGTGTATTTGTAGCCCTAAGTATCCAACATGCAACGTGCATGCATTGTATTGTCGTCTGTGACCTGTCCCGCTCTGCAACATTTTTCCACATTATCACATAAACGGCATGATTTGGGGGGGGGGGGGGGGGGGTTAAAAAAAAAAAAATTG
>Ga0131853_10011434_pt1 | contig 16248 bp, 9 predicted proteins | sample TergutLab28metaG_FD_92764 | JGI IMG/M metagenome (GOLD analysis project Ga0131853, IMG submission 92764) | Labiotermes labralis P1 segment gut microbial communities from Petit-Saut dam, French Guiana - Lab288 P1 (version 2) (version 2) | ecosystem: Host-associated > Arthropoda: Insects >...
GCACGCCTCAAGTCAGCCTACACAACACAACAAGTACTCGCTAGCTCCTGAAGATGGACGTATTAACGTCTAAAACATGTTGAGCAATATATAATAAAGCAAGTGTCATCTAGTTGGTCAACCATTATTCAAATATCAAGATGATGCACGGTCCAATACGCATAAAATAAATATATATATATATGTGTGTGTGTGTGTGTGTGTTAAATTTCAACTTTCAGGCTTCCTGCTTCATAACGGTGACCTAACAGGGAACACCTGACCCAACTACAGTTATTCCACATTTTTCGTTTCTTCCGCACAGAGAACAAATTGTGTCTCAGTTACAAAGAACAATTAGACAAGGTGCTTGGGCAGAAAACTGTTGTTCATTAACGAATCATACTGACAACATAAACATGACACAGCCTGAAGAAACGTGTGTTTCCTTAATGTTACAGCAGGTGGCAAGCTATAAAGGCGTAAGAGCAGCTAAACCGCAGTGCAGATCTGTAGACTCACTCCAGACGATGTCAAGAGACCGTAATTTCCGTTTCCAGACACTGCGCATGTGATTTTCAATACGTCTTGCACAACAATGTACAAAGCGATTTAGAACGTGAAATCTAACCGAACAATAAGGAAGACGTCTGCTAGAGATGGCCATGTCTTAGTTGTTTGGCTACAAAGACTGATGACGTCACGGAGTGAAGACCGCAGTTCCGGTACAGACATTCAGTTGACCGAGATTGATTAGCTGACCCCGTCCTTACAGAATTCCTTGTTCAAATTTCATCATGAGCATGGGGCGATACAAAAATGGTGGCGCTGGATCTCACTCTACATCAGGGGTTCTTAACCCTTTTTTGTGCCGTCGACTCCTTTGAGAGTCTGGTGAAAATTACGGAGCCATTTTTATAAAAATGTATTTAAATGCATCAAGTATGGTAAAATTTATTGAAGTAAACAAAACATTTTGGGGTCCAGAGGCCATAAATTACTCTTTTGCCTACATTCATTATTGAATTGGAAGCCAAATTTCAATTAGAGGTAAATGAAAATAAAATTGCAAATTTTTTCCCATCAAAGTTCACGGACCCCCTGAAATCTATCCACGGACCCCAGTTTCAAAACCACCGCTCTGCGTCTTCCATTCTCCATTAGGTCTACTTCGTTTATCATAGTCTTCTTTTCTTTCTTACTTTAACAAGACGGAGCAACTTGAGCCTGGAACGAGCCTCACAACAGTCATTACAAGGCCGTCTGTCGTCTGCCATTTCTATTTCTAGACCAAAACTGAAAGGCTTTCTTGGAATTTGTTTGCTTTTCATCAAAAATGTATTCACTTATGTATTTACGTAACGTGTTATTTAACGATGTTGCAGCAAGTCAGACTGTACAGCGTCCAATGATTGTTAGTAAATAGCAAACTGTAAAGGATTTGAAACAGGCATCCGTCTACAAATTTGAGGTGACAACTCTATGATGGGTTCGAGGAAAACCACAAAAAGAATTTCTAGTTTACGGGCCGGGTTCTGGTTTGAACCTGGGACCTCACTCAACCGCGAAGTTCATTCTTACGTTGGACCTAATAAACATGATCCATGTTTTCTCGTGCATTCTGAGATCCTTATTGGTCAGTTGTTTTGGTAAAAGTACAGCTCGTGGATTAATTTAAGCAACGGACAAAGCTATTTAACTTTGAATTAAATACCGTACGATAGCGGATAATGTCGAATCGGGGCAGCGGTGGTAATAAGTGGTCTCTGCCGATTTTAAACGCAGAGGAATCCATCTGGAGGGAAAAGAGTCCCAGCGCACATCATGATGGTGTAGGACCGTGCAGGTATAATTCAAATGTTAACCTCAGCACTGGATGGAGGTAAGTGGTTAAGTCACGTCCAGGCCGATTGACTTCCGGGGAAAAGGACCCCCTTCTCCCGATACACGTTGAATAGCAGGCTGGTTGAGCCCCACCGTCGGTCTCTATGTGTGGAGAAAATTCTTCAGTTCCCAACTATCTGTCTCAGTCTCTTGGTATTCGAATCTGATTTACTGCACAGAAAATAAATCAATGTTAACGACGATAAACTAGGCAAAAGCATTTTTGCTTTTAAACTTCTCCAGTTTTACAGAGCAAAGTGAGTCCGGTGATTACCCACTTCGTCTCTACGATAAATCAATACACGTCAACAGTAACAAGAGCAGCATTAAAGTAAAGCCTCATGTCTCCATAAAGACATTAGCGAGAATGATGACTAATATGGCTGGGGTATGAGGCCTGCAGGCTGCAGCCACCCACAGAGCAGCGCTAAGGAACCAAACCCATAATTACGTACAAACTTCAACTCCAAAGCCCTAGTGGAACTTTTATAACACGGAGCAGCCAAGCGTGACATAAAACGAGTAAAAATGTTCCTGTTCGTGTAATGAAGTCAGATGGGGTAATGGAGACGTAGTTCCACTCATTCTTAGTCTTGGTTCTTGAGATAAACCCTTTGTTAGCTTCACTGTCCGGTCATCTCAAAGCCGGGGAAAGGGCCATCTCATTCAAATCGAACAGCCAGCTGGGTGGACCCCAAGATCGGTAGGACGCTTGGCAGAATGCAGCAATCTCTTGCCTCTGTCTATAACCGAACCACGCACGATTCGTCACCAGTCCAGCGCGTAGCCCGGTCATTACGCTCATCACGGCATACACGTACCATAATTGAGTGAAACTGCAGTAGTAAAATTGATGTCTGTTTTATTGCATAAACAAACTCAATTTCGAAGTTTTTTTTGGCAAAACTGGTCTTCCGAAAAACCATGTTTTTGGACACGGTCTGTCAAAGAATTGAACACGATGCTATCAAAAAAATCCCCTATATAAATGTGACCGATGTGGGGGCCCTAAAATGTAATGGGCTATTTCACATACAATAGCAGGGAATCTAGATTTATAACTGCAACCTTCCTAAATGTAAGCATAAAAATAGCCTGTAAAACTAGCAAACCCATTCACAAACGCACAAAATACCGGACATGCAGACCAAACAAATTTTACTGTACTCGTGGAATTAAACGCTCTGTTTTCCTCTCACGTACACACAAGACGAAAAGGTACATCGTTTAACGTGAGGCACAAAGAGCATATTCATCCTGTCTGATTCAAAAGAGATGCCTGTCATCACGCCTTCCATATAATCAATACAGGATACAGGTACGGAAATACCGGCAGGACAATAAAAATTATACAAACACTCACAATAAACACCTATATGGATGCAATGGAAAAGTTCAGCCATATATGTGTGGATGAACTAGAGAAGTGCATCCATATGTTGCAGAGTTAAAATTAAACAATATTTGAAGTAAAATTATGTTGAATGCCGAAGCCCGTTGTTCTAAACGAAAGTTCGGTGTGAAAAGTAGGAGGATTGTCCGGAAAATTCCCGAACGTTGTTAATAAAAATTTATTTCATTCACCTAGGAGTAATTTGGCCTTGTCCATGTCTAAGTAGTTTCCTCCGCTCCCAATACACAACTTCCAGTTCTCGGGAGCGTTGCTGGAATGCTTTTTGTGGAACAACGCGCAAGTTCGCTAGCACATTGTCTTGGATGTTCACAACAGATTCAAAACGTCGATCTTTCAGTCTGAATCTCAGTTTCGGGAACAAAAAGGGTCTGTTCGTGCGAGAAATGGCGACTACGGAAGTTGTGGGACGAGTGTGGTCCCGTGTTTTACGAGAAATTGTGAGGAATGTGGGGGAGTGTTGTCATAGTGGAGTACCCATTTCCTCTTCTTACGACAGAAGCCAACAAGATGCACCATTTCTCAACTTTATATTGGTAAAGAACTCTACATGTTTCGGACAGACTTACTGTCCATCATCAGGAGTCTCAATACTGTATTCACAGCAACTGGTATTTGTCAACATAAATAGTATGACAAATACCAATTGCTGTGAATAAAGTATCAAGACTCCTGATGATGGACAGTAAGTCTGTCCGAAACATGTAGAGTTCTTTACCAATATAAAGTTGAGAAATGGTGCACCTTGTTGGCTACTGTTGTAAGACTATATCATGATGCACGGTCCTCTGAATTTCAAATATCCACTTTCTATTTCTCCACGAATTTGGCATTTGTCTTCTTACTGCCTCTCGCAGATATTTCTTCTCTTTGTTGATAGTTTGGTCACGAAGTAAAAGATTCATGGTAAACAAAACATTCACACCCAAAAAAGAATAAACATCACTTTCGCATTTGACCGAATTTGCGTACTCTTTTGGCTCTGTGTGAAGTTTTTGAGACCTTTTGTAAAGACTGGGGTTCTGTTTCGACATCACAGCCATATTTTTTTTTTAACGTTTCATCGTCGTTTTCACGGTCAAAAAGTTCTTGGCCGACTTGAAGGTGGTTTGATTTTGCTCTTCTGTCATCAGACATTGCACAAATTTAGCTGTAACATGCTGCATACCCAAATTTTCAATCAAAATATCGTGACGCCTCCGAAATACCAACTTCATCAGCTACTTTTCGTACTGTCAAACGTCGATTTGAACGGAAGACATCACGCACTCTTTTCGACCTGTTTGTCTTTTGACGTGGATGGTCGTCCGAAACGTAGGTCGTCTTCAATCGAATTTGAGCCGTCTTTAACCGTTTGTACCATTCGTAAGTTTGAGTTAGGCTCATTGATTTGTTACCAAACGTTCGCTTTAGTATTTCAGATGTCTCTGAAGAATTTCCCTAATTTAACACAAAATTTGACACAAACATGCTGCTCGTGGAAATCCGATATTTAAAAACAAGAAAAAAAATCGTCCTCCTTTTCAAACATTTGTTTGCTGTAGCAGACACAACACGAAGACTAAAAGCAGACCGAATGATGCTACTGGTGTCAGATGACTCGTGAAGGTCACCGCTAGCATATGTCATATGCCTGATAGTGCTGTGCGGTTGCGTAGGCGCGCTATTTAACAAGTTCGGAAAGTTTCCGGACAACCCTCGTACTTCTTCACATGCGCACTGCCTAAAAATGATCTACTTGCACGCATAAAAATACTATGGTGTCGAAACGCATAACGTTTTGGTATTGTGTTGGAGCATTACAAAAAAGGCCAAATTTCGATTTGAAATATTTAGTATTTTTAAAAAGTAAAATGTAACACGGTAAATGTAACACGGTAAATGTAACACGGTAAATGTAACACGGTAAATGTAACACGGTAAATGTAACACGGTAAATGTAACACGGTAAATGTAACACGGTAAATGTAACACGGTAAAGCTAGGATCAGAACGAGTTCAGGACAGACGTTTTAGAAAGAAATTAAATATACATTTTATAACACCTCTACTTTATTTTTAAGGGCCAGGAGAGCGAAGTTGGTACAGTGACTCGTTACGGGCTGGGCGGTCCGGGAATTGTATCCAGGATGGGGCGAGATTTTTAACAACCGTCCACACCGGCCCAAGGACCCACTCAGCCTCCTGTGCAATGGGTAAAGCGGTCGCGCCGTGGCGTTGACGATGCATCCCCAACTAGCGCCAAGGATCAAGAAAGAGTAGAGCTATACTTTCACTCCACTTTTTTGCCTTCATGGCCTGTTCTAGGGTGCACTTTGACCCTTAACACACCATACCACGCGCAACATTGAAAAAGCTCCAAGTTTTGCCCACATCGTGCTTAGGTATTTCTTATGGTTAAAAGAAAAAGCAGCGATTTCCCCCCTCCTACCAAAGAGCTTTAATGGCTTGTCCTTATAACGGACTCTGAGTGTTTTATGTGAGATATAAACCGAATTTCTATGCAAGCCCATTCCTGCATCGTAAGTCTAGACTTGAAGCGATTTCTTGGTCTTCTGCTAAAGTATAAAGTTCTGTGAATGTCTTCAGACAAACAGACGTCGTAACGTGCACAACGCTGGAGCGCCTCACCTCCCCCCACATACGAAAGGTCGTGCTCAGATGCAAAGAGAAAGACTATTTTACAGCAGCTCACACGTGACTTCCCGTATCCCCAGCGTGTTCTCTTCGTATTAACACACACATTGACCCCGCTAAAAGCATTGGTATTCGATAGCCATCGATATTTTGATGGCATTCATATCGATTGAGGGGGTGGCTATATTCCCCTGGTGGAAACTTTTTATCTCCCTTTGACCCCTGTCTCCTGCCAGCCAACTAACATCCCTTCCTGCAAGTCACAGCAATAACTCACAAACCTACAGGAATGGCTTTCAACCTCCTTTTACCGTCCTTACTTACTTTCTTGCTAGCTTTACTTGTCATCGCTGGAATTCCATGGAAAAAGCATAATTCTTCTCCTTCTTCCTTTTTGCATCATGCTCACCTTCAGGATCCTGACACTGGTTTACTTCATGAAAATGTATATAGTTCCGTGGTTCATCTTTAAGGAGTTCTGCATAAATTTATAGTATTTTGGCAAAAGTTTTCAGGTATTTCTCTCTTAAATCTCATTAATCTTTAAGCTGCCAGCTACGGTCAAGGTATCTACATCAAAATATCTACAGCCCACCAAAATATGTCATTCGTTGAAAGATTTGTGACTTGCAGTTGAACGAAGTAGAAAATACGATAAACTAATTTCAAGCAGTAAAAAAGTAACATAATTTTTTGAAACTGAATTCAGACGTGGGAGGATTGGAAGTAGTTACAGCTGGAAGATTGAAAGCACTACCATAGCACTTAGTAACTAACCTTCAGGCTCAGTTCAGTTTATATTTATCAATGCTTTCTTTAACGACACTCGCAGTAACACAGGTCATGACACATAGCAGCCACCAAAAGAGGTAACATTTGTGAGAAATTAAACTGAAAAGCAAGTGGGAAGGGCGACCGTGGAATAATGTGTTGTATCATTCCGCCATTTCTTTAGGGACTAAGTAAAACCAAGACGATTCTCAGTCGTGGTCGCCAGGTTGCCTGTCCAGATTTGAAACAATCACCTTCCGAATCCAGAGCAAAAAATTGCATAATTTAACAGGACAGGCAATGTACTTATAACGTAATTCTTAGGTCCATTTCCTTAACCACTGTTGCCGTGAAAAGCAGTAAGTATTACGTATTCTGAGTGATTGTCCATAGCCTTATTTACCCAGCATGCAATGCTCATGAACCGTATTCGTTTAGTCTGTGGTCTGTACGGTTCTACCATATTATCCACATTATCTCATAAACAGCATGATTATCGAAAAATAAATTCAACATAAAGTACTGTTTTGATTTTCTCTACAATTTCTTCTAAAAAATTTCTAATTCTAAGAATAATTCAGGGATATATGATCACAAATGTATGTTGGTCTTCACGTAAAGCACCCGTTATTTTGTCAAGGTTTAAAGAAATTTGAATTTTGTCCACAGGTTTTAGCAAATGCTCCAATAAATTTCATTAAAACGCCATACAGTGGGAGTCGAGTTGTTCTATACGGATGGACAAACAGACAGACATGACGAAGCTAAGAGCCACTTCTCGCAATTTCGCGAACACCCCTAAAATCATCCTTGAAACATTTCAACAAGAGCATCTATGCTCTAAATTAGAGATAAGTTTCAGTTGCTACTTTGTTCTGGGTTGTAACAGCGTGCAGACCTACTGGTGGGTACGGACGTTTCGGAGAAACACAATTTCTTCATTTGCAGAATGAAGGCATCCAAGTTGAAAAAGTGGCTGATTACAGAACAGAGATGGGGGGTAGGGGGGGCGGAAAATAAATGGGCCCGGAGGACAGGAGAGGGTTATCAGAACCGCCAACGAAACTTGGGCCATCTTAATTAAAGGAGATGAATTCTGAGACATTTACAGTTCGTTAGTTACGTCGTCGAGTGCACACGCCTGCTTAACTCTGGCACGGACCGGTGTGCTACGCACAGAAGAAAGTCCTGCAAATACTTAACGAGATATACCTAAAGCACAAAGGAAGAAAAGGACACAGAAAGGATCTGAAATAAACTTTAAAAACTGGGCAGAAAACCAAGAAATAAGAGAATAAACACGATAACAGCGTATGCCACTTTTAAATGGTTCTGACGATGCTATTTTACACATACGGTTACTTGGATTTTATACTTTTGCCCATCCCCTTGTGTGTATTCTTTTTGTGTGTCATTTAAAGACGCTATCAACTGATACGGTTAAATAGCGTCGGTAGCGGATAAATTAATGCCCATGTATCATTGCTAGAAGGATAACGACGAAGGTAAAATCTGTGCTTTTGATACATCGTCCACAACAAGATGGACTGGCTTGAGTTTAAACCCGAGTCTCCGCGTTGAGTGACCAGCAACTGCCATCTTCAGCCATGGCACGCCCTGTCGGGTGTTTAAAAAAAAAACAAGAGGGAATAAAACTTTTCCGAAGTGGATCTGTTTCCGTCTTCAGTTTCAGGCAAGCTGCAGAAGCACCCACTGTGTCGGGACCTGCAGAAAGGGCTGTGCTCAATCACTGGCCGACATGAGGGTATTCCAAAGCCAGTGACATTCCGAAAAGACATACTGCCGATCGTTAATGGTCGTTTAGAAACCGTGTACCCTTTCAGCACTTTCTCACACTTTTCCGCCTTTCTGCACTCCTAGAGCTAAGGTTTTCATGGTTTTTCAATAAATATCTGATCATTGCTTCTTCCAAGAGGGAAAAGCGAACATCGCTTTCGAGTGGTTGTCGTTTCTGCTCCGTAGTCGGGAAATCGCGGTCCATAGACCGGCATCCTCAGCCTTTCTGTAAATTTCCTAAGCCTCCCGACGGAAGTTCTGCGACAATAACTGTAAACAGGCCGCAACTATTACCTCTCACCCTACCTGTCGACGATGAACATAAACGTACTTCGAACTGCGATGCTGCTCCAGGATCGCTTCACATATTCGAATAATTCTTGGAGGAAAAGTAGAAACAGTTCTAATTAAACGTAACGTTATAAAAAACATTAAACTAAATTACTACACATTATATTTAGCACTGCACTACAAGCCGGAAGATCGCGGGTTCGATTCCAAGTACTGAATTTTTCATTAACATATCCCTTCAAACCGCACAAACGTCCTGAAATCGACTCAGCCTCTAACATAAATGAGCATCAGGAATGTTTCCTAAGGTAAAGGCGGCTGGCGCGTAGGGATAAGAACCTTACCACTTACCACTGGACCCCTCACGGCCTGTCCAGGTCTTATAGGGATTGCTTTGCCTTTATTTACATTATTTTTTTCTCTTTACGAGCTAGAAAGTACGGGGATCGAATTCCGGTGGAGGTGAGTTTTCCGTGACCTTCCTTAACCAGACCTCCGTACAAGCGGTAGCAGGTCCTTTTCAGGAGCAAAAAGGAGCAGGGGGGTGAGGATGATCACCCCATCCGCTTCTAATGCCGTGGTCGCATAATGATTAGTGAGACATACGTCAACCCCCCCCACCCCCGCACCCCCGCACCCCCGCACCCACGCCCCATCAATTCCAATTTGGCAGGTTTTAGGGTAACATTTTATTGACTCATTTTTATAGTCATAAAAATGTATTCATGTCACTTACTGAGATTTCCTCTTCATTACAGTGACACGGTATGTTCCAGTGAGTCATCGAAAAACAGACTAAACGAAACAATTATCAGTACGTTTTAATTTATTCATTTTATAATTCGAGTTAAAATTATAGTTTCACGGGATGTGAAGTCGTGGAATTTGGTAGAGGGTAGCAACGTTTCGAGGGAATCTGTCTTATTCATCTTCAGGGTAAAACCATAAGAGGTAAGCAGTACGTTTCGCTGAAACATGGTGTCCATATACCGAACTACACGGGTGTCACATTTGAGAAGTCCGTAATATTTATATTTAACGGCATAATAAACACAAATCTCATACAATTATTAAACATTTTTAAATTGCGAGTAGTAGCAAAATAAAACACATTTCTCTTCGCAGACAGACGTTATTATCCTTTGTTACTTATTAATTGCATGAACACGTAACAATGTATACATTTTAGCGCTACTCGTTCGTTATTAAAGTCCTGTGTACTTTGACATCGAGAACTAAAAGTCATATCCCGGAAGAAGGACCGGTACAGCTCTTTATGTATTCGTGTTAAAGGCTACTTATCGCGCCTCTGTAGCCACTATAAGTTTTCTGCGTGACATCAGTGGGGAGAAACACGTGCACATATATATAGGAATACTGTACACAAGAAAGTGGGTTCTTCGCTTGCTTCACGCGCACTCAATATGTGACGTGAGATAAAAATCCCTTTATGTTCCTGCTAGCTCAGGTAAAAATCCAGATTGCAAAGGATAAAGTTGGAACGCAAGGTTAAACCTCTAAGTTATCTTGCATCCAGACCCCCTACAAAGGTCCTTCCTAGACAAAGCCTCCTGAAAGTCAATGAGTAAGCTACCCGCACGACATGGTGTTTCATATGGAACCAAACACACGTATTGCTTCGAGTCTCTCCTGTTAGTAGGCAACAATATTTATGAGATACGTATACACACACACACTTAAATACATACGTACATACATACACACATATATACGTACGTACGTATATGCATACATACACACACACATACGTACATACATACATACATAATGCATACATACATACACAAACATACACACATACACACACATACATACACATACGTACATACATAAATACACACATAATACATACATACACACATACATACATACGTACATACATACGTACGTACATACACACATACATACATACACACATACGTACATACTTACATGCATACATACATACATACGTACGTACGTATGTACAACATACATACACACATACATATATACGTACGTATGTACATAGATACATACATAAATACATACATACGTACATAGTATATACATACAAACGTACATACATACATACATACATACCAACGTACATACATACATACGTACATACCTACATTCATAAATACATACATACAAACGTACATACGTACATATACAAATACATACATACATATATATACACATACATACATACATACGTACATACGTACGTACGTATGCACAACATACATACACACATACATGCATGTATACGTAATTATGTACATACATACATACATATATAAATACATACGCACCTAGTACATACCTACATACATAAATAAATACATACATACGTACCTACATACGCACATATATAAATACATACATACATACATACATACATACATACATACATACATACGTACGTACACACACACACACATACATACATACACACATATACATACACATACGTACATACATACCTGCATATGTACATACGTACATACTACATACATACATACACACATACACACATACTTACATGCATGCAGGTACGCAAAAAACAAAATCATGCATGCATGCATGCTTACATACATACATATATACATACATTACATAAATACATAGACACATTGATACATACATTACATACACAGTTATATGCACTTACGGTACATACAAGTTAACATATATATTTGCACCTACACCGTGGACCAAGATCCTTGGCTAAACAAGTAATTCCTGCTGGAAAGAGAAATTTCATTGCCCTATCCACACCGGCCCCTCACTTTTAAATGTTATGAGCCAGACGAATTCGTCTTAATGGTACCTCCATCTACATCTAGGTCTTCCGAGTAAAATCTGTCTTTCATGTCTCCGCACCGAAACTGCCCTTACAACTCATTCTCCTCAGTTTGATAAACCAAATAGTTTTTGGTGGGGAATAGAAACCATGAAGCTTCTCAGTATGCACTTCTTACCGTGCTGTCACTTCCTTTTTCAGTATGCAGTTCTTACCGTGCTGTCACTTCCTTCCTCAGTGTGCAGTTCTTACCGTGCTGTCACTTCCTTCCTCTTTGCCCCTTATTCTCGAATACTCTCAGCTTATGTTCTTCCTTGATTCTGGTAAACCACTTTTCAAACTTGTAACCTGTGATCTGTAATTTGTGACACATCGAATAGAAACTGAAGGTCTGTCCCTGCTAATAGCTTTTGGAAGTCTTCGTATTACAAAGCTACATTCTGAGATATAAACACTGAAGTCTGTCAGGTCTTCATGACAAGTCATCAAAAAGCATTCAGTAGTTATTTGAAATGGAACGCGTCACGTATGAAAGCTACACTGTATTTGCAATATTTCCGTATAGACAGTGCCTGTAATAAACCTCATTATCGCCTGTCTGTAAGGTGAAGTGATTTAATATGCTCCAAAACTGCCGATACATTTCTACACCGTCTGTACTGTGAGGCTCTCCAGAACTTGCTTCAGCGCTTCATCATTATTTTACCTTCAAATGTCTTCCTGATTACTTGTTCCTGTTCCTGTTCGTCTGTGTTGCATTACTTGTTCCTGTTCGTCTGTGTTGCATTACTTGTTCCTGTTCGTCTGTGTTGCATTACTTGTTCCTGTTCGTCTGTGTTGCATTACAAAATTTGGGACCCCGTCTCTCTCTCTCTCTCTCTCTCTCTCTGCCTGTCTATATTCTGTCAAAGGGCAACTCAAATAATTACATTAACAAGTCACTCAGGTAGCCAAGAAATTCCCCGCCTTTTACGGCACTCCAAATTCCAGACCTCTACTGCCCCTTCGTAAAACATAAGAATCCACTCCAAACTCTCGCACCATAACTCTACAGTTAATATGATAATGTCTTCCGCCAAATGCTAACTTCTGTTGTTTCCCACTAAGTTCTTCGGTGGGTGTTCATCTCCGCCATGCGTGCTAAATATAAATCTTGTCTCTTCCAATTTTTATTTCATGACCTGAAAAATATGAGTTAGAAAGTTGAAGCTGTCCCTTCTTACGCCATGAAGACCCGAAGGTGGAAGAGAAGCAAGCCGATAGTTTCATCTTTTCTCAAGCTAGGCGCTGCATAAAAGTGAGTAATCAAATCCACGTCCCATCCGCTTTACCTTCAGGGCAAGTTCCATTCAGCAGGAGGCGACGTGGTCCCCATAGCCGGGTTGGGGGTGCTGCCTCTGCCGGGAATCCGAACTCAGGTCATCCAGCCCGTTGTGTACTTTCTGTTCTGACTACACTATGCCGGCTCTTTGTAGTATGAGCTTAAGGGTGAACACTATTAACCTTTTGGCGCCGGAATTATTTTTTTAATTTTAGCACATTCTGTATATAAAATGTGAAAAAATACAGGAACCAAATATGTTAGAATTATGAATCAAACTGCATTTTGAAGAGATAAAAATAACGGAGAGTATATACCACGTTTAAAATATTCAGTACAGATATTTGTTGAATAAATATATAAAATGCAACTTTAGAGGTTAGCGGTGCGGTACGACCACTATAGTTGACATTAGGCGTCAAAAGGTTAATCTATCCATTGTCTAAGTTCTGTCATCTTCTTCGAAGCTCTACCAAAATAAGTAACGTAACAATTTATGAAATATAAGAATATTGTAAAACATTTGGTGCACTGCCTCACAACCAATTACCTCGAAAACCAGAAGCAGGGGCAAAATGTGTAGAAGGTAAGATATATTTAATTCCTCTAAATTTGAAACAGGTATTTTTCTCCCCAGTAAATATTTAACAAGTCATGCTAGAGAAATGCACAAACAAATAGAAATGTTCTCTCAAAAAACTTTCACTTTTGTCCGATTTTAGCCAAAGCCTAAATGCGTCAACACGAGTTAGGAAATGTCACAACATCAAATGCTGTAAATATCTCTTTAGAGGTTTTCGATTTATGTGTGGGAGCAGACGGGCAGAAATATGAATAAACTAGTGAATGAATCTCCTCCATTTTCTTTCCGGACACACCACCAAAAATACTGCATTTTCTCTTCTATCCATGTTCGTGACAGAACAGGGTAAATTAATTATACGAATAGCTTTCCAACTGCAAATTATCAAGAAGCTGCCCGCAATCACCAAGCGGTCTAAGAGGACACCGCCTGCGACCCTTCAAGCACTGGAATTATGTGTTCAGATCCCACACGTTTGCATGCGTGCTGTTTGTCCTCGTGTTGTTCTATGCACTTACTGGACTTCCGGTACTTCAATTTTCCCCCAAGTGTCCTCCAAATCTTCTAAGCGAGTCATAGTTTTCTAAGTTAATTCTAAATTAGACAGGCAGAAAGCCCTAATGCGTAAAGCTAGAGACAGATAAGGAGTTTGCAAGGAGAGTAATTTCTTAGGTAATCGAAATTTCTCCTTTAAGTTAATTTCCGTACGTAGAACTTTTGACATTTTGACACTCAGCTCTTGTGCATATATATCACGTTCAAGGGCTATCGATCAGTTTTCATTGCTACAAGCTGACAGCAGGTGCCTGCTGCATCCTGAAGTCGTGAGAGTTCAAACTTGAAAGTAAAGATAATTGAGCAAAACCGACCACTTTACATTCTCCAGAACTGCCAGTGAATAAGACAGACCTCCAGCACGCAGTGTTCTACATACATCCAAAATACGGGCGAATGTCCATACAGGCTGGAAATAGCAGCAAAGGATCATCCAAATCGTAAGCTTTAAACAGTACATTCATGGTAAAACTCTACGACAGCCTGTCCTCTCGCTAATTTCAAGGTATAAATAAAACATATGCAAATTAATATAAAAGTTTCAGTTCTAAGACAAGACACTGCAACAGACTTCCTCAAACATCTTCGGTGAAGAAACTCCAAATAGAATTATTCTTTCCCGAGGATCTACCCATGACCATTCCTACATACAAACAAGGTTGGTAAAGGGACAGCCCATACAGTTATTTGAAATTACTGCCAAGGAACTGGCCAAAACAAGAAAAAGAAACGGTTGGTAGCATAAGGAAATTTTTTTCAATGTTTTTATTTGACAGACAAAAATTTTGCCTTACTTCGAGTGATATTTTGAATTTTTTGCATTATTTAAAAATTTATATTTATTTAATCGGACTTTTCTCGCGGAGCCCATAACGATGCTCTGCGGAACCGTAATTTGTGAACACTGCTCTAAAGGGACGTAAAGTGAGGTCCCATGTTTGCACTAGTCATGAGAAACAAAATACCAGCCAACTGAAGCAGTAAAATACTTGTGTTATCGTAAGAGGAGCAGCAGTTAAAGACATTAAATGTTTACCCAGCACTAACTAAAAAAAGTTAAATTGAAATACAGAATAAACTCGATTTTGTGTTTCTTTTAACAGATCCACTTAATTTTAAAACGTCTTCTACATAATATATGTACAGCTGGCTATATATTTTGGTTTTATCCGTAAATTTTCAAAATAAATCAACTCTCTTAAAACAAAGAGCGAATTTAGGTTACTCTGTATATTAGTAATACCCAGCGAAACTCAACAAGTTAAAGTGTCGCAACTCCAGTCACACTCAAACCGTCGTCCCATGGGAATGTCCCGTAGAGCGCCCTGAATTTGGAACGCGTCGCGGTGAGCACCATAAAACGTCCAACCGTCGTTCTGGTAAAGATAGGCTGGAGCCGAGAAAATTTTGGGGTATTAAATAATGGTGAACCGTATGTTCATACTACTTGAGGGTTCAAGGCGCCGTAAGCCGAAAAGACAAATTAAGGGACAATATTTCTACTTTGTATGAAATACAGCAATTCTGAGAGCTGTGGGAAAAAAAAAGACGAAAGAAGAGACCTTTAAGCTGGCTAAGTCTTCCAGAAGTAATAATGCCAGCGCCAAAACAGACGCCAGGAATCGAATAGTAGTGGCAATTATTTTACATCCGCCGTCGTTTGTCCATAAAACGGTGCTTTCCAAGCGGTGATGCGCGTATTATAGGCGGTTGGGGGCGATCGCCTGGAGCTGTGTAAAGAAATTGAGGAAACATTTTCTTAATAATAAAATATTAGAAACTTTGCTGGCATCATTGAAATTGTTATAAATGTGTCGAAATATGGGAAAGAATTTACAGTTTATAACAAGATAGAATTCCATTGTTCAAATACAAAAACAGAATCTTTTCTGTCGTGTTATGTGTACATCTTTTCTATTGTGACAACGGTAGGAGTACATGTTTTTTATTGTAAAAGTTGTAGGTGCACATGTTTTGTATTGTGACAGTTGTAGGTGTACATGTTTTGTATTGTGATAGTTGTAGGTGTACATGTTTTGTATTGTGATAGTTATAGGTGTACATGTTTTGGATTGTGATAGTTGTATGTGTACATGTTTTGTATTGTGATAGTTGTAGGTGTACATGTTTTGTATTGTGATAGTTGTAGGTGTACATGTTTTGTATTGTGATAGTTGTAGGTGTACATGTTTTGTATTGTGATAGTTGTA
>Ga0131853_10011436_pt1 | contig 16247 bp, 9 predicted proteins | sample TergutLab28metaG_FD_92764 | JGI IMG/M metagenome (GOLD analysis project Ga0131853, IMG submission 92764) | Labiotermes labralis P1 segment gut microbial communities from Petit-Saut dam, French Guiana - Lab288 P1 (version 2) (version 2) | ecosystem: Host-associated > Arthropoda: Insects >...
CAGCCAGTTGCCAACTGAGCCCTACACTACTGACCAGTCGCACAGCCAACGGAGCCCTACACTACTGACCAGTTGCACAGCCAATTGCCAACTGAGCCCTACATTACTGACCAGTCGCACAGCCAACGGAGCCCTACACTACTGACCAGTTGCACAGCCAGTTGCCAACTGAGCCCTACACTACTGACCAGTCGCACAGCCAACGGAGCCCTACACTACTGACCAGTTGCACAGCCAATTGCCAACTGAGCCCTACACTACTGACCAGTTGCACAGCCAATTGCCAACTGAGCCCTACACTACTGACCAGTCGCACAGCCAACGGAGCCCTACACTACTGACCAGTTGCACAGCCAGTTGCCAACTGAGCCCTACACTACTGAACGAAATACGCTGCCTCTCACCATTCGTACATGCCCCCAGTTAACGGAACGTTACAGATTTTTGGCGTTATTCATCCGCTGTACCATGAAACTGTCATGGCATGACACAACACGCGTATCACGTATGTGTTACGTGTTGGACACAGTGACTGGGGTGGCCAAGACGAACTGTACGGCTTTTCGACGACTGCCTCCAGATCCTGTCCGGCGCAAACAAGGTAAACGCGAACCGGAAGGACTTACAGAAGCAAGAAATCAACTTCCCCAGCCCAATTATTTTGGGTTAGTAAAGATATAACAAGTGGGATACGGAGACGTTGAATGAGCAGATAGATAACATGCCTCCACGGCGTGTCAACTCCCACTTCAGTGCAGGCAAGCGAATCTGAAGGGGAGAGGCTAGCCAAAGTACGGAACAAATTACTTCCAAATGTATTATTTTGGATTCTGGAAGAATTTTAAACAGGTATATGTATTAGTATGATGGGATGAACATAGGGGGAGGACAGGAGGAAGAGGTAGGCGAAGCTGCTGCTGTTGCTGGACTGACATTCTGACGGCTACTAGACATGATCGGGACCGCGGTAGCACAGTGGTTAAGGTGCTGTGCTACAAATCGGAAGGTCGCTGGCTCGATCCCAGCTGGTATCAGTGGATTTTTAATTGACATACAATCCTTCCGATCGCACTATGGCCCTGGGGCCGACTCAGCCTCTAACAGAAATGAGTACCAGGAGCATTTCTTGGGGGTAAAGGCGGCCGGTGCGTAAGGCTGACAACCTACCACCATCCTGTGCCGCTGTCACGAAATCTGGGAACCTTAACTTCCTGGAACTCTCTGGGCCTGTCCAGGCCGGTAACGGGACTGCTTTACCCTTTTTACTAGACATGAGGCTGTGACAGCCGTGTTACCGTCTTCCGAAAGACGTGGCAACAAAATCTTTCGTGTTTTCATTACAGCTGTTGATCATACGGTGGTCTTATTTGAATTTCTGCAGTGTAGTGGAGGAACGTACTGCCTCCATGTCCAAGGTGACTAAATTTGCCTATGTGGGTACTGAAATGAAGTCACCCTAAAAATGGAGGCAATACCAAACGTCTGAACATTTAACCACTTCACAACACAGAAACCAAAATATCAAAACGTTTGATTCAATTTACAATTCATTCGGTCCCGCAGGAACCAGAGCCCGGTTATGGAACCGATATGGCTTTTTGGCACACTGCATCCTAGGCAAGTTCTTGGTGGTAGTTTGCCATTGCTTTCCCCCGCCTTTAGACGTTCCCACTTTCGCCGCCACGTGCCTCTGCGTCCGCAGTGACGCGAGAGATCCAAGCAGCGAAAGGTGGAACTGTGGGCGAGAAAGATGTCCGGTAATAATTTTGCCTAAATTCCGACTTACACGTAAATTTAGGGATCTTTTACATGCCGCAAATCTACGACATGGGACCGACGGCTTTACTTCCCCTCTGAAGGAAGGCGTACTGAGGATTTTTTTCGCTCTAAAATTCCAACGGCTTCAGCCGGGTTTGAACCCGCGAACTTGGGTACCAAAGGCCAGCACGCTACCTCTAGACCACCAAAGCCGATTCAACTTACAATACGTGCTCATAATTAATTTGATTAGTCTGCGACATTTATGACAATCGGTCAAAAAATAAGTTTACACGCCGAACGATTTCGTAACTAAATAATCTACAACGATTGTTGTTATATCAGGGGAATTCATTGCCCGGAGATTATCGTCTGTTTCCTGTGGAAAAGCAAAATCCTGACAGCCACAAATCTAAAGGTGATGTCGAGGTGTAAACAGTGCTGACGCGATGACTGATAACACAGGACAGAGACCACCAGGATATACACAGGTTGTCCCACGACGTGACTTGATAAATACTGTAATCATGAATTAAAAATCACGGTGCTCAAAGATAAAATAATAATGCAACATCCACTACCACCGAACATTACCGTAATCGTCCTTATGCACCAAATTCCACATTAGATTCTGGGTCCTTCAAGGTGGCCACTCGGGCTGGCATTTTGAGTACGGTCTTCTCAGTCTTTCTACAGCAATGCTTCAATAGTATTTTAAAACAGGCAACGGCCACTTTCCTTCAATTCCGCTTCCTAATCAGGTTGGTTTTGGGAAGGTAAAAGAAGGCAAAGCGGTGCCTGTGCTTATTAAGATACCACGCCACAGAGACGTATGGGGCTGGCGGTAAAATTCTAGGCATTCTTTACCTCGCGACTAGATGGGGCCAGGTTATTAGGCTACGGTTCCAGTCACACTACCCACGAATAACAGATACTGGCATCTAAAGGACACGAAGCTGGGCTCGTCCCTAGAGCCGGTCTGAATACGGTGACGAACAGGAAGATCCCAGACTAAGCCGGCAATCGAACCAAACTATCTAGCCCACCGTTTAACCATGAGACGAGGCAGAAGAAGAATGCTTTTTTTTCTTTTTGGTAGTTTCTTCAAGTTGAGCCTTCATGATGCCAACCAGCTGCACAAGGCACAACACTGAACAGTCAGAAATGTACTTTGTATGTCGTTACATATTAAAAGTATCGCAATACAAACTTTCGTCATACAAGTTGCAGAAGCTAACATGGCCCATCTGTCACATCACGCAGGCCTGCTACAATTTATGTACGGGCCTGGTTTCAGTAAGATAAAATTTAATTTCTTCTACATGTAAAATTAACGGTTAGGTAATACACGCACCAAAAACTAAAATCATCCGAAAACTTTTTACAGACCCTTCAATAACAAATTTAATGGAAATCTGTAGAATAGTGTTGGAGAAGACATGCGTGTCTCGTTTTATGCGTTTTTTTTTAATATTTGGTCAACACACTCTGCTCATGCCAGTGTGCGGAATGCACGCGTTTTGCACAAACTGGGGGGGAGTAGAAAATACGACCTCGTGACCCACTTGACCTGACCTATTACAATTACAGACACCACTGGCGCGGTGCAATTCTGGGTGCTGCCCAACTACATAGTTTCCAATGTTTCAGCTCCGTTAACATTTAAAGTTTACTGGTTACGTGATGCACCAATAAGTTCAACATTCAACAACTGTACGCTCTGCCCACACTGTTATTTATGTGCTTTGTATTCATCTGAGAACAAACAACGACTTGTGCCACTTACACCATAAACTGATTGGTTTTTATAACTGAGGTGAAAAGTGTTTACTGCGCGGTACGGACTACGTCTTTAAATAAAGCAGTCTGCGCTTCGTCTTTAAAAGGTTAAACCCACCACGCTTAAAAGCCCTATTTCCTTGCCTTCGGCCAGGACTGATACCTGTACTAACCAAACGCAAGTAGCACTTACCAAAATTACATCAATGCACACGAGAGGAGGGGGGGGGGGTCTGCTTCTATACGAACAGTGGCAATAAATTTTAAAATTTACATATTCACGTTCGTTAGCAGAATCCGCCGCTATCACTAAAACGATTCTCAGCACGCCCAAGCAACCCCCCCCCCCCGCCGTCCCAAGGATCCCGCTATTGTCACGTTACGCAAACTGCGGGGGCGGAACTGTCAGTTACTGGAGGTACGGGGTCGACAGGAATAATTGCCTGGGAAGTCGGCAAACGTTATAACTTGCCAAAAACCAGCATGATATATCCGTTCTCTCGTTAGATGCACAATGCTACCCATGTCCGTATGGTCACCTGTACTCTATCGGTATGCATTCTCAATAACTTACAAGTCTATGGGCCCAATACACTTCATATTCCACGCTGTCTGATGCGAACATTTTAGTTTTGTCCACAATTAAAGCAGTTTCTGGAGGACGTTCTTGGGGGAGCTCACTTCACCCCTTGCCCACTGGCTCCGCTCTCTTCCTTCTGGGTCATGCAAGCGGCTACTTTCCAAGAGGTTTCCAAACCAAAATTCTGTACGTACTTGTCCCCTATCACGGCTGTCGAGGTTTTCTTTACTCAGTTATCTTAAGACTGCCAAACGAAATGTATAAATCAAGAGGTTCAGTAAATCGCCCGTGAAACAGCAATCTGTTGTTACCCACAAAATTCGCCTGAGATTTCCGCATTATTAGGCAGTCAGATTAAAAAACACAAAACACACACACACACACACACACACACCTTCTGTCCAAATGCTGTGTGCACAACAAAACTGATTCACATATTTCCGTAAAAACATTTGATTCTCATATTTTCGTAAAAACATAACATGCTTACATGCTGGTCTACTGAGGATCGGTCAAGTATTTTCTGTCTCCTGTAAAACTGTGTATCGGCGGGTTATGACAATTGCTATTTCGTGTGCCAAATGTTTCTGACTGGTGGATCTACCTTACGTTTGCATTTTGTAAGGTTTACGACGATCTTGGCTCATTTGTCGGGCATATTATTGTATACAGCCACGCAGAATGTGTAGACGTACTGCATAGAATTTACTGTCTTGTTCAGCTCAGTCGTTAAAGTGACTGGCTACGGTCTCGAAGGCCAACCTTCGATTTCCGGTACGGTCGTGATTTTTTTCTACGCCAACATTTGTCCCCACACCTGGTTTGGACATTTCTTCATCTCGACTCGAGACGAAGGGATGTGTTCGGATTTACGCTGTGGCCAAAAAAAAAAAAAAAATACCCCCACGAAAAGAGCATGGTCAGTGCGTCCCAATGCAGGTTTTCCATGATCGTTAAAAGATTAAACTTTCCTGCCGGAAATTGAATCCGTGGATATTCAGCCTGTAGCTACGCTGCAGTCCACGGTGCCTATGTAATGAGCATAAACAGCGACAGAACATTTAGTGACAATTTTGGGAAGCGCAGACCACAGTTAGATGACCGTTGTAGCAACAAAAGCTACAAGATTTCTGAATATTACTGTCTACAAAAACACCTGTAAATATTGCTATGGCCATGAAACATTAAATTGTATCAATGCTAAAGCAATCCCATTACAGGCCTGGACAGGCCCTGAGAGTTCCAGGAGGTTGAGGCTCCCAGTTTTAAAAACAATCGGCACGTGAAGGTGGTAAGGTTGACAGCCCAACGCATTTGCCACCTTTACCCACAGGAAATATTCTGGTAGACTCCAGTTGAAATGTGATGGCACACGGTGACGTACGGGAGGGGAAATGAAGGGGAAACTGGTGAATGGAGCGGGTAGCCAGTACCATTCACACTACCTCGGAACATGGTGTATCCAGCATTACTACCGCTGATGCGCACACCTCGGCTGCCAGTAGTCGATTGAACTGACGCCCCCACCTATTTAAATGGACTCGTACGTTTCGCCGAAAGACGAAATCTGGTTTCTGTGCGTGTGCCATCACATGTCAACTGGGCTCTACTCATTTCTGTTAGAGGCTGAGTCAACCCCAGGGCCATAGTTCGGCCGAAAGGATTATGTCAATAAAAATTTCAATGACACAATCGGAAATCGAACCCGCGAGCTTCCTGTTTGTAGCGCAGTGCCTCAACCAACTGCTCCACCGTGTGCCCCCAAATCGTACCAATAGACGTATAATTTGCTCTTTGTTACCGACTTCCTGACTGTTCTGCTTAAAATGAGACAAATCGCCGCATAAAGACCGCCCAGGGAACAACAGTCCAGATATCCGTCGGGACCTACCATGCACTGTTTGCCTTCAGTACGTAATCAACATGAATGAAGCAAAGCGTTTCTCTACCTTTACTCTCTTGGGCTGTATGTCGGGTTGCAGCACAACGCGCTCAGGAACCTGCACCAGCGCCCGCTCGCCCGCTCGTCGCACCAACGTTTCCGTCACACTGTGCTCCTCCCCTCGCGTCAGAGTTGTCGTTTTCCTCACAATTCGCGTCGTCACCGACCGCATTCCCGAACTTGGTCTGCGAGAAGTTTTGGTCGTTTCGACAGTCGAACCAAGTACTTCAGTATTGAGTTGGCGACGAGTGTACACCGCTTGCAGATTGTTGACGTCATTATGGGGCACAACCCCGCCGTTAACGTCATCCCTGTCACCGCCTTCACGTGTACCTTGTACGAAAAGTCGGTTCGAACCCCCAGCACCTTTCGTAAATCTGTACATGGACATGTTGGTTACAAATGGCACGTTTTACATTCGCACTCCAGCACTACTGAGCGTGACTTCCTCTCCGTCCTTTGTTGACTAGGCCTAATGTAGATGATATCAGGAAACGTGATTCAACTGCTACACTTAATAGCGACGTTGGTGTTTCCAGTGAAGGTGCGGGCACCCAACAATCACAGCACAACTTTCTTTTTCTCCATCACAGCCATTATAAACCCACGTAAAGCTATCAAGTCGCGTTTCTGACACCAAACACTCGACACCCGTGCCAAAAGTCATACTCCGACCGCACAAACAACACTGCCACAGCACACGCCAGCGCACAACCAACTGGCTGGCTGAAGCTAACTACAGAGTACAAAACCGCCGCCCCAAGGTCGTCACAAGAGTTGCGCGCACCTTCACACTGGTACGTACTACCAATCGCAAATACATACACCTTCATAACAAAACTACGCTACAATAAAAAGAAATTAACACCGCATCACTCTCCAAATTTAAACATAGCCAACCTTATTCAAAGGCAGCCGTCATATCGAAAGGCAGTAGTGAGGGAGCAAATGGACTATTTTGAAGTGGCCTGCTGTGCGCCTGTCATCATCCGTAGGTGACATCCGGATGTACAGCATGTCAACATGAAACAAAGACAGTACAACTATGCATACTGCAGGAATGTTTCACACATTCGTTCTTTCACGATATTAAAAGAACTGCCAAGGAAGAAAAAGTAACAGCAGCAACTCGTAATGGGAGAAGATGCAATACCAAGCTGCTTCTAATGCAATCCCAGTGGACCGGTATATGTTTCAGTTTCAGTTATTCCTAAATACATATATTCCGCACAGGGGGTTCGAATACTGCTAGGGGCAAGGCATTTTTCTCGTCTCAAAAACGTCACGGCCGGCTCCGGGGCCCACCCAGCCTTCTGTTCAACGCATACCGGGGTTCTTTCCCGTGGGAAAGCGACCGGGGCGTGAAGTTAATCGCTTACCTCCATCTAGTGCCGAGAATAAGAATGATTGGAGCTATACCACTACTCCCCCTACATGCCCTTATCGCATGAACAAGGAGCACTTTACCTGTTACATACTCCATGCATCTACGTTCCAAATCAAAGTCAGAAGTACATGTTACACACTTCCCAATGCTGCTGAATACTTTTCTTACTGTGTGCTCTTTATATTGTTTAACGGCAGTTAATTAAATAAATCTGCATGTATTTTGCAAACGGTTGGCCCTTAGCTTACGTATCTCTGACATAAAAGGTCACTTTCAGATAAACACAGAACAAAATTCTATGAAAATCTGATGTTTCCGTTCCCGACATAATATCTGCTTGCTAATGTCATACTGATTTTCACCCTTCATTCAAGGAACAAGAAACTTTTCAGATTAAGACAAACTTCCGTTTAACACAAGTCGCGCTATGTTGAAGAAATCCAACGAGATGCAACAGTGAGCAGATATTTTATTTACTGCTAAATTACTCTACATGTTTCGGGCGTCCATCGCACCCATCATCAGGACTACATAAAACTGCAGTTGCAGCCTCTGGTACAGATCATACTATCTGGGGAGCCAGCTCCTTCAAGAACGTAGTCACGTTTGAAGAAGCTTGCTCCCAAGATAGTATGATCTGTACCAGAGGCTGCAACTGCAGTTTTATGTAGTCCTGATGATGGGCGCGATGGACGCCCGAAACATGTACAGTAATTTAGCAGTAAATAAATATCTGCATACTGTTGCATCTCGTTGGATTTCTTCAACCTAAAATTACGATACACGGAACCACGAATATAACAAAAAGTCGCGCTGTAAATTGGTTTACTCGATTAGTTTTTTTAATGGCATTCAAAAGGTTTACGTTAATACTTGGATACAAAACAAAAACCTACACCTCGCTGACACATCACCACTTAACATTGTCAACTCTGCCATGCCACACACCAGACAAGCTTCTAGCCATGTTAAGGCACCCGGAAGAAAAAAACTGCATGCACAACTCAATCGCTCCATAGCATGGAGACGCTGAAACGTCACCACACTGACCTCAATACAACCACGCGTTCAACTCGCTGGTTTCAGTACACTACATAAATATCAAGTACGCGGCTTCCGCCCTTGTAAATCGGCTTGGGAATTACACATGCAAGCAAATATCAATCAACCAGAAGTGAGTAAGTTCGTAATATTTACAGCACAACGTAACAAACTGGCGTTTTAAATCCAAGTTAATGCAAATGGTACTGCAGTCTGGAAGCGAATTCCTGGGCGCCATCTAACAACGGCCACAAAGAGGTCACATACGCCGACACTTTCATTGATTTTGACGTTTTGCTGGCCGTACATTTCAGTATATTTATCTTAGTAATTAACCAACTTGATGCACAAGGTTTGTTTTGCAATAAGTTTATTTCATGCCTGTACATGTTAACATGTAGAGGCATGAAATAAATACGAGTCCTCTCTCAACCTGTGCACCGGACGGCCACCTACAGGTGTAATGATATACAATTTTGACCTCCTGATGATGAGCACATGGTGCTCGAAACATGTAGAGGAATGAAATAAACTTATTTTAAAACAAATTTTGTGCATCAAGTTGGTTATTTACTAAGATAAACCTTCATTGATGTTCGTATTTCTTCACATGATCAAAACCTGACGAAAACCTACAACAAACGAGGATTTCTGCTATGTACTATTTATTTTACATTTATCTCACTTTTAACGAGGCTAGTAACGAGTACAAATTCAGTTTAATAACTTCTATGAAACCCCACTGTGTTAAATTTTCAAAACACGACCTTATAAAATTTCGCATCGTCGGTGTGTTTATAAATTCTAACATGCGATAAACGTCCACGCATGTCACTGTTGATAAGAAAGTTATGCGACTTGCTGCGCGCGGGATTATTCTCTTCGGCATTATATCCCAACAGGTTTTGGGGCCCACCGACCATCCTTCACAAGCGATGTGAACACTCACCGCTGGATAAGCCGGCCGAAACGTGAAGATGACCGTTCACACGCAGACTGCTTTACACCTCAACGCCCCTCATGCCCTCAAGGCGAGTGCTTACGACACAAGTCCAACTTCACCTTTACACAGTGTGAACCGACGCTCATGCTCCGTCTCCATACAAAACTTCACAGTCCAGCTTTCGTCAATTACTGCCATTAAACCGAAAGTCAAACAGAGACCTCGCGCGGTCGCAATGCACGTGTAATATTCCGCCCAAAAAGCTAACAAAGAAGATACACATGTTCCTAACACGTATCGCCAGATAGTCGGGGCCACATATTTATTGCCAACAGTGACACTTTCTCAAGAGAGGTTCGCTGTGTTATCGTAGTGCTAATGATGACATTAAAATAGAAATGTAAGCCTACTGCGAAAGTATGAGACCCTGTCTAGTGGCAAAATATGCATAACAAGTCTCAAGGAAACATATAAACTGGCTCGTAATTTATCTTGGGAGATTCAGACACACAGACGTGATAACATAAACCTGTATTTTACTATAAAACATTGGAAGTCGGATAAAAATAAGTCTGCCGGAGGTTTCTGCACCCATGAACACTCCGTGGAAATTTAAAATTTTGGGGCTCAAATTTCATACCAAACTCCCATCTGGTCACTTTCAGATTAAACTTGAACCCGAACAGCATAGGATTAAGAATTCAATTTTTAAAACCTATTTGCCACGCATTATCGCCACACAACACTCCGCCATTTCTGTTTCACGATGTCAAGTTTGGAAAAACGTACGGTTTATCAGTTCTGCGCTGCAATCAAAAGACCTGGCCTAACGTGAAACCTTCACAGGATGTATTTAAGTTAGTTAATTACAACTATCGCGGTGTCTTACTTGCCGTGAGAACAGCAAACAGACGAGGGGAAAAAAACAGGATTTCTATACCTTGAATTTCACACCAATGAACCGCGGCGAGAAGAAAGTACACGACTCCTGTCACCGCTGAGAGACCATTACTTAGTGAAAGTAGATGGAATACTAGCTAAGCGGGACAAACACGACAAGATGACACTGAGTAACTGAAAATTGGAATGACAACAGATGGGATATCTTACGGTTTCTATAGTTAAATACTATGTGCCACTGCTAGAATGGACCAGCTTTCCACCCAGCGCATCTTCTGCCTTCCGCCCTGAAGAAGATGTGCCAATAAGCGTATACAACTTCCCTCTGTTCGGATCGTTAGACGTAACCGCCTAGGAATGGCGCATAAACAGGCTTGCTCCACGTTGCTAATTTAAACCACTGCGAAACACGTGACTTCCCGGCCCAAAATTATGGCCGTGTCCAGCTCCAAGCATTCAGGATGTACCCCGAAACTCCTACAGCGTAATTCCTTAAAAAAAGACCGTGTTATTTAAAGACGGCAAAGCACTGCCCCTGTACTTTAATAATAATAATAATAATAAATAGCATGACCATGTACCAAAATAAGTCGAAACGAAGTCGTGAAGGCAAGGTAATCACATACGGAATAAATACGTGCAAACCGCCAGAGCCATTCCTAACAATAAACAGGACATCATAATCCGTGATAATGAAAAACTGTAAATACCCTGCATAAATGTGATAAATATAATAATAATAATAATAATAATAATAACTAAAAGGGGGGATAACCTCGGTACCAAGCGCACTGTGGTCAGCTGCACTCCGATAGCTTCTGCACCGGCAGAAGAGACCCCAGCAGCCACAGCATAAGAGGCCATTCTCCTCGTAATGAAACATTCAGCTGCCACCTTAACTACTGCACACAAAATCGAACCTCATTACGTTACAGAAAACCTGAAGATGACCTACTCAGGTCGAAACACGTTGTTTTACACACCATCTACTATTACTGTTATATTTATTATACAACTTATCTATATAATAATAATAATAATAATAATACAATTCAATGGGTATTTATTAACGTGAAGGCTTAATAGCAAAACTGCCTATTTTAAAGCCAGCACAAATACAACACAAAAACAGCACAAACAAAACCAAAACACTAAACAGATAAAACAAAAACGATATGGCAGGTAAAAAGCAATATAAACGAAGTAATGGGACCAAAACCCTAAACCATGAAAAACCACATACAAGTGGTTTAAAAAATGCCACAGATTTGGGCAGAACCTGTTTTAAAGTAGTAACGGATTTCCTAAAGATATCGACGACGTCTTTGCACACACTCAGCGCAACATGGCTGTACTTAAATTCAGGCATTTCATCCCTCTGGTGTACAAATATTTTCCTCGCAATTGTGAATCGTTGGCTGGATCTACTCGTCCCTCACACCCAGCTTCGTTCTTACATCAGCAGAACACACAAGACATTGATAAGCACACAAAACAGACAGCCTGGTGTGCACAGTGGACAGCATTCCTTTATGCTAAGCCTGTATTCTAACATACTAATGTATGTATGTAATGCGCCGACTGGAGGATCAGAAGACTTAAGTCACTGCCACATGAAAAGTAAACATAACAAAAACATAGGCGTACTAAACGGGTTTAACAGCATTACTCTCCCTTATGGACTTCCACGAATTTACAACCTAGGTTCTAGTTTGATGAAGAAAATATGGTTTTGCATTACAGTTATTTAAATATTCAAGCAGAAGGGAAGGAACATAGGTAAATCCAAGCCCTGAACAATTCAAACATCAACAGCTGCAGAACTGGCGGCGAAGTTAGACATAAACCGTACAGAAAGGAAGTGCCTGACGGCGCAACTGGTGACGTAACCATCAGAGGTGAGGCACGTTGCCTAGTTAGTATACAAGAATGGCGCGTGGTATGTACAGTGCCAACATCAGGAGTGCGTGTGTTTATTGCGTAGGAATATCACCTGATAGGTGTATAACCCTATATAAAGCTATGAAACATGTCAAAATGGCATCACTTCACACGCTGCCAAACGAAACTGACGGGTAGGGCCTCCTGGCTAAAATACTGCTACATTCCCACGTAACATGGGCTAAGGTCGCACACAAAAAAGGCCGAAACGTTGACGTCACTGTGACGCAAAGGAGTTCCGTACAATGGGCACAGTTAACTACCTAGTGTAAAGAAGCATTACAGCCACTGAAACGCAGTGCGACCCCATCAATTGGGCAATTCTCCGCAACCGCTGAGAAGCTTGAAAGGTGCAGTACTGTGCTTACTTAATGCGGTGCTGTTTGGCAGTGTAGTCTTTGAGAATTAGCATGGCAAATCTGCCTCTACGTTCAAACACCGTAGATAAATTCAACGCTAAAAAGCCACTCTGTACAATTATACTGTACAGATGAACACATTACAGCCAAATTCATTTGTGTGGTACGTAACGACGAGTTACTCGATGTGAAATTTTGACACCGAGGAACTCCTACAAGGGTCCTCCTTTGTGAATGGTGAGATACAGCAGAAGCTTGCCATGTAGTTGGGGATGGGAGAGACACCGAAGGCATACACAATTTTGCACACCCTGAAAAAAGTTAATTTGTAACACCGGTGAGATGGTAAACAGCGATGATTGCTCTGCTGAGTGTTACTTAATTACGCTGTCAGTTGCTAAGATTGTACGCACAGCGCCGGTGGTAGTTGAATAAATGGGTATGATGCACCGGTGGCATGATGATAAGGAGAAACCAAAGTACCGGGAATGAACCTATCGCTGTGCCACCTTTTCCATCATAAATCCTACACGGACTGGCCTGGGATTGAACCGGATCTCGGAGGTAATGAACATGAGATGGAACCTTACAAAGACACAATGTGGAAAGAGACGGTACATAGAACTGGTTCAGGATCTGGTCTAAAGGGGGAATTTCATATTAACAGCTTTGAACCATTAGGTTACAAAACCACAAGGTTCGTTTATTAAGCACCAAACTTTCATCTCTCAAAACCTTCTACTTTCACTTATTCATTTTTAGAAGACGGCAACAAAACTGAGGGAAGCTTCATCTTACTAGAGGAACGGCGGTACTGATTTTTCTTTCTTGCGAGCTTCTTCCGGTCCAGAGGGCTTATGACGCTGACACGTGCTTCCTGCCTGTTTCTTCTGCGTGGTCGCCTACGAACTGAACTGCCGGGTGCAGACAGGCGTCGTATTGACATGGGTTACAGGCGGTTACTTCCAGTTGCCACGCCCACCACGGACGATGTCCCTAGGCCTTATCCTGCAAGGACACTGCTTGTGTACGAACAATGTGCTTGTGACCGCTTTCGGTAAAGAAAACTCAAAAGACACAATCCCACTTCTTCCTACATAACTCGATTCTTGCAACATCTCCCACCAGCTTCTCGCGCCAACTGCTCTCTTTTTATGGTCTCGTAATATAGGTCAGTGCTTCAAGGGTTTTATTATTTAATTCCAAAGTTTCTCAACTTGTGTACCGTGTGTCGTAGGATGCTGAAACACTTTAAATTGAAGTATGTTTCTACACACTTAACAACAGTTCCCACAGTACCAGCACAATGAACTTGTGCACCTCCATTCGACCTGTGCTGGCGTCCCTTGTTACATCGTTTACACACTGAAACGTTTAGTTGCAAATGTATTCATGTTATTAATTACACGTTTTGAGTTTCCTAACTTTTTTCTCATTACAGACGGATTTTTTTTCCCAGAACAACAATTTTTATTGTCAACATTTTGTCTGTAAGTCTGTCTAAATTTTAAGTTAGGTCAATCTACGAGATTTTTGCAGGGACTGAGGTGTCGTTAATTACAAAACATAAGAACTCCATCAGAAGCTGACAGTCCCTCCTCTAGACAAGAAATTCTGTCTTTTCTCAGTTATTCTTATATGCTGTGCTTTCCACTACTAATGATATACTGATATACGGTATTTTACCAACTAATTTCTCGTATAACTATGCAGTATATCTGAAAACAAACAGTCTTGTCAGAAATGTAAATTTTTCGGTCCCTAGCACAAGCATTTACTGCTGTTATTTACAGCACATGCATATATTAGCTACATAATACAATATTCAGTGAGTTTAGGGCGTCCTTCTTGACTTCGGACCACCTGCCGATTAACTCCGGGTTGTCTCGGTGGTAGTCCCCTCACCGTTAAATAGTGTAATATTTACAAAATAATTTATCTTATTAAACCATGTACATATAATTCTCTATAAGCCACTTCATTAATATTCAACTACATTTTTTATTTAAAAACTCTGTCCTCCAATTTCTAGTTTACGAAGAGCTCAGCAGTATCTGTTAGACACCCTCCTTACCTACACATAACGGACATCCTTCTTCACCTGTCTTCTTTCTCATTCCTCACAATTTCCACATTCCTGCTAACCGCCACTCTATACCAATTACTTTATTCACAACAGAATATTTTGTTTGTGATCGTTCACCCAGTACGTGGCCATGAGCAGGTGGGACCTGCTACAAATTCAGCTCACCGCATGTCACAAAAACCCAGAGAACGCGCATCACAGTATTTCAGTCTGGTAAATACCCAATGGTTCTTTTATCAGTTCAGGAATACAGAATGTATGGAATCAGGATCTCAGGCCCGCGCCCACTCAGAAATAGTCCTACTCGACTTTGGGGTAACAATAACTTCCCGTCCTACGCTTTGAATTGCTTGAATTTGTAAGAATGAATAAGCGCGTACTGAAGACTTCTCATAAAGCGGCAATCGCAAACTCACACTTTAAGGAGCGTCATCCCAGTTGTGTTGTTAGAACAAAAGGTAACAATTCTGTAAGGATTAGCAGTCATAACACAAGTATATTATCAAGTGTATATAACTTATCAACAGGACCAAACACGGGCCCAGGCCAACCGCACCCCACTGGCATGAACCGACTCAACACATACACTATATTGTCACAGACAAACAGGAAAACACATGTTATATACATGGTTCTTTACCATCTGCACACACGCCCACCAACTTCGTGTAAACGAGATCTCGTACCCTTACCTACACTAATACTAATAATGGTTCTGTGTTATATCTATATAGCTTCTCTGATGAATTGTATCCAACCTGATGATGGCCACAGCAGCAATGGCCTAAACATGTAGTTGATAAGTTATATACACTTGATAATATAGTTGTGTTATGAACTGCTATATCCTTACAGCAAACTGACACGTTTTACCACATTAAAGTTAATATGCCTTGATGTTCATACGCGTTAAGCCGGCTTATAACAGACTCGGAAACGTCATTAAAAAAATTAGCAGTCGTTCCCCTAAACTCAGCCGGCAGTCTCTGCAGACCTTTCAAGACTTGGTGTACGGGCCTCTTAATCTGCGGACAGGTGCGTCTGCGGCTACCTGTACGTCGTTCCCCTTCTACGTCGCCGAAGTACCACCACCCTGGGTTAAATTACTACTTTATAAGCAACTCTACACATACTGATCAGATGAACCAGAAGTTCCGTCTTGGACAGGCGTCATACAGAACAACCTGAGCAAATCAGAACAAATTAAAACCAACAGCCGCATCACTACAAAGGAGTCATCCAGCACTGATGCATGAACGTTAACCGTGATTTTAGCGGATAATACGTTATACTGAATTAATCATAAATTTTTATGAACCGGGCGACTATTTCGAAAATGTCATTTTGACGATTCATTAACAAATAGGCGGCATAGGGCATATTCAGAAATGTACAAAATACATCAGTTTTTTTAATGTTTTGCGTTACTCAGCCCGGGGGGGGGGGGGGGTTTCTGTGCCCAGGGGCCCCCTCCGGGGCGCAAAAAATGCGGGCGGGCCCTTCCCCCCAAAAAAGGGGCAGCCGACCAAAA
>Ga0131853_10011437_pt1 | contig 16246 bp, 9 predicted proteins | sample TergutLab28metaG_FD_92764 | JGI IMG/M metagenome (GOLD analysis project Ga0131853, IMG submission 92764) | Labiotermes labralis P1 segment gut microbial communities from Petit-Saut dam, French Guiana - Lab288 P1 (version 2) (version 2) | ecosystem: Host-associated > Arthropoda: Insects >...
GCATTATCAACAACAATAATCAGCATCTGCCTTAATCGTCCATAGTCTCCGATAGCTGAGAAGTTATTTTTATTACAAGTAAAAGTTAAATCCACTTTTTTATGTTGGGCAACCCGTGACATAATTCGTATTACATCTTCTACCACATCTTTTATATCTACGACCTGGGTTTCTATAGCAAAATCAACATTTTGCAAGCGTGACAGGTCTAATAAATCCGTTACAAGGCGCTCCAGATACTTACATTCGTTAAGCATCTGCCCATGAAATTCAGTAACTTTCACTTTATCTGACACTACACCGTCTAAAAGTGCTTCCAATGAACTACGAATTACTGTGATGGGTGTCCGTAGTTCATGAGAGATATTAGCAACAAAATCATTCCGTAACTTATCAAATTTTGCTCTCTCTTTAGCGGACATAGCGAGTTTGTCAGCCATATCATCCAACACAGAGGCCAATTCTCCAATTTCATCCACCTGCTCTACTCCTGTTTTAACTTCATAATCACCGCCACTAATCTGTAAGGCTACCACTTTCATTTTGTTAAGAGGTTTGGTAAAATGAAAGGAAAGGGCAAAAGCTACAAAAATGGAAATAAACACCGCCGTCAGCATACTGAATATCAATATTGTAAGACCGTTGGATGTAACTGTGTTTGCTTCGGAAATATAGCTATGCAAAAGAACAACACCAGGTATGGTTCCATCTTGAAAAATTATCGGTGCAGCGGTAGTGATTGTTGGCATACCCAAAATCCCACTAAAACTCTCATTGGTGGAGATAGTTCCTGCAAAGGCATATGTTATTACCTGTTCAGCGTAATTAGGTAAATCTCCAGAGTTAAGGCTTAACTGCATATGTCTGTGTCTGCCTCCAAAATCAATCTGCCCTAACTCATAATCTACAACCCATATGGAACAGTTGACCATATCTTCGATAAACTGTAAGTACAGATACAAGTCCATCATGCCCATACTGCCTCTCATACCACGCCCTCTCATTCCCCGATTCATTCCTGTTTCAAACAAGGAGTCTTCTTCCAGTATGTCAGACAAGGCATTAGCAACGCTTACAGCTTGTCTTTCCAATTCAACTTTATGAATTTCTAAATTGTATCTTGAAAATAAGACGGAAAAGATAATACCAATTACAATCGCAAAAATCAAAAAAGAAGTAACAAAATATAAAACCAATCGCAATAAAATTTTATTTTTCATGACAATTCCTCAAATTTATAACCAACACCCCATATAGTTTTAATCTCCCAATCAGGGTGAGGAGTTTCGTCTAATTTTGTCCGAAGTCGTTTGATATGTGAATCTACTGTACGACTATCCCCGTAATAATCATATCCCCAAATACTACTTAATAGTTGATTCCTTGAAAACACTTTATTTTTATTTGTTGCCAGAATCCATAAAAGTTCTGTTTCTTTTTTTGTAAGGGCGATTTTATCCCCGTTAATCTTCGTGATGTATTCATCTAAGTTGACAGACAGACTTCCCAAAGAAAATTGACCATCAGATGCACTATCCTCTCTGCTTATTCTGCGTAGGATAGCTCGTATTCTTGCCATCACTTCACCTGGCGAAAAAGGTTTAACAATATAATCATCAGCACCGTTATCCAGTCCCATTATTCGCTCAAAATCTTCGCTACGGGCAGTAATCATGATAATTGGGACAGTAGAATTTTTACGTATTTCACGGCAGACTGCAAACCCATCTTTTTTGGGCATCATCACGTCTAACAAAATTATATCGTAATTTTGGGTTAAAACTAAAGTTTCAGCTTCTTCACCATCATAGGCTTTGGTAACAGAAAAGCCCTCTTTTTCAGCATATTCCTCAAGAACAGTAACAATTTGTTTGTTATCGTCCACTATTAATATTTTCTGCATAAAATGATACCTCCTTCATTACAATAATAGCATAAAAATATAATGAAAGCAACCATAAAATTTCAATATTATAGTGATTTAACTTCAAAAGAGTAATAGCCATCGTCTGAAAATTCTCTTGGAGCGTACTGATTTCAGACTCGGCGGTTACTCTTTTATGCAGAAATGACTATACATAGAAATTACTATACAACAAAGTAAGACTTTACAGAAACCAAGATAACCAAATTATTGTATGTTTTTAAATAAATTATTGTGCAAAAAATAGAATTACTTTATTATTTCAGTTAAAATTATATCAATTCTTGACCTAACACTAAAAAAGTTTTATAATATAATTTATAAACTCACAAAATTTCGTTAAAATTTAGTATGAAGGGAGGTGTTTAGAATTTCAAAAAAAATAGGTTTCATAGGAGCAGGAAATATGGGTTCTGCTATTATTGGTGGTATCGTTAAAGCAGGTGTATTCTCCAATAAAGACATTTTTGCATCCGATATTAGTGATGCATTCTTAGAAAATCTCAAATCATCTTTTGGTATATCTGTTACAAAATCTAACATAGATATTGCCACAACGTGTCAAGTTATTTTTCTATGCGTAAAACCTCATATATATAGCTTTATCATAAACGAAATAAAAGACCATTTAGCGACTGGAACTATCATTGTAACTATTGCCGCAGGTCAAACACTTGATGCAGTTTCATCTCAATTCAAAGATGGTATTAAAGTTATAAGAACTATGCCGAATACACCTGCTTTAGTAAACAACGGTATGACTGCAATATGCCCAGGAAAAGGTGTAACAGAAGAAGAAAAACAGCTAATATTAGATATTTTCAATAGTGTAGGAAAATCTACTGTCATAAATGAAAATCTTTTTGATATTTTTACTGGTGTTGCAGGTTCTTCGCCAGCATACGCTTTTATGTTCATTGAAGCTATGGGAGACGCTGGTGTAAAATATGGTTTAACAAAGAGCCAAGCTATACAATTTGCTGCACAAACATTTTTAGGTGCTGCACAGATGGTATTACAATCTAATGAAGGACCTTCTATTTTAAAAGATAACGTTTGTTCACCAGGCGGAACTACTATAAAAGCCGTATGCAAATTAGAAGAAAAAGGGTTTAGAAATGCAATTATCCAAGCTGTAGACGCATGTGTAAAAAAATCTATTGAAATGAGCAAATAAAACAAATTTGCTACAATGAGGAGGAAATTTAAAGATGAACAATTCACTTTTCAACATACCTTATCCAATTAATGAGCCAGTGCTAGATTATGAGCCTGGTAGCAAGGAAAGAGCAGAAATTGAACAAGAACTTAAAAGACAATCTTCAGAAATAGTTAAAATACCACTCATAATAAATGGTAAAGAAATATGGGATGGTCCTAAAGCAACCGTACATATGCCACACAATCACAAACATATATTGGCAGAGTACACGTTAGCTAGTGAGAAAGAACTGAAAGAAGCTGTAGAAGCCGCTGTAAAAGCAAAAGAAGACTGGTATAACATGCCATGGGCACATAGAGCAGCAATCTTTCTTAAGGCTGCAGAGCTTATAGCTGGTCCTTATAGGGCGAAAATGAATGCCGCTACTATGCTTGGTCAAAGTAAAACTGTATACCAAGCTGAAATTGATTCTGCTTGTGAAATTGCAGATTTCTTACGTTTTAACGTTTATTACGCGGAAGAAATATTTAAAATACAACCTGAAAGCGATAGAGGAATATGGAATAGATTAGAACACCGTCCACTTAGCGGATTTGTTTTATGTATTAGCCCATTTAACTTCACTGCAATAGGTGGAAATTTACCAACTGCTCCTGCTATTATGGGTAATACAGCAGTTTGGAAGCCAGCTGGAACGGCAGTTTTATCCAATTATATTTTCTATCAAATTTTAGTGGAAGCTGGAATTCCAGCAGGAGTTATAAATTTTGTCCCTTCTTCTGGAGAAGACATAAGCAAATACGTTGTTACAGATAAACGTATGGCAGGCTTCCATTTCACTGGCTCTACAAAAGTTTTCTCAGAAGTTTGGAAAAATATCGGAAACAATATATCAAACTATGAAAATTATCCTCGCCTAGTTGGAGAAACTGGTGGTAAAGATTTTATTTTTGCACATCCAACTACAGAAGATACAAGGGCTTTAGCTGTAGCTTTAGTTCGTGGTGCTTATGAATATCAAGGGCAAAAATGTTCCGCTTGTAGCCGTGCTTATATACCCGCTAGCATATGGCCAGAAGTTAAATCTATAGTTTTAGAAGAAATCGGAAAAATCAAAGTAGGAGATGTAGCTGATTTTAAAAACTTCATGGGTGCTGTTATAGATAAAAAATCTTATGATAATATAGTGAGTTATATTAAACATGCTGAAGAATCTAGTGAGGCAGAAATTTTAACTGGTAGTTATGACGACAGCATAGGCTATTTTATACAACCAACTCTAATACAAACTACTAACCCTAAATTTAAAACTATGGTGGAAGAAATATTTGGACCAGTTCTTACAGTATACGTTTATGAAGATGAAAAGTTTGAAGAAACAATAGAAAGCTGTAAACATGCCTCTCCTTATGCTTTAACAGGTGCTATATTTGCAAAAGATAGAAATGCTTTAGCATATATGGAAAAAGCTCTATCCGATACAGCTGGCAATTTCTATTTAAATGATAAGCCTACTGGAGCAGTCGTAGGGCAACAACCTTTTGGTGGTGGTCGTGCTTCTGGAACAAATGATAAAGCTGGAAGTATTCTCAATATGTTACGTTGGAGTAGTCCACGTACTATAAAAGAAACTTTTATTTCTCCAACGAAAGTAGAATATCCATTTATGGAGTAAAAATATAGCAAATGATACAGGATATATGTAAAAAAATAGAGATGAGTTTTTATCATACCCATCTCTATTTTCTTATACTTTTTAAGTTAATCTACTATATATCATCTTCTAATATCGCTCTAAGCATGGCTATGTTTTTGAGTGCCGCACTAAACTCAAACTCTTCAATCTGCCTTACTACTATTGCAGCTTCTGGTATACTTCTAAGGTCCTGTATATATTCTAAACTTTTAACATTACGCTGTAAAAGCAAAGGCTCAAGTATATCAATAGCCTTAATAGCTTTATCTTTGCAAGCTACATCTTCCTTGCACCAAGATGGCTTACGATGATTGGAAATAGATTCCAATACCTCTAATGGCTGTTTTTCTTTTATATATTTAACAAGAATAGCATTTAGAACCTTAACTTGAATAGGTTTAGAAATAAACGCATCAAAACCTTTTTCAATAAATGTCTCCGCTTGGCCAATCATTGCATTGGCAGTAAGCGCTACTATAGGTTCTGTATATCCCATGTCACGTATGATATTCATAGTTTCGATACCATCCATACCAGGCATCATATGATCCATAAATATAATATCATAAACTTTTCCTTTCTTAATTTTATCTATGGCATCATATCCGCTTGTACAAGTCTCTACATTAATACCGTAGAAGCCCAAAAGACCCTTCGCTACATACAAATTAACATCAATATCATCTACTACAAGCATGTTACCATAAGGCATCCATTCTGCACTAAAGTTAATGTTATCTATAGTTTCTACATTTAACTCAAGTTGCTGTAAATTAAGAGTCGCTTTTTTATCTATAATACTAGATCCATATTTTTTTTGTGGTAAAAACACAGATACATTTGTACCTATTCCTACCTCACTCTCTATTGTAATAGCTCCACCCATCAAATCTATCAATTTATGCGTAATAGGCATACCAAGTCCTGTACTGCGAAGATGGCTATTATTTATTTTATGAAAACTGGCGAATTCTTGGTATATTAAATCAAGTTGCTCTTCAGTCATACCCAAGCCCGTATCTCGTACAGAAAACACAAGAGTAACAATATCATCTTGTGTTTTAACAGTTTTTTGTTCAGGTAACACGATTCCATCATGGCAACAAATTTTTAACTCAACAATTCCTTTTTCTGTATATTTAAAGGCATTTGATAATAAATTGTTCATAATCTGTTCAATACGTATAATGTCTCCAACAAGGTATAAAGGAAGATTTTCATTTAAGTTCAAATTAAATTTAATATCTTTGCCTGTTGTATATGCAGAATGCAGTTGGGAAATACTAATAATAAGATTTGTTAAATCATATTTCTCTTGTGTTATATCCATTTTTCTTGATTCTATTTTAGAAAGATCCAGTATATCATTTACTATACTCAAAAGTAAATTAGATGAATTGTAAATTTTAACATAAGGTTCTTTTGCGGCATTTGAAAGATCTGTATTCTGCAATTGAATTTGCGATATACCTAAAATGGCGCTAATTGGTGTGCGTATTTCATGGCTCATATTAGCTAAAAATTTGTCTTTCGCCTTATTGCTTTCTTCTTTTAGTGCAAGCTCTCTATCCATAGCTGCTTTAATAGGACGCAAATCCACAGTAAATGCCACTGCTTTATTTACTCCTTTGTAAGTAAATCGTTTAATAATGATCTCTGTTGGAACTTGTTCTTTGTCAAAAGTTTGGTGCATCCATTCAAATTGGGAAATTCCTTCAGAAAAGGCTTGTTTAACAAACATTAAAGCCTTTTCTGAGGAAGGTGTTCCACATGGCTGAAATTCTGGAGAAAGTTCTAAGAATCGTTCTACATACTGTTCTTGACTTTCAAGCTCAAACATCTTAAGTGCTTGCTGACTAGTAGATACAAGGTTATAATTCTCATCCCATATATTCATTATAAGAGGAGAAGTGGTGAGTAGTATTTCATTAAGTTCAATAGCTTCATTTGTTCTCTTTGTAGCCTCTATAAAAGAGCGAAGATCTGTAAAGCATGCCAACACTAAAAACTTATTACTGTGTTTAAATTTAGAAAGTGTAACACTTACAGGCAATATTTCACCTTTTGATGTGATTTTTGTAAATTCACATTTCATCCTATTTTCTTTCATTACTTGAATTATGCATTCACGTCCTTTCTTTTCAGAAGGAGTTCCACAAGGTTGCAATTTAGAATAAAATAAATGGGCATTATTTAAATAAATTTTTTTATCGTAAATTTCAAGCAAGTCTAAAGCTTGTTGGTTACAATCTATCAACTCGAAATTTTCATTCCATATTTCTGCTGCAACTGGAAATAATTCAAGTCGTATTTCACTAAGGTCTTCTATTTCATATATTTCACTATCTATTTTTCTCACCTCGTTTATATATAGCAAACGACAATGAAAAATGTGAACGCCGATTTTTTTAATTCAGTAATTTTCAGCTAAAAAGTGCTGAATATATAGCTGAACTAAAAAATAAAGGTGGTCGCGATTTTCATTGTCGCTTACTATGTTATTTGTATATCATTATCCTACAACTTTTAAAGTTTGAAAAATGCTACCAATTCTTGAAGCATCGTTGATTGCGAGTTAAGCTCCTCTGCTGTAGCTGCTGCCTCTTGAGCAAACTTCGAGTTATTTTGTACAGTTGTAGCAGTATATAGTAGAGTTTCACTAATTTGAGAAATCATTTCTGCTTGCTCTCTTGCAGCAGTCGTAATATTTCCTATAAGCCCTAATACATCATTTGCATTAATTACAATAACGTCCAAAGATTCAGATGTCTCTTGTGCAATAAAAGCACCCGAGTCAACTCTTTCGATAGATGTTTGAATAAGTGTAGTAGTTTCTGCAGCTGCATCTTGACTTCTTGAAGCTAGGCTTCTCACCTCTTCTGCTACTACTGCAAAACCTCTACCATGTTCCCCTGCACGAGCTGCTTCTACGGAGGCATTAAGTGCAAGTAAATTTGTTTGGAATGCAATATCTTGTATAACCTTTATTATCATAGAAATACTGCTTGAAGACTCTTTTATCTGAGTCATAGCTTGAAGCATTTGCTTCATAGCATCATTTCCTTGCTTTGCACTTGATGTAGACTTGTTAGACAGTACGTTTGCTTCTTCTGCATTATTGGCAAATTGTTGTGTTTGTTTGTTGATTTCCTCCACAGCAGTATTTAGTTCTTCTAAAGAAGCTGCTTGTGTATGTGATCCTTCGGCAAGCTCCATTGCATTACTCGTAATCCTATTAGCGCCTTCTAGTACATTGCTAGAAGCCATAGCTATTTCTGAAATTGCTCTTTGTAAAGTTGAAGATATACTGTTAATAGAGCTCTTAATTTCACTAAAGTCTCCTATATATTCTCTGGATATAGTTTGTGTCAAATCTCCAGAAGATACTGCCGATAGAATTTTAGAAATCTCTGATATATAGCTTTCTAAAGTATCCGTAGTATTATTAACTGCATCACGAATGATACGGAAGTCCCCTACATAGTCCCCTGTCACCTTTTTATCAAACTTACCTAAAGCTATATTTCGCATTACATCTCTTATTTCTACAATAGGCTGGTCAACTACATAAGCAATTTTGTTTAAGCCTTGCACAATTCTAAGCCATCCACCCTCAAGTCCTAACTCATCAAGATGGAATTCTAAATCACCTTTATCAGCTGCGGCTTCAATCATTAAATCAACTTTGTCTATAACCTTATTTATAAGAATCAAGAATTCATCTAACTTGTCATTTACTATAGCTCTTTTACCTGGAAGCTTCTTAGGAGTTATATTAAAGTTACCCCGACCGATGTTTTCTATTGCCTCCATCATTATCCAGCTTTCTACCTCTGACTCATCAACAGCAAAATTAACCGCTTTTATAAGATCTTTATAGGTTCCCTTATATTTTTCGTAATCCATTCTGTATTCATAATCACCAAGTTCTCCAATATTTTTAGAGAACAGAATCAAATCATCATTTATGTTTTTCATCGTCTCTACAAGTTGGTACACATCCTCGGTCAAAACACCTATTTCGTTTCCAGTAACTAAGCTACGGTTAATGTTAACGTTAAGATTGCCATTAACTACATCTTCAACTAATACGATGAGGTGTTTCAAAGGTTTAGAAATAGATGTAAAAATAATTAATGCGGTAATAACACATAAAACTATCCCAAATCCACCTATAATAGATAATGTCCAAAAGCTCTGACCCAAACCTTGTATACTAAATATTCGATAAGAACTATAAATTGTAACAAAAGATAAAAATACCAATATCATAGTAAATCCTAAAGCTAATTTGCTGCTAATTTTCATATTTTTTAACACTTTAAATTCCTCCTAAATTTTTTTAATTTTGAAATATTACTAGTCTAAAATATCATGGACTTTATTTTTCACTTCGTCTCTCTCAAAAGGTTTCTTAACATATCCTATTGCACCTAACTCATAGCCTTTTGCTTCATTTTCTACCGAAGATTCAGCTGTAATCATAAAAACAGGAATGTGTTTCAACTCTTCATCATTTTTAAGCACTTCAAGCACTTCATAACCTGACAGACCAGGCATCATTACATCTAAAAAAATTAAATCTGGTATAGTTAGTTTGGCAGTTTCTAGTCCATCTTCTCCATTTTTAGAAATCATCGTCTCGTAATCATCTTTTAGTATATTACTTAGTTGCATCAGAAATGAACCTGTATCATCAATAAGTAATATTTTTTTTCTTTCTTTTTCTATTTCTACTACTTTTCTTGTATCACCCTCTCTCTCTATTTTTGCATCACCACTATAGTTACATTCTATTATAACAGGATATATGTTGTCCAAAAGAAGTTCTAAATCATCTATAATTTTAGGAGTGTTTGCGTGTATAAAGCTTAAGTCTCCTCTTGTCCCTGCAAGTTCTAATTCCTTTGCAAATTCAGTTAGCTCTATTGCACCTATACTATCAGATGCGCCCTTTATTGCATGGAGATGAATGGTATATAATTTTATATTTTCTTTTTTGAGACAATCTTTTATCTCTCTTATAAGTTTGCGACAACTTTTGTAGTATTCCTTAACAACCTGAATATAAAGATTAATATTACCGCCAGATAGAGCAATACCTGCTTTAATGTCTATTCCTGGTATTTCAAAATTTATATCGTTTAAGAGAGCTTTCGGGGCGTTTGCTTCGCAAGCCGCCCCTTGCTTGGTTGGTGTTTTTTCAGATTTGCGTCTAAATTGCCCAGGTATCCATTTTTCAATAATAGTATTTAATTTAAATATATCAATAGGTTTTGCTAAATAACCATCGAAACTATTTTTGAGAAATATCGCTTTTGACTCATTTGAAACATCCGCAGTTAGAGCAATTATCGGGATTTTTTTACAATCTGTTGGCTGCCCTACAAGCTCTCTTATACGTAACGTAGTTTCAACTCCACTCATTATAGGCATTAAATAATCCATTAAAATTAAGTCATAATGATTAGACTTAACTGCCTCTATAGCTGATTCTCCACTTTCGCATAAATCAACGTGTATTTCATAGCGATCTAAAAGTCCTCCAGCAACTACTAAATTAGCACGCACATCATCAACAACTAAAACTCTCGGTGTATGGTGTATCGCAAAATTTAGTGGCTTTTTTGCATTAAAACTTTCACATACCGTTTGACTATTTATAAAATCTTGAGGCAAAATAATAGTAAATATACTTCCTACTCCGTATATTGATTGCACAGATATACTTCCACCCATTGATATAACCAAGTGATGAACAACAGTAAGTCCTAGACCGTTACCTTGAATATTTTTAGTATCAAATTGGGTAAAAGCATCATAGATATTTTTGAGGTTCTCTTCTTTAATTCCTCTACCAGTATCCTCAATTGTTATTTTAAGATTTACATTTGTCTCACCAATATCTCCTTCTATCGACAATGAAACGTATCCTCTATCAGTAAATTTCACCGCATTAGATAAAAGATTTTCCAGTATTTTAACTATCTTATATGAATCACCGACTAATAAATTAGGTATTTTATTATCTATATGTGTTTTAAATTCTATTCCAACATGGTAAGCCTTCTCTTTTATCGTATTTACCACATTATCAAACATCAAAGAAAAATTATATTCTTCTTTGAAAACTTCTATATCACCATTTACAATTTTTTCATAATACACTATATTAGTCAATGAAGATATAAGTTTTTTACTTGAATCTCTCATCATTTCTAAATATTCATAAACTTTTACTGTCAGCTTTTCCTGTAAAGCAAGCTCTGAAATTCCTATTATTGTATTCATAGAAGTACGTATTTGTAGAGCGATTTTTGACAAAAATTCAAATTGAGCACGATTTCCGAGCTCAGCTACTTCCGCTCTCAATTGATTCGTAATATCTACAAAAATTCCTTCTATTACATAAGGTATACCTCCATCATCTGTATCAATTACTCGGCTACGTACCCATATCCATTTTTCTTCTTTTTCCTTGGTTATTATTCTAAATTTAGTTTCTAAATTGATGCCTACAGCTAAAGTTGCTTCATATAGCTCTTTTAAGGGTTCTATATCATCAAGATGAACAATATCAAAAAAATTTAATCCATTACCACTTATAAAGTCTTTAGGTGAATAGCCCGTCAAATTTTTACATCCCGCACTAACAAAAGTAAAAGTATATTGCGGCGAATTATTAAGACTTTGATAAATCATAACGGGTAAGTTATTCATAATGTCATTCACATTTATATCACTTTCCATTTTCACACATACTCCTTATAACATCATAATTCAATTATAATTTATATTAGCGACAAAATTTTATCACTGATTTCATTTAAAGGTAGTTCGTATTGTACTGCTCCCATTTCCTTCGCTACTTTAGACATACCATAGATGGCACATGTCTCTCTATTTTGACCTATAGTTGAAGCTCCCGCTTTACGCATGGCTAAAAGCCCTCTAGCGCCATCTGCACCCATACCAGTTAGTATTACTCCTATAGCATTTTTCTGTGACACTTTTGCAACAGATTCAAACAGTACATCAGCAGATGGGATAACATGTTGTACTTTAGGACCTGCATAGCATTCTACCGTTAAAGCTCCATCTTTATTAAGGGTTATCATATGTTTACCAGCCTCAGCTAGCAATACTTGTCCATATTTTAACAAATCACCAGTTCGTGCCTCTTTTACAGCCACACTATACAGACCATTAAGCCGTGTAGCCAATAATTTCGTAAAACCGATCGGCATATGTAATACTAAAACAACTGGTGGCACAGAGGCAGGCAAACGTGAAATCAAAGTCTCTATCGCCTCTACACCACCTGTCGATGCACCTATAGCAATCACTTTTTTCCTCATAGCAAGCTTTTAACGCCTCCTTATAATTTGACCAATAATATTAGATTATTAACCTATTTTATCATATCGTTAGATAAATGTCAACAATATATTTATAATCTACACTTCTAAATATATTCCTGTCCTTTTTGTAGGCTGAAATTTTTTGATAACATACACCATTATGTTAATAATTTAATTTATCGCTTACTAAGTATGCCCATACAGTCTCTTCTGTTACAGGGTAAGTTTTTTCTATTGTTATAGTTGCCATTGTTTTTCTCCGATCTATTTTTTATTTTTTCCAATCTTTTTCTCTTTTGCATAATAAAATAAATACTGCTGAGCAAAGCCTGCGTAATCTCCCCATTTTTCTTTTGCAAATTCTAAAATTACTGGTATTTTCATTTCCTTACCATCAAAATAAAATTCCTGCATTATTCTCTTCACCCAAACATCTGTAGGGAAGCTAGAATATTTCTGCATAGAAAACAATAGAACACAATCAGAAACTTTACCACCTACGCCGTGAATTTTCATTAATTCTTCCCTTGCCTTTTGCTCATCTAACGTTTTTATGTAATATGGATCAAAGTTTTCTGTTTCTATCCTACGAACAGCGTCTTTTATATATTTTGCTCTAAAGCCAGTTCTACATTCCATAATCTCTTCTATGGAAGCTTTGTGTAAATCATATGATGTAGGAAATGAAAAATTAGTGCCATCTATACTTTTACCGAAATTATTGCTCAAATTCTCAATAATCTTCTTTATCCTAGGAATGTGATTATTTTGAGAAATTATAAAGTGGATAAGGCATTCATAAGGATCTTGGTTTAAAAGCCTAGTTCCAGGAGCGTGTTTTACAGCTTCCTGCAAAATAGAGTCTCCTTTAGAAATTTTATCTTTAATTTCTCCATAATCCCGCTCTATATCAAAAAAGCTTTTCCATATGTTTTCGTAATCTTCTTCTGTACAGTTAAGTTTTAAAATGTCTTTCTCTTGACTTATGTAAAGAATTTTTCCATGTGCAATAATGCTATAACTCTGTTCTTCTTCGTAAAATCTAAAGAATTGGCCGCATTCTAATGTCTCTTTCAAATCGAAATCTTTAATTTTTATTTCTATCATTTTTCTATTTCTCTCCCTAAGCAAAAAGCTGGGCAAGCCAGCTTTTTTTGCTTCTTTCAAATTTATACAATTTATGGTATTGTTGCGACCGAAATAAGACTATCCTTACTGAAACGTTCGGTCATTAATTTTATCGCATTATTATACTTGCTCATTAAAATTCTCTCCAATTTATAAAATTTAGCTTCTTTTCAAATAAGCACTTATAAACTGGTCAATCTCCCCATCCATAACTGCCTTCACATTCCCTGTTTCTTCATTTGTCCTATGATCTTTTACCATGCTATAAGGATGCATAACGTAAGAACGGATTTGGCTACCAAAAGCATTATCAGCTTCTGAACCTTTTATATCTTTTAGTTGCTTTTGTTTCTCTTCTTGCTCTCTTTCAAAAAGTTTTGCACGAAGAATTTTCATAGCACTTTCTCTATTTTTTATTTGTGAACGCTCGTTTTGACATTGAGCAACTATGTTAGTTGGCAAGTGAGTAATACGAACAGCACTATCTGTAGTGTTTACGTGCTGTCCTCCTGCTCCACTAGAACGATATGTGTCTATCCTTAAGTCTTCTTCTTTTATTTCAACAGTTATGCTATCGTCTATAATCGGCAAAATAGAACAGCTAGCAAAAGAAGTGTGCCTCTTTCCAGCTGCATCAAAAGGAGAAAGGCGAACTAATCTATGAACGCCTCTCTCACTTTTTAAATAGCCATAAGCATATTCGCCTTCTATTTCAAGTGTTGCAGATTTTATACCTGCTCCATCTCCGTCTAAAGAGTCTAAAAGTTCAGCTTTGTAGCCTTTATCATTTGCCCAGCGGGTGTACATTCTAAGAAGCATAGAAGCCCAATCTTGTGCTTCTGTACCACCTGCCCCAGAATTTAGGCTTAAAATCACGCTATTTTTGTCATATTCACCAGAAAGGAGAGTTATTGTATAAAAAACATCTAATTCTTTCGCTAATTCTTTCTCTTTGCCATTCGCTTCTTCTATTAAACTCTCATCTTCTGCACTAAGTTCTAGCAAAATTTCAATTTCTTCTAATAGGTTTTCCAAAGAATTAAATTTGTCTAGCTTATCTTTTGAGATTTTAATCTGCTTTAAAATTTTTTGGCTATTCGTCATATCATCCCAAAAATTTTCTACAGTAGTCTGACTTTCAAGCTCAGTAATTTCTTTTGCTAATGCATCTATTCTAAGAGAAGTCCCTATTTCAGAAAGTCTCTGTTTATATGGTTTTAAATCTATCATGCACTTCTACCACAACACATTTTATATTTTCTGCCACTTCCACAAGGGCAAGGATCATTTGGATAAACTTTCACATCTGAACGTTTTGTTGGTGCTTTTTTAGCCGTTTCATCACTTCTGTTTACACTTAAGTTTTTGCCTACTTGTTGTCTTTGCATTGCTTCTTCTGGTGTTTGAATCTTTATATTTAAAAGCATACGCAAAGTGTCTATTTGAATGTTGTTTGAAAGCTCTTCAAACATTTCATAGCTTAAAAACTGGTACTCAACCAATGGATCTCTCTGGCCAAATGCTCTCAAAGAAATACCTTGACGCATTTGATCCATAGAATCTATATGATCTGTCCATTTTTGGTCTATCATACGAAGAAGGATAGAACGTTCTATTTCACGCATTTTTTCCTCTGTTAGCTCTTCTTCTTTTGCGATATATTTTAATTTTATACGTTCTATCAAATCTTCTTTAATTTTTTCTTTATTAGGTTTTTTCAGTTCCTCTTCGCCAAAGTTAATGCTTTCACCTTGAAGTAAATGAATGAAATATTCATTTAAACCTCTTATATTAACAGCTTCTTCAAGACCTTCTTCTTCTGAAACATGTAAATCCACTCCTCTGTAGGCTACACCTTTAATAAAAGTTCCGAATATTTGTTCACGCAAGTCATCTCCACGAAGAACTTTGTTTCTTTCTCCATATATAATTTCACGTTGCTCATTCATTACTTTATCATAATCTAACAAGTGCTTACGAATTCCGAAGTTATTTCCTTCTACTTTCTTTTGAGCATTTTCTATACTTTTTGTAAGCATAGAATGTTCTATAGGTTCATCTTCCTCTATTTTAAGCGCTTCCATCAAGCGACCCATTCGCTCTCCACCGAATAATCTTACTAAATCATCTTCAGTTGAAAGATAGAAACGGCTTTCTCCTGGGTCTCCTTGCCTTCCAGCACGTCCACGCAACTGGTTATCTATTCTTCGTGATTCGTGGCGTTCAGTACCTATTATTTTTAAACCGCCTAAAGCTGGAACTCCTTCTCCTAGTTTAATGTCCGTACCACGACCTGCCATGTTTGTAGCAATTGTAACAGCTCCTAGTTTACCCGCTTCTTCTACTATTTGTGCCTCTTTTTCGTGATGTTTAGCATTTAAGACATTATGAGGAATGCCCTCTTTTCTAAGAGCATCACTAAGAAGCTCTGATTTTTCAATAGTTACTGTACCAACCAAAACAGGTTGTTGTCTTGCATAACAGTCTTTTACATCAGCAACTATAGCACGAACTTTAGCATTTATTGTTTTATAAATTTGGTCAGGTTGATCTAGACGTATAAGAGGCATATTCGTAGGAATTTGAACAACATCCATTCCATATATACTTCTAAATTCTCCTTCTTCAGTCATAGCAGTACCCGTCATTCCTGATTTTTTCTCATATTTATTAAAGAAGTTTTGGAATGTAACCGTTGCCATAGTTTTACTTTCACGATTTACTTTCACATTTTCTTTAGCTTCTATCGCTTGATGAAGGCCGTCAGAATAACGTCTACCTTGCATAAGGCGACCTGTAAATTCATCTACAATAATAATTTCATCTTCTTGAACAACATAATTTTGATCTCTGTGCATGTTATAGTTTGCTTTTAGAGCATTATTTACATGATGTTGAATTTCTAGATTTTCAGAGTCTGAAAAGTTTGTAATTCCAAAGAATCCTTCAGCTTTGCCAACACCTTCCCCGGTTAA
>Ga0131853_10011438_pt1 | contig 16246 bp, 4 predicted proteins | sample TergutLab28metaG_FD_92764 | JGI IMG/M metagenome (GOLD analysis project Ga0131853, IMG submission 92764) | Labiotermes labralis P1 segment gut microbial communities from Petit-Saut dam, French Guiana - Lab288 P1 (version 2) (version 2) | ecosystem: Host-associated > Arthropoda: Insects >...
AAGTTAACTTTACATTCGTACTTTAAATGTATCATGTATTATGCTGGTTTATTATTTTGTTCCGTTTATTGTCAGTAATCGTTACCTTCTCTTCCGAGATTCAAACGGTCATAACTCCGTAACGGTCCAAAATCGGACACATGTTTATATGAACTTTTTTTTATCACAAAGACCTAGGAAATCACCTCCTGCAGTTATGCCCTAAAGTCGTGAAACACCCTGTATATATATATATATATATACGGATAGCAGCTGGTAGTTGACTTTAATACATAATGGAGGCCCCAAAGAAAGAGCAAATTAAATCCACTTTCACCCCTCGTACGCACAGTTTGACCCTCTGTTCCTCTGGCACATTTAATTTACTTCGGTTAATCTCCAACACAGTTTAATAACTCACGGTGATGTAAATAAACCGAAATGATCGCTTGTAGCGTCCACGGTTATTTGCCACTAATGTCACTTATTGTCGTGACATTACAGGGTCTTTCATTTGTCTGCTTGGTACTGAGTGTTTCCATCAGAACTGCCAGTTACTGTAGCCAGTAACAGTTAAATGTTTAAGTGGTTACAAGTTGATTGAAAGGCGAATGTGACGGTCACCATTCACCAGAAGTTTGGATGTCATTACAATTGCTAGTGAGTATTTAAGCTGACTTACCATTTAACGTAATTAGCTGTACAGTGTTACGTCTATTGCCCCTATAAATTGACTGATTAATATAAGGTGCTATTGTAATCCCGTACATTGGCACAGACACGTGTCTAATATGTACAGTTCTACACAAAATTACACGCTTGTCTACTTAAAACATTGGTGAATGTCACGAAAACCATATGTGATCAAGAGCAAATGGCACTGGATGGGAATTAAAATTTAATTTAAAATACTTCTCTGATTTTTCATTTATATTGAGAGAATTTATTCATAAAAATGTACCAATACTTGGCACTTGGTATTATGATGTTCGAACAGCTTGGATACATGTGATAGAGTGGTGTGCTGTATTAGGAAGGATAATTTTACCTCGAATAATATAATAGTAACTACTGAATGGCGTATCCTTGGAAACATTAAAGATCAAAGCAGTCCTAATTCAAGGTAAATTAGTGTATATACTATGTTGGCAAAATCGTAATTTTTTGTGCCACTTTCATTCAGATTAAAAATTCTTTCGTTGGCTCACAGTACGTTTGTGTGTTGTTACGGCCCTTTAATAAGCATTAATTGCTTACCTAAATTGCAGGAAACGACGGCTATATTGGGGATGCATTGCGTCCACCATAATGCAGGAACTGAAATTTTGAAACTTGTTTAGATAAATTTAGGCTTCAAGGTTTAAAATATTTTTAGAAGAAACTGATTTTGTGAAAAGTAATGAGAAAAAGAAATGTTTACAGTAAGAATAAGAAGTGAAATTTTCAGCTATATTTTAAGGAGAAAAGTTGTTAGTAATTTGTAGCTAAGCTTAACCCTTTAAAGTTCATAATTCTCCATCGCGTTTGATGCTGTAATATTTTGCCATCTGTGATTAATATCTTGGAGAAATACTTCTTTTTCTGTGAGAATAACTCTTTTGTTCGTGCAAATGAAGCAAACCAAGCGAAGATTAGAGCTTAACATACTCTGTATATTAGCCTTGCCCTCAAAAATGGAAATTGTTGCTACACAAAACGTGCGTGTGTGGGCGAGAAGGTGACAGATTTCTGGTGACGAGGTTGTTGCAGTTTGCAGCAGCACCGTCCAACTGAAGAAGGGGTTGGGAAATCTCTTGCCAAGAAATTTACAATATCTTGGCCTATCGGCCGAACTGAGGGCTCCACTCGCTGTTGTACGCGAGGTAAAGCAACAGGGACCAGTCCTGTCAGTCCTGTCAGTCCTGTCACCACAACAAAATATTTATTTCTGTTTTGAAAAGGGCGGTGGAGAAATTCAACGAGCAAATGATTAGAATCAAAACAAATTTATTGGCTGAGTTTCATGCACATATATTTGGATGTAACTGGTAACACCACGTTTTTACTAGTATTTATCCATCATTTCTATTACTAGCTTCCTGAATGGGGCAAATTCCTTCTTGAGAAGCTAACCGGTTCAGCTAGTAAAGAAATTTGCTACATTTTTATGGAACCCGAAGGTCCATTATCGGTTTTACAAGTGCCCGCCACCTATCCCTGTTCTGAGCCAGATCAATCAAGTCCATGCTCCGATCCTACTTCCTGAAGATCTATCTTATTATTATCCTCCCATCTACGCCTGGCTCTTCCAAGTGGCCTCTTTCCCTCAGTTTTCCCCATCAAAACCCTGTACGCTCCTCTCCTCTGCCCCATACGTGCTACATGACCCGCCCATCTCATTCTTCTCAATTTGATCACCCGAATAATATCTGGTGAGGAGTACAGATCATTAAGCTCCTCATTATGTAGTTTTCTCCACTCCCATGTTACCTCGTCCCTCTTAAGCCCAAATATTATCCTCAGTACCCTATTCTCAAGCACCCTCAGCCTACTGTCCTCCCTCAATGTGGGCGACCAACTTTCACGTCCATACAGAACAACAGCAAAATGATTTTTGTTTTTTGTTTTTATTATAACCACCAAAAGCACAATTAATAAAATAGAAGTATATATCACAACAGTCTCTTTGTGGAATCTAAACTGCCTCATGTTTCGACATTTTCATATCATCAACAGGGATTTTACAACCAATGCCTTGCCAAGTTACATGTACGTTAATACGTACTTATCAAGGCATTTGTTGTAAAATCCCTGTTGATGATATGAAAATGTCGAAACATGAGGGAGTTTAGATTTCACAAAGAGACTGTTGTGATATATAATTTATGATATTAATTGTGCGTTTGTTGGCTATAATAAAAATAATAAAAACGCACGTATTAAAATAACAGGTAAAATTGTATTTCTGTGTATCGTTATCTTTGTACTTCTGGATAGCGAACTGGAAGTCATAATTTCTATTACTAATAACTAAATATCATATATAGTATGTTGTGCTAGATTCAATTCTTATTAAAATTTACATGCAAAATGAAGTGTTTCTACTTACAATTGCTTATCTCTCATTTTTCTTAAACCCTAACAGCCTTTTTTATTTCGTTTTCCCACTCGTATTCGATATGTATAAAAATTTACATGAAGTTTTAAAATTCCATGATTTTTTTTAAAACTGATTATTTTGTAATGTGTTGTTTCTTCATTTATGTATAGACGTTTCTCATTCAAAAATTACTGCCTCCATCTTTATGCCTCTTTACATTTTAGGGAAATATGTACCTCATTTTCTTCCTCGTTACATAAGGAGCTCTTCCTTTTTATGCACCTCTCTTTATAGTGCCTACTTTCCAAACTTACGGTCAAAACCATGCTAACTAAATTCTTGCAATCACAGTACATCAAATTGTGTGCAATTCAGCTATTTGCTGTTATTTGACGTTGCAATATGAAGCTAAAGATTTATTTTATGCAATTTTTCTATTTGAATGTCCTTGAAAATCGTTACACGTAGTTTTCATTTGACACAAACCCTTCTAATCATTCCCTTCCTGTCTCTAAACATTTGTATGACAACCAAGTCATTTATCCCTTAAACTTATCACCCAGCCTTCCATTTCAGATTCCCTGTCTGCCACTAGTAACAGCATTTTAACAATTCATATTTCTCCATTAACAAATTCCTGTTACACTGTATACTATACTACACAGCGTCTTTCCTTTCCTACCTTCGCTAACAAGTTCCCATTCTACTGCTACATTTTCTGCGCTCCTTGGGTTTCTTACGAATTTCTTTTAAAAAAAATCCTCCGTGAATTCCATCAGTATAATTCCATCCCCCTTTGACAGTCCATATTTCAACCCCATGCAACATCTTCGATTCACCTATCTCATATGTTTTCCAAAATTTCCCATTTATATTGAGCACTTTCAGTAGACATTTATCAATGGCTGTTAATGTTTGTATGCCTTTCGTTTTTATTCTTTTCCTTTGCCTCATCCACTATCCCGAGTTTTCTATCTTTAACCCTAAATAAATTAATTGTTTACTACCTATAATCTTTGACCGTTCATACATCAGCGTTCTTCTGGTCCTAGTTTTCTTACTTATTTGAATTACATTGCTTTATTTTTCAAGCTGTATTCTAAATTTCATTTATTACGGTCTTTCACCTTCTGATCTATCCTTTTTTGTAAAACGCCGATGGTAAGACCGGAAATTTAAATAATTTTTTTCGAAATGTTATATACAATTTTCAGAGAGCTACAGATTTTCATGTACCGTTTTATAAATTAGTGTGTTTTCGAAATAGCACGTAACGTCTTGTCCGGCAGTCCTATACTCATATTTCAGATAGGACACGGAATATTCTGGCTGAAAGTTTTCGTAACCTTCCTTATCCCTTTCAGGCAAATTCCGAGTTAATACTCAAATTTTAACACTATTGCTTCTATTCTGTTCTCCTCAATATATTATTCGCCAATAACACTGACATCAGTGGATATTATTTTCCTTACAGCATCGTTAAAATGAACTGTAATAATGCATTTAGATATATAAAAAAAATTGATACACAGCACAGCCTTTCTCACTTCATATATACCGTTAGAAATTCTTACTCTATATACTACACATTTTTATATAACAATGTTTAGTTATTTCTATTTTATCTTTTACCATTTTACAGAGACTTATAATTCTCGAATCTACAGCAGCCTTCGTTATGAAAAATTCATATATATATATATATATATAAGGTTACTATGTCAAGGCTTATCTTCATACGAATCTATATCTTGGCAGAAATCGAATTCAGCCTACTTAACTGACCACCGACTCCGTCATTGAATAGTAAGAGAATATTCGATACGCCAGTTTTTTAATTCATAAGATTTGATATTTTAATATTTCAGTAACTTAAAATTTATTAACAATACAAATATTCGAGGAGGTATTGTAATATACTAAAATTAAAAGTGAATTCTATATATGTAAGAGAGGGTCTTACTTCATTTTCAATAGAACTGATCTCTCCTGAAGTTGGCCGTATTCCGGGCTGAAATGTGTAGCGACTTCTGTAGGTAATACAATTTTATTTCCAATGAACTTTTTTGTTTGATGGACTTCATTTGTTACTACATATATGTAACTGAACTGGAAGTCCCCTCCAAGGAAAACACCTTTATACAAATAAATCCCTTTTGTTTCGTTATATCGACACCGTAACTCTACCGTTAGTAAAGCAGAGTTTAATTAATTAAAACTAAACACATTTCCCGTGTTCGTTTGGAGTAGATACCTCTAACGTTCTATAACTTAACATGAAGACTGGGGGACTGTATACTTCTACCTCGGTTAAAATATCAAATCTTACTTTCAAGAATGCCTTTCTTGTTTTGTTACGTATTTTAATGTATTTGCTATATTATTGTAGTTTTTCACTCTTTTCCCTACTTGGTATTTAAAGTTATTAAAATCCATTCCTCCCTTTCCGTTGCTGACAGCTTCGCTTTACTTGGTTTAATTTATGGTATGAAAGAGAAATCAATTTACCAGTAAAATGTCATAAATGTAAAAAAAAACTTATAATTTCGTAAGGTGTAACGTTACGTAGGATTATGAACACAAATACTGTCCTGTCTGTATAGAAGAAAAAAGACATCTATAGACAATGTAGAATATTGTCGTCACAGTTGGATGCCATGTATTCCCGAAGTACATATGGGCAGGTATCATGTTCAGCGCTGTAATACATTTGACACTTGTTCCTGATGGCGTATCACATCTATGGAACCTTTATCATGTACTTGTATTGTTCTACATCCAATCTATCCTAACATTCCTAACATTTATAGCCTAGACTCTACTACAACCGCGCTCATTTGTCCAACACTTGACAGTTACATTTCGAAACGAACCTCCCCAAATAGCAGATACTATGTCCATTTATCAACTCCATCGTCCTCTCTCTCTTTCTGCCTCTTTCCCACTTCTGTTATTCCAGGCTGTGTTCTCTATCCATCCGTAAAACCATGACCTGTCACTCGTCAGTGTTCCTATTGCAACCCGTGACCTCTAAATCTAATCTTTGGTAACACATAGACGAGGAAAATGTTATTAATTCATAAAGTCTGAACTCTTTTCAAAAGCGAAGCTCCGTGTAATAAGCAGCGTATTGTCTTGTCAGCGTACTTAAAGCAACAACCGTACAACTTCAACATAAAAAATGTTACAGTTAAACAGCCGTCTTTTCTCTTTTTACTGATTTAAGTAGGTTTCAGAGGTTTAAGAATTCACCTATCGTCCCTCTTACAAAATCTTCGCAAACTCGGGCACTATATAACTTGTTTCTGCGAAAAAAAAATGTAAATCCCGCGTTGAAGTCTATAGCTACAGAGCCGATTTCATCCACTCTACATCCAGCCTCATATTAAACCTGAACGCTCTTTCTAATACTAATTATGCTTAAAGCTATCTCTTCGTACACACTTCATACGGCTCTGAGGCAGATGTAATAATAATAATAATAACAATAATAATAATATGTTGATAAATTTATTAATTATGACACAGTACTTTGGTAGCAATTGGTAATATACAAGTTCAGGCAGGAGTTTGGGAACTGCGATGTCGAAATAGATTATTTGTAAGTTCCCATTTATTCACGGTGAAGCATCTGAGGTCCGACGATCTGGTATTCTTGGTTTTTCTTACTCACTCCGAACATAATATTACGGTGTCTTTAGAAGCCCGTGACGGTTCTATTTATGCATTCAACGTGCGATTAGACGTAACGCAGCCTCTGTTGTACAGGAAACGTCCTCAGATATTTTGTTCTTCTTGATCTTCAATATAGGGTACTTGATAACAAAGTACAAAGTAAAGGTAAATTTGTACCTGTGCACGCCATGAATACATACAAGGGAACGGACTATAGCTCTACCCATTCTAAACCTCTTTACTAGGTGAGAGTAAGGGGTGAGTTTCATTCACGGACATCTTTGACTTCGGCGGAAATGTCTCCCTACCAATTAACCTGGGGGGGAATCTGCTTAGTCACCACAGCGACTGAGATATCTGGATTCGATGACTAAGTTTGTTGTATTAATTTTTTATATTATGAATTTTGAGTTAATTATTACATTGTCACATATTTACCAGCTGTAGGAGATGTAGGGCACATTACTTCCTCATACAAGAACAGAGCAACGTAGCTTGGTCAGTACATGATTAGATTTTCTACTACTGCTGCCCCTTTGATAAGGGCGTGCATCGCGCTGTCTCCTTTTGTGTCGCAAAGACAAAATAAAGGCGTTACGTGCTCGTTTCTCACCACCTACTCTCTCTTACGACAGGTCCATAACCTCTTCCACAGCGAGTTCTACAAAGAGTGCGATCTAATGCTTTCTTCTTCAATTTCCAGCATTTCTCATTTACGTAAGGTTACCCAGTAGCTGCTTACCTCTTCTTCCTCGTCTTCCCGTCCCTTATATGTTTCCTTCAATAACGTGCTTTAGAAGACAGTTTCTACACACGATTTGACCTATTCAGTTATCATTTCTTCGTTTTATTTTATGTAGGATGTTTCTGTTGTCATTTACTCTGTAATACTTCTCATTTTTTGCACAAGAATGATCCAACTGGCCCTCTCCAACATTCTCCAGCACAAAATTTCAGAACTTTAAAGACACTTTTAGTCTACTTGATGCGTACTTATGTGAAGTAAAATTGTCAGGTTATAAATATGTTTATATTTTCGTCTTCTTGTTCTTATTTGTCTTTTTGTATTCTTATTGAGTCAGTCCTGCATATTTTCTTCAAATTAAATTTGCCTCTATTCTTTCCTCTAAGGCCATTTTCTATTCTTATTTTATTCATATCTTCTTGCAACTCATCGTTCCAACTTTTCCGTGGTTTTCCTTTTTTTTTTTTTTTCCTATTTTGGCCTTTTTTTGTTTTTTTTTTTTTTTTTTTTTCCTTGTTTTTCCTTTTTTTTTTTTTCCTAATTTGGCCTTCTTTCGTTACTCTTCATTTCACGATATGCATGCCATGATAATCTGAGAGATTTTATAAATCTTAAAATGTCTACCCGTTGTAATATATCTTGTATTTGTTCTTTCCTCCAACCCTCTTCTCTTTTAATGGAACATACATTTTCTTACCATCTTCCTGTCGAATATTCTAAAAGCATTAATTTCTGCATAGTTTACTTATTTCAAGAGAATAATATTTTACGACATTTCACAATTTTCATTGTGCGATGATTCGTGTTGCATCCCTCTGGTTTATGACCAAGTCAAGTCCTATACTTTCGAACATTGTTTCGGAGGAATCTTTCATAATTCAAGAACCAAAGTAAAAACAGTGTAAAGTTGGAAATATGTGATACTCGCTGAGGTACCCTACGAACATCATACCTACTGGTATATGTCAGCGTGTAATGTGGTGGAAGTCCAACAACGCTGAGAAAGTTGGTGCTACATCTTTATGGTGGAAGAATGACGTTTTATGTTTTAGTTTTAGGAAGAAAAATTTGGCCAATATGCCTTATTTCGGAATTACTAAATTTATTGTTTTGAAAATATATAAAGGCTATGTGGCTGCATTAAATTTACGAAGCACTTCCCCTTCAGCATTTGATAGCCATTAGGATGGCTAATAAATTATCGGCCATATGTTGAATACAAAAATTTATGACTTTGTTCACAGGAGGTTGTAACTAGTTCGTACACTAAAGCACATGAATCCAGTTCACATCCTCATATCCTTTCTAATATGCATGTCCATATTGCCCCACTATCAAAGTACAATTCTCGCGTGTGGTCTCTTTACCTGTACTTCTCTCTGTACGCCCAGTTTGTGCTAAGTGTCCTTCCCACCTTAAGCCTCTCGACTTCATCACCCTTTTCATATATGAGGAGAGCAGTTTCGCGTGGAACGCAGTATTTAACTTTGTTTATGTTTATATTGACTGCAATGAGGAAGACAGCCAGTCTACATGACTATTACGAGAGAGACAGACAGTCCAGGCCGGCTTGCAGTCGATGGGCTGCGCTGGATCTAGCTGTGTGTAACCACCCCCTGAACACGCGTCTGCTGGCACAATGCATCGCATTGATTCCAGCTGCATCGCTGTGCCCTCCCTTCAGCCAGATGACGATCCATAATACTCGAGTATCCACGCCCCTGGTGGGTGGGAGGTTGTGCTTTTGTACTTGCACCCCTGTGTACTGATTACATAATCTGCTGTTCACAAAAGATGGCCATTTTTAGAATCTCACCAGTGACTCCCATATCGGTATTTCAGAGATATGTCAAATTTTATTGCGATTCATGCTGTATGAATGGCACCCATCTTGAGCGTCATGCGACCTGCGTCTGCCAAGACGAACCCCGGAAATTCATTTTGTGTATATAGAAAACAAGGAAATTTACTGCATTTTAAGACATGCTGCATCGTCTCTGTTTTATTTTCCATAAAATGTAGCCTATTTCATAATTGTATATTTTTATACTCAATACTCAAGTTTTAAATGAACCACGCACTAAAATTCAAATACCAACCCGGTCGTTTAAAGGTAAAGGAAAAGTTATTTCTTTTTACAACATGAAGAAATATGAGAAGAGTTGGTATAGCCCCACTCATTCTTAAACTCGGATTTACATTGTAGCAAATGCTCCGTTTCAACCCCTACTCGATTTACCCCGGTGGCAAGAGCCCCTCTCCACACACATCGAATATGAAGCTGGATGGTCTTTACAGCGATACGGGGTGGGGACGAAACTGTTGTCGCTGCGGAAAATCGAAACATAAATCCTCGAACTGCCAGCCCTTAGCCTCGTTACTATCGACTCAGTTACCCGGCTGTCATGTGTGCAGTTACAAGTCTGAGCATAGATGGCAGGACAACATTAAATTGGTTCATAAAAATGATTTTTGAGGGCGTGGTCTGGATTCATCTGGCTCAGGATAGGGATAAAAGCCGGGAACTTGTTATCGCGGTAATATAATTTCCGGCTCCTTCAAATGACGGAAATTTCTTGACAAGTTTAGGAGCTAGTAGTTGTTGTGTTCCTTGGTGGTTCTTAGTTGATTATGGGAGGCTGTACTGAATGTGTCATCCTGCAACAGCGACGACCGCACGTCACAGGTGTGGCTCGCCATGTTGCCTGTATATAATAATATTTCTTCATTTTATAATGTTCCTTATTCCGTGAATTAATTAGATTTGTAAAATATATAAACAACCAACAAAATGCACTTCACTTTTATGATATATTTTTATTTATAATATCTTCACAACGATTTACATTGCATTGTTTTACGTTATTATTCAAAAATAAAATTTTAACAGAAATTATATATATTTTTAATATATATGGAATATTGGTGACACATTTTTAACTACAATTGTATCTCTGTATTAGTACCCTGAAGATGACTGGATTCCTGCCCGAAACATGCAGGTGAACATATTATAAATAAAAACACATCGTAACATTGAAGTGAATTTTGTTGGTTGTTTACATATCTTACAAATATTTATTCAGTTTGTGTGACAAGAGCCTGAACTTGAACGCAGTTTTAACAGGTTTGCTAAAGAAAGGAGACTCTTAACCAAATGGAACTGACCAATTGTAGTCTGATAAGCAGGGATAAAAAGCTTGTGCACCATCGCCAAGGAAAACAACTATGCCAGTTACTTGAAAAACCAAATATTATTATGATATTATTAATTATTGGTTCAATTTTGAAGCTTATACGTCATGAACATATATTATAGAAGGCAAAAGTGTACGTATTTAAAAAGACCTGGTTATGTACAGTGCTTGGAAACATATAACGATACTACTGCTTTGCTTTTTTAAAACTTTATAGTCAAAAGCTTCTTTAACATTAAATATGTTTATGTAATTGGTTGACAGATTTTTATAGTGGACGTTTCGTTAATTTTCAAGGAACTGACATAGTTTTTCTTCCTAATGATGGTGTACAAGCAACGAAAAATGTAGGAGATACGCATCAAATGTATGTATATAACATATGTTGTGTTTCTAGTTGGTATTAATAACGTATCTGATGTCACAGAGTGCACGGAATAGAAGACTTTAAAGAAGCAAAAATAGTTTACTTTATTAATGCATGGACTAGCTTTGGTTTACTCATAAATTGCGGCTCCAGAAGCTCGTCTAACTGACCGCATCTGTATTATAATTTTCCTTAAGTAGGCCGAATGTAACGAACGTTTTACACGGCAATTCTGTCCTTATTTCGAGCGCAACTCACTACAAGTTCATGAGACAAATTTTCGAATAGAAATTGTAGAGAAAGTAGGTCCGACAGCGTATTTAATACTTAATGTCAACTTGTTGCACGGTATTTCTGTCATTATCGTCATCATATAGTTTGCAGGGTTTCACGTAGACCTCATGACCTGCTCCGGTTCCCATTAACGGTCGAGAAGTCTTGTGAGGTGTCGTTCCTGGCTTCGTTTCCTGCACGGTTGATATTTCATAATTCATTGTGGCAGTCTGTCACTGTCCATTCGCCGCACATGTTGTACACATTTATTTCTGTAATTTTGAATTTTCTTTACAACTGAGTTAATTTCAATTTCTGATAAAATCTCTTAATTGGATTTGTAATCTTGCCACGTGTATTTTGTTCTTCTCTCCACAAAATTTCATTTCCGCTGACGTTATCCTAGATTTATCCTCTTCTCTAATTGCCCAAGTTTCGCTTCCATATAGTAAAGTAGGTACAAAACTTTCATCACTCTGAAGGCAATGCCTGAGTAAAAATAGCCTGTCTAGAGGCGGGAAGGTAGAACCCTACCACCAGAACTGTCGAGAAACTGGCAGGTTCTCATGAGAAATTTTGAACACTTGCAAGTCTCAAATAAAACAGCTAAGAATGCCTAACACGGTTTATGCAATATTTTTATTTATTAATTATTGCTCCAACATGTTCCGGCCTCAATTCTTGGTATCTGAAACCGGATTCCGGGACTATTTCTTTTGAATAAAGTTTGAACGTAGATGTTTGGACACAACAAATTATTTCGTTATCTACTTAATATCATTTCATATTGTGTAAGCTAATTATATATTGACAACTACTGATTTTGAGGAATTTAATATTTTACTTTTAATTCTAATTGTAAACATATATGTAAAATGTTACCAAATAATTTGATATATAACCTGCACAGATGGAAAAATTACCCCGAGCTCTCTGAAGATGGCCAAGCACTGAGCAATTACTAATAAATAAAAACCTTGTTAAGCAAGGTTATGTGAAACATCATATTATGTAATATAGTCACACAGAAAATGTAAAATATTAATTTTAAAAAAATACAACATATGATCAAAACACTTTTCCACCTAAGTCTTTCAACGTATTCGATATAGTAACTAGGCTAGCGGTTGGACCACGTCGGATTTCGATTCCCAACAGTGGCAAAGTATTCATCTAATCTCCAAGTGACTCGGACCTGCCGTGAGGCACACCCAGCCGCCTACTCAGCGCGCATCTAGAGCTCTTCCTGCAGGGATGAAGCTGCTAGTTATCTCCATTAAGTGCTGTGTTTACGAACGAGTGTCCAACTACAGCCTGCACAGTGACAACTTTGTATTTAACTTGTGGTGTCCAAAGCAGCTTGATGAACTGATGCTTGTTACGCACTCTGCACCACCTTACCTTTTGTGCTTTGTGTTGTCAAGCTTCATTTTGTAGCGATCACAAACCCAAGTCTATTTTATCAGGCCAGCTTCTGAAGATCTACTTGTTGCAGTTTAATGTCGGTTAAGAAGGGACTAAACCGCCTAATCCGTGACAGACATGTGATTGGATGAATTGATTTGTGGTTAAGTTACGTATGGAAGCAATTTCAATTTCTGAGGTCAAACGTGTTGTATAAAACTAATTAATTTTTATTTTTAAGCAATTAAATAAACTGGTATTGGTTTATATTTATATCAATAAGTCTACAATACAATAATAGTTTTTTCTATGTTTCCATTACTTAATATTACAATCTTCTACATGTTGCGGCCTTTCCTGGACCATTATCAGGAAAAAATTACTTACAAGAGATGTGTCATTCGCCATTAAGGAATGCAATTCGCTCATGTATAAAACACAGGACACGATAGATAAGTACAGTAAAATAATGTTTAAACCTTTGATAATGAAGATATATCAAAATGTTCTATACATTTCGTCCTATATCTGTTTTCTCCCCAATAATTGTCCAGAAAGGGGCGAAACATGTAGTAGAGTATAGTAATGTGCAATTTTAATATAGTTACGCTGACTGTAAATGCTTTCTGTGGGGCGCATTAATATATATATAAAGTATATATTATATATATTACATGATATATATAATTATATATGTATAATAATGGGAACATGGAAAATAAAAATAAAACCTAAATATACGTAAGTAAAAACAAATTTTACTTCTTATGTTTAAATTCAAACATTCTTTATAAAATGATTTATTAAAATTTTCGACGCCTATAATATGTGTCATCTTTATAGAACATTCTGCTACGTACTTTCCAAACTGTGCGAGACATGTACGAGAAGTTAAGTAGTTTACGTCTTGTAACCAACACCTAAGACTCCTCCTGTATTAATATTTTAATATCCATAAATATTACTTCCCACTTCATCCCCTTTTTTTGGGAACTAAAAAAATAAATTTTAATATTATATTCCCAGTATTACTGTTCAGCTACCATCGACCATATATAATTTTACAATTTTATTGAACGACAAAATATTTAAAAACTGTGGGAAACTGCATAAATCAGGGCGATAATTTGTGTATTACATTCTTACCTGCTGCCTTTAATGATTTTACAATTTTTAGTATGAGGATGGTCGATATCTGGACCGAAACATGTAGCTGTTAAATAAAAACACGGTTGTCATAGACTATTTAATATTGTTCTGAAAATTAAGTATATATTTTTTGTCTAATATCCCATCAATTATGTACGTCGCGACTCACAAAAATCTATCAGGATATCCACGTCGTAAACAAGAGCATTAACAACGGCCTATTTCCATGTAGTCTTTATAATGCTGTCCACGTACCCACCAAATAGGCGTTATGGGGGGGGGGCAGAATTATAAATGTTCTCTCCTTAACCTCGGTACTGGGTGGAGGTCAGTGGCCAGCTTCACTCTCCGACCGATTTAACCTCGGGAAAATACCACAGCTATTATTCAATAGGAAAGTGGATGGGCCACAGAGCTGGTAGGGACGTTTCCTGTATGCTTCATTTCAAGTAACAGTGCGTAATTTCAGTTCTCGTTTTTGTGAACTTCAAATATTTTTCTTCTTCTACATGAAAGCCAGGCAATGCAGATATTAATATTAAAGTTATTGTTGCGAGATGGCATGTCAACGATTACTAAGTGCCGTTTATGATGGTTTTTATGCCTCTTTCTTCAGGGTAGTAGAATTATAATTCATCGGGTGGCAAATAAGAACTGTCTGACTGTCTTTAATGTGGAGGTGGAAAGATTTTCCTTTGTGTAATACAATGTCAATTGATGAATTTGCAAAAGTCTCCGGTTAGTCCTGCTGCTTCCAATAGGCATACAAATCCCAGTGCTTATAAGCAAGTTGATCATTGTATTCCAGTTTAAGGTGCTGCTTGTTTCTAAGTGTAATGATGAACTGCCTTGTTGTTTGTTTGTAACAAGTTAACGATCAACACATCGCGATTTCCCAGAACACTCTAATTTTCACCGCACAAATACGTTATGGCTGGGAGAGTCAGATTGCATGCCCAGAGACCGAATGGTTACCGAGCTGGCTGTACTTCCTTGGCTACCAACTTAAATTAAGTTGTATAACAAAATATATGTATGTATGTAGAATGTATGTGTATTTGCATATGTATGTATTGTGTGTGTTTGTATATATGTGTGTATGTATGTGTTTGTATGTGTGTGTGTGTGTATGTATGGAAATATGTATAGGCCTACATTTATATATGTATGTATGTATACATATATGTATGCGTGCATATACCAAGCAATTTGGCTCATGCACTTTTCTGACTTGTACCTGAAACATACCTACTCGTATTTCGACTCCCAACCGAGCAGTTTTAATATCGGGACGAACATTTTCGTGGTTATCTATACTCGATCCTTCCAGACATCTGCTCCACTATTGTCTCAAATTTTGTTCCTACCGTTATGTTTTGTTTTATGTAGCGCTATACAGCCATACTCACAGCATTGCTAAATAATGATAGATATTTAAAGAAATTCCAGTCCGAATTTCTGTATGCCTTGTACACGTAAGTGCGTCTGCATGCATTAAGTGCACACAATCTCCCAACCTTATTTCAATTACATAAATCGCCATGTTAGTTCACTCTTCATGATCTTCCGGCTGTACCAGATTTCAGGAGGTCAATCATCGACCTCCCACCATGGATTGCTGGGTTTGATTGCAAGTCAGTCCGTGCGCTGTTTATGATGACCAAAGTGACAATGGGATAGGATTTCCTCCGGAGTACCTTCGTTTTTCCCCGTTTGTATCATTCGACCAATACTCCACACCCATATTTCATTCATCTGCCGTCGACGCTATATAATCTTCGCAATCGTAAGCGTCGTTAAATAAAACATTTCTTTCTCCCTCTCCCCACCACCACTCGACTCCCACTTGATTCCACCACTAAGTGCACTCCCTCTAACAGTATCTATTCTGTCACATATTCCCACTTCGCTGGAGGCAGACAGGCCGCTTCTCGTCCAAACATCTATACGAGCCGTAAATCAGCGACATCAATTTATTGATATGCCTTGATTTCTATCTTTTTCCTGCACAATGACAGCACAAAAATGACTTTTTCAAATACAATTGTATAATCGTTCTTTTTCATGCAAAACACGTTCTTGTTTGATTTACTCATTGTTTTGGCGACGGGTGTAGATCGCTTTGTGCTTTCACGTCATTTATTTTTGTATAAGGTCTCTAATAATTACGTAATTTGTACATTTCTTGTAGGTTACGTGTGAAGATCATTAGATAGCTCTGAACAACAGTTATTGCCAAATATAAACTTTTTTGAAAGCGCACTGAACTGCCTGTTTTGCTTTCATAACCCGTAACACTTCTGAAGTGACGAAATATATGTTTTGAGATTCCCATCTTATAAAACAGTAATGGCTGAAGGGTGAGAGTCTGGTATCTG
>Ga0131853_10011440_pt1:0-12500 | contig 16245 bp, 12 predicted proteins | sample TergutLab28metaG_FD_92764 | JGI IMG/M metagenome (GOLD analysis project Ga0131853, IMG submission 92764) | Labiotermes labralis P1 segment gut microbial communities from Petit-Saut dam, French Guiana - Lab288 P1 (version 2) (version 2) | ecosystem: Host-associated > Arthropoda: Insects...
ATAAATAAATAAATAAAAAGATTAATAGCCACTGGAGGCTTTCAACGAATAATATCAGTTTCTCTATTCTTCATTCTCTAATGCTCCTCTTTAATTCAGTTGTATCAACAACTTAAGGCAAAACTTCTAGAATATCCTCTGATTAGGTATAATTATCTCAACTCAGAATTTCGCTGTAGTGTCACGTAGAGTTTACCGGTTTTATTCGCAGTTAGTGAACTATTTAAACAGTCAACTTTGCATCGAAGGAAAATTTAAAAATAACCCACAAGTATTGTGTTCCAAAATTTAAACACGTCGGATAATTAGAGTTTCGAAAGATAGATTTTAAAGGGGATCGGAAGGACAGACACCCGCATCTCGATAGAGCGTTCCAAAATAAAGCGGACTACTTGATGCATAGATATTCCTCGCGGATTGTAGGTTACGCAAAAAAAAAAAAAAGTCTAGCACCCGCTGATGAATTCTTCATGTTCGCTTATTACTGCACGTGAGATAAGTTTTGTAATGTCACGTGACCATTCTGTCACTGAAGACGTTCAATCCGTTCGCCGTCTGCTAACTTGTTCAGAGATGCGTACTTTCGAACCTTTCTTTGGAGTGGTTGCTTATCTGACTGGCGACCTAATCAGTTGCTATACTTTGGAGGTCAATTACATAATGTGTCTGGGCTGGGGGGGGGGGGTGGTTCGATCGTGCCCCCCAAAACTTACTGTTTTATTGTCCATTCCGATTTTTAATGCACAGTGATTAAGTCCATGAAGGAAATGGTTCCAAAATTAATGAAGATGGTTGACCGCATGAAGATGGAGTCGAGAAAATTTTGAGTTAAAGAAATGTTTTGAGGGGACTTTAGCGTGGATTGGAGAGTGTGGCATTTAATTGAACTAACAAAACCTTAAGGAAGAAATTCTCTCGAAATACTGGTATGGTCGAACGTCAAATTAATATTATTATTATTAACTGCAATTGATTTGTCAGTCGGTTGCAGTAGTCCTTACACTAGTACAGACAAAACAAAAAAAAATATATAAAAGAACAGTACAAAAAACACAGTACAAACAATACAAAACACTGTAAATACAAGTACACATATTACCAAAACACCCACACATTACAAAACCCACACATATACACACCCACACATTACAAAACAAGTGAAAAAAACCACAGTACAAGATACACCCAAATGAAACAGTAACAACGTAATAAAGTAACCTCAAGTCACCGTACAAACTTGTGGTGTCATAATAACAGATCTCTTTTAGAAAAGGTGAATAAAATTAACCCTGAATGTAAGATCCTCTAACACTGAGCCGTTTATTATGACTCCTGGTTCGTGGCGGAGGACAGTGATATGAAGAGTGGGGTGAAGGAGGGTTGAGAATTCAAAATTCCCACACCGTCGGAAAAGAAGAGGCAGAAACACAATACCTCATTAGGCGCTAATTAGCATCATATTATTTCACGCTAGAGACGTGTGAGGCGGGTATTTACTGTTGAAAGTTCTGCCTCTATGAAACGATGCTGAGTAGATATGTGGCGTAGTTTACTTAACACATAAGTCTTTCTAAAAACCTAAGCTGTTATGCTCGTCATTAGTTATTATTACACTACTAATGATGGGTTACACACCTGGTGAAGTACATATATGATAGTGAACTCGACCAAATTTTCTGCGCAGATGAAACAGAGTGGCATCCACAAAATAGTGGGTCAGTAAAGTTAATTAATATTATATGAATACCAAGAAGTTCCTGTGGATTAGAAGGATCTGAGAGGGTACAGGAAAGTACTGAAGGGATTTTGACGTGGGGGACCTGAGTACTCATAAGCACCTAGGGGGCTGGAGTACTCAAATGAGGGAGGGAAAAATCACGGGCACCAGTTCTTCTAAATTTTGTACCGTAGCGCCTGATATTTGTGAGACCATTGAACTAATTTCATAACACCCTTCCGGCACTGTTTAAAAAATCTGTGGACCCTTACTCAAATGTACTTTTCTATGGGGAAGGGAGTACTGAAATGTAACTTGCTGAAGAGTGCCCCTAGTACAGAACTCTCATGCTAAGATAAACTGTTCAGTGCGTGACAGTTCCATTTGCTGGCCTCAGGGTCACTACTGCGGTTTTTATTTCGACCGCAAGAGTAGTAGTTTTGGGTTTAATTATTAATCTTACACAGCCCACAGGTAGTTGACTAGAACCCTTTAGGCGCTGCTTTATGTGCATAGGGAATAAATGATGTAAAGGCTTCAGAAAGGCCATGTTCAAATCCTCTTTTTGAAAGTTTTTTTTTTATGTTGGAAACACGAGAAACGACGATGACAAGCACGCTGTAACGCAGATTTTTGCTACGTGCAGGTTAATGAAAACGGTAGTACTGAACGTACCCTGCAGTAACTACTAGGCTATGCACTGCCCAGAGAGGGCTATTCCACTGAGTTGTAAACGTGGTTGGTTTGCAGCAGTGCGGGATGCTGTGCGTCCGAATGAGCAAAGTGACGCAACTCACTTTCAGGTACAACCTAACTCGTTCTTTTGATCCAATCACTGTGTCAACACTTTAAAATGAATATATACATAAAAGTACTTGTATATTCAATGCCCCCAGACTTGCGAAAGAATATTACTTTCTGGAACGTTCCTAGACACTACTGCATTATTCTTCTGTTACCAGAAACATGTAGATGAAACTGAGTATAGCACATAGGAGGAATGATAATGTAATGATGAAAATTAACCTGAATTATACAGGGCGTTTCATAATGTAGTCCGGGATTAGAAAAATGTATTATAGGAATACCGTAGGACACGTATTTACGAAACCTGTACAGATAGAAGGAAAAACTGAAATTATTTTTTCCCCAGTAGGTTGTTTTTTATTGTAGTTCACATTTTTGCCGCTAGGCGATGCTAGTGTATGTAGTGAGAAAATGGCCGCTCCGGGGGAGAAGTCGTTTTGTGTTTTGGAATACCACAGGAGTAAGTCTGTGGTTACTGTGCAACGTGCATTTCATGCATTGCCACGTGACCTCGCTGACCTAAACGCACAGATCATTGCAGCAGTGAAGAATATCGATGCACCCATGTTGACGCACGTGTGGCAAGAACATGAATATCGTATCGATGTGTGCCGTGTCACCCGTGGTGCACACATCGAACATCTCTAGTTGTCACAAAAAACTTTTTCAGTTTTCCTGTGGCTGTGAACAATTCCATTACGGCAGGTCCTTTGGTTTTCTTGTTATAAATATTTGTAATCACGGAGAATATTATGAAATGCCCTGTATTTAAAGTCACAGGACGTACCGCGCAGTAAACGCATACCGTCTCTGTCGCAATAACCAGTCAGTTAATTCTGCATACAGAAATTGCGGTTTGTTCTGAGATCCAAACACAACACATAAATGCATTCTTTGGCCAGAAAGCACTACTTTAGAACGTTAAACTTGTGGTAGTGCATAAAGTAACCACTAAGTTTTAAAAGGTTACGGTGGGTTAACATTTTTGGAGCTTGTGTTTGTACTCATCTTAGTGTTCTCGCTACACACGGTGAATGTCACTGTGTACAAATTACGCGTTCAGTGACTTGAAATATCCAAATTGGATTGCGCGTTGGCGAGATCCTCGAAGGTAATGCTTCTGTGGAGAAATTCTCTCCCCCCCTCCTACTTCTCCGAGCCCAGGGCTTAATCACCTGGATCTCGGATCGTGAAACCGTCCATATTTACTGAACACAAGCCCCAGCTTAAGCAGTCTGGAAGCATATTTCGTGAACTCAGCCAAATCCACGTTGGATTCATTTGGCATCGATCACATATGAAAACGTGAATATGTTTGCTAGCATATCTGTTTTGGGTCACCGATTCTGCAACTCATTGAAAGAGTAAAACAGACTGTTTATCTCTAGGCAAACAGTACGTTCCTTTACGCCATTCAGATACGTGCGGTAAACGAAATATTCTAATCTCCCTCGTGGTTGTGATTGGAAACATCAGAATTGAATAAACCATACTAGCGTAAAATCAATACATTTTGTTGTTCCATCGACGGCTATCTTTGACAGGAAAACACAACACTCAAATAAATTTAATTAAACTGGTATGCGTTTCCTTGTTTGTATGCCTGTACCATCACTTCGATCTGTATACGTGTTTGCCTTCGATTGTCCAAATGTTCGCATCAACCCATTTACTGACAAGTTAGACAACAGTTCCCCGCTGTGTTGTAACAAATTCAACGACATAACTTGCAGCCGTGTTTGTCTGGCCTCCGAAATCTTCGACACAAAGTACCGTTTCCATTAAAGTCCAAAGCAAGTCGAATATTCTTATTTCTGTTTGGCAGCGAAAAGCGATTCAAGACACGATAAGTGCATTTTGTTGACAAATGCGATGTAGTTTCCTTTTTATGAGGCTGGTGTCAGGACGGTTGTAAGTAAAAAAGCGGCCCGCAGGATTTGCAATCTGGCTAGGCAGATAATTCTATTGACGAAAAAACAAATAAGACTTTGTCAACAATAACGCCAGTCTCAAACGTTTTACATATTTAAAAGCGATTAGAGAGCAATGGGATTATCGACGCATGTGGGGTATGTAGAAGGTTTAGCGCCTCCACATTGCTAAACTATTCTTGCCAGAAAACGTTTGGCGATTGCAGACCTGGTCGTGGATGGAGAGATAATACTAAAATGAAAACGAAAAGAAGCAGGCAGCGAGAGGGGGATTAAACTGGTTAAGATGGCTTTTAATGACAGTTTTATTAACACTGTAATGAACAATGTAAGGAAAAAAGAAAGCATTTTTTGAACAGCAGAGTAAACCAATATTTATAGCCAAACTCTCTATTGTGAAGATCAGCAGTGACATCCTGTTCCTGAAATCTGCACTATGAAGCTCTCAGTTACATCCTGTTCCTTAAATATGCACTGCGGAGATCTGCAGTAACGTCCTGTTCCTGAAATATGCACTATGGAGATCTGCAGTTACATCCGGTTCCTTAAACATTCACTGTGGAGTTCTGCAGTGATATTCTGTTCATTAAATATGCACTGTGGAGATCTGCAGTAACGTCCTGTTCCTGAAATATGCACTGTGAAGATCTGCAGTTACATCCTGTTCCTTAAACATGCACTGTGGAGTTCTGCAGTGATATCCTGTTCCTTATATCTGCACTATGAAGCTCTCAGTTACATCCTGTTCCTTAAATATGCACTGTGGAGATCTGAAGTTACATCCTGTTCCTTAAACATGCATTGTGGAGTTCTGCAGTGACATCCTGTTCCTTAAACATGCACTGTTGAGTTCTGCAGTGACATCCTGTTCCTTAAACATGCACTGTGGAGTTCTGCAGTGACATCCTGTTCCTTATATCTGCACTATGAAGTTCTATGTTACATCCTGTTCTTTAAATCTGAACTGTGGAGCTCTACAGTTACATCCTGTTCCTGCAATCTGCGCTGTGGAGCTCTGCGGTGACATCCTGTTCCTTAAATCTGCACTGTGGAGCTCACCAGTGACCCTCCTGTTCCTTCAGTCTGCACTATGCAGCCTCCTGTAACATCCTGTTCCCGAGTCCTAGTATTGTTTTCAGAATTCATAAACATTACGTAATGAATCAACAGCTTTAGCCTTATTTCAGTTACGCATTTTTCAAACAATATCAGACGATATCTTACACATCCGTCACAGCAAGAGTGTAACAGAATTTTGGTCATTCCAATTTTCAGTCCACATTCGCAGCTAGCGTGGGAACGAAAGACACGACCGTGTTTAAGAGAATCGCGCCGCCATTTACACAAAGTCGTAAAACTTTACTTGACGTTCGGTCACGTATTACTCACTTTTTTTCAACACTTTAGACAATGAGTAATTCGAAATGACTGAAAAAAAAAACCCGACATTGGTGGCCAAGTGATCAAATGGTCTGCTGTTAGGCAATGTCTTCATACTACGTCGTGGTTTTACGTACGTGCTCCTAATACTGACATATACCTATACTATTTAGCTCTATGTACGTCTTGCGAAATGCGTGTGAATCTCTCTTTTAGTGTGGAAAGTAAATGAGTGTGTGTGTGTGTGTGTGTGTGTGGGGTGTGTGTGGTGAGTGTGTGTATGTGGTGTGGTGTGTGTGTGTGTGTGTGGTGTATGTGTGTGGTGTATGTGTGTGTGTGGTGTGTGTGTGTGTGTGTGGGGTGTGTGTGGTGTGTGTATGTGGTGTGGTGTGTGTGTGTGTGTGGTGTGTGTGTGGGTGTGCGTGTGTGTGGTGTTTGTGTGTGCGGTGTGTGTGTGTGTGTGTGTGTGTGTGTGTGTGGGGGGTCATGCATTTGTTCCATGCATATTATCAATGGTTGCGTAAACATGGGACAAAGACTTTAGATCACTACAAGCTTAGGCTTGAAAAAAAATGTTATTTTAATTTTTAATTTGTTGCGTGTATTTTCGGTGTTTCGCGCGCACATTGCTAATAAAATTATCCGGATTTTGAAAATCTGCGAACGAAACAGTTTAAAAACGTTACATGGCTTAGTGGGGGCACGCGGTGGTGCAGTTGGTTGAGGCACGGCGCTACAAGCCGGAAGGTCGCGGGTTCGATTCCCGATGGTGTCATTGGAATTTTTCATTAACACAATCCTTCCGGCCGCACTATGGCCCTGGGGTTCACTCAGCCTCTACCAGAAATGAGTACCAGGAGTATTTCCTGTGGGTAAAGTCGGCCGGTGCGTAAGGCTGACAACCTTACCACTTCATGTGCCGATTGTCTTAAAATCTGAGAGCCTCAACCTCTTGGAACCCTCAGGGCCTGTCCAGGTCTGTAATGGGACTGCTTTTTCTTTGTTTTACCTTTTACATGGGTTAGTACAGTTGGCATAATCAAAATGAATGACGCTGCAGTGCGCGGTGCGTATATCACGCATGAGGAAATCGATAAACGTTAAAACGGACAGCACTGTGGGGATCTATGAGTAATGGAAAAGATTATACTTAATGAATCTTGTGTAAAGAGTTCTCTTAGGCCTGGGAATGATTCGACTGGCTCAGAATACGGCTGATAGGCTCATTGTTGTAAATATGGTGATCGACTTCAGGGTGCGATGAAAACCGAAGCTCTCCGAGCAGAACGTTTCAAGAGAGACTCCTTACCATAGCGTCTCGACACGACGTCAATATTCGAGTTCAGCCTTATACAGGTATTCATTTCTGACATAAACTCGGAGCTGAGCTTCCAGCCCACTTGACTGATTTTCTAATCCAGCTTCATTACATGCAAAGATAATGAAATGTCGGTTGGCAGGATCAAAGAGGACGTGAAAATAATGTTGCATCCCTATTTAAAGGTACAGTGATGCACTTAGTGGACGGGGCTTAGGAACCTTCTGAAAACTCTCAGTGTGAAATATCGGATATCTGAAATACAAAGGAAGAATGCTAAACATTACACTATGGCTTTCGGTCGGTAAATGTATGTGCTCTATTTCTGTGCTTGCAGGATTTCATTTATGGACGAACAGTTCCGCGTGGACAAGGAAATTTTTTTAATGAGGGATTCGATCTGCTGTGATGTTGTGTGGCGTAGTTTGGTAGCCTTAAAATGCTTGATGCTTCAAGATGAGACAGACAATTGTCCCGAAACGTCGGTAACCAAATACCTGCTTAAAAAGTGTAATATCGCTGAAGGACGGTAGCCTAAAATGTCACCAGTTCCCTTCATATTCTCCGGTCACAAGTGAATGCAATGAACGTGTCATCAGACTTACGTCTCGGTTTTGTCTGTTAGTATTCTTAATTCGTCTTCTCTTTTCAATTCAAGTTTCTTCTACGAATCTATACTAAATGCTTTATGGAAAGTGTCAATTTTATGCCCATTGGCCCACTATTATTAATTCTTTACTTGCAGTTAAAAATTAACTTTAATATATATTAATAATTGTCACGTTGGAGGGAGGTAGCTGCACAGTACCGGAGGCTGCAGTTACAGTTTTGTGTACTCCTGATGATGGGTGTGGTTGACACCCGAAACATGTAGAGTGAACTTGCGAAATAATAACTAGACTGCTTTGTGTTGCATCTCGTTGGACAATTATTAACAGAGATTGGTCACGTTGGAAGGAGGTAGCTGCACAAAATATATGACCAGTAACGGAGGCTGTAGTTACAGTTTTGTGTACTCCTGATGATGGGTGTGGATGACACCCGAAACATGTAGAGCGAACTTGCGAAATAATAAATAGACTGCTTTGTGTTGCATCTCGTTGGACAGTTATTGATATAAATCAGCGATACACGGAACCATAAACCTAAAATGAACTTTAATAATTAATTGTCTCGAGACACAGCACAGGTCTAATTGACCTAAACGGTTTTGGTTCAAATATTTTAGTGCGTTATTTATATACAGTGAATACAAAGTAACATAACCCATATGTCTGTGCAGCATTAATATGTCCAGCGTTCATTAGCTTTGATAATGGCAGAGTATGGGTCTCTGGAATACGCTGTTTGCAAAGTTCACCGGCTTCGCTTAACCGTTTACTTTTCCTCCCAATTAATTTCAATCAGCAATAAATTGATATCAGGGCGAAAGACTTTCTTTATACGAAAAAAGCATACAAATGATAAGTGTGCTGCAGTTCGAATACATCTTTATTGGACTAAAAGAAAAAAAAAGAGCAAAACAAACTAACCAAATAAACTAACTGAACTGACTAGCAAACTAACAAAATAACACATTAACGATCTAACGAATTAACAAAACAACAAAGCAAGAAACAAACAAACAACGCCATGCAGAAGAACCTTTCTTCAGAAGCTAACAGTGTCTTAGCTTGTCAATAAATTACCTCATCTTGTGTGACAGCTAATGTCTCATTAATGTGCAAACAGAAGCTTACATTTGCCCCTACCCTGAACCAGCACAATATGGTCCATGGTCGCCAATTCTTTCTCTATAAGAACCATTTTAATATTATTATCCCATAGACGACTACGTCTTCCCAGTGGCCTCTTTCCTTCAGGTGTACCCACCAAAAGCCTTTACGCATCTCCTCTTTTCCCCCCGCACGTTTAATATGTCTTGGGGTTCAAGAAGAGATAAATGTTCCGTTTGTCGGCAGAGCAGTGCTCTCATTCTTTAATAATAATAATAATAATAATAGTCATCATAAATGATAAGCAAAGAGCACGAATAATTAATACCAACTGTATTTTCAGAAGGGTAATGGCAGAACAGTGAATAAGAATAGCCTGCTCAATGAGACCCGTACTCTTTTGAAACCCATTTAATGTGCTGTTAATTAAAGAATGTGTTTATAATAATAATAATAATGTAATCGAAAAATTAAGAAGTTATTCTTAAGGTCTAAGATATTAAAAGTGTGTTTTCCGTCAAGAGGGTTTTTTCCCTGATCTTTATGAAGTCTTCAAAAAGAAACCCCGACAAGTGGGAGAACTTGTCGGGATTATTGTAGCTACATACAAAGGTTCAGTTCAACTACATCTTTATCAAATATGTATTATTTTTAGGATCAAACTCGTTCTATGATCCACCGAAATCACAGAGCTATTGTCTAGTTTATCCACGAGTCATGTTAGATAGCAGTGCAGAGAAGAAGGGTGTAAAGACGCAATGGAATCTCGAGTACAGCAAATATCGTCACGTGTTCTTACGATTTTGTACCAATCATTACGGATGATATTTGTTTATTGCGAGTACAAATATGCTGTTGTAAAAAATAACCGAAAGTGAATACTAACTAAATTGTGCAGAATCATGAATTTCTGCGGCGAAAGAAATGGCCAACATCTGAGAAAACACACTGCACGGAGTAAAAATACATAAACACAATTAAACACAACAAAGTGTTGGCATTCAGACAGCCTTGAAGGCAAACCGTGCGACAGTTAGCTAAAACTTCTGTAATAAAACTGGAAAACTGCTAAACACGTAAAACTTAGAATGCAAAAGGGCTTTTAAATTGCGTTGCCGTTGGACTGGAAGCTAAAACTGAAGAATGAACATGTGGTTGTGTTGTCGTAATTAAATAGCTGTCTCATTACCATATAATGCGTCATTTCCTTCGTAAAAAATATTGCCTGTGGTTGACAATTGTCTTCCAACTTTTTCTAAATGCTCTCAAAACTCTCAGAATTATGAAACCAAAATATCTGAGACACATTATGACTGCGGATTTCATAGAAAAATTTTCTGTATTAACAAAAGTGAAGGAAAGGGCACTGCTGTGGCAGAATTGAAGAAAATGCAACTTGTTCGAGTTCACTAAAGAACTAAATATGCGTGTTTATATTCATTATGAAATAATTTATATGCCAGTGCTTAAGAGAAAATTTGGTTATTGGAAGTGTTAAGTAGGCATTCAAAATGTGCTAATTTAAGTAACTCACGAGGCTAAAACAAATAGAACGATTTAAATAAGGTGAATCTGACCCCTCATCTCCAACTAATGTCGAGATAAACCCTTCGACAATTCTGGGGTATAAATTTCAAATAATGCCCAGGACGAAGGGGGTTTTACATTGACTGTATTTTTAAGTACGTTTACTCTATTCTTAAATACATTTACTGTATTCTTAAATACATTTAATGTATTCTTAAAAAAATTTACTGTATTCTTAAATACATTGACTGTATTCTTAAATACGTTTACTGTATTCTTAAATACGTTTAATCTATTCTTAAACACGTTTACTGTATTCTTAAATACAGTGACTGTATTCTGAAATACATTTACTATATTCTTAAATACATTTACTGTATTCTTAAGTATATTTACTATATTCTTAAATACATTTACTGTAATCTTAAAAACATTTACTGTATTCTTAAATACATTTACTGTATTCTTAAATACATTCTCGTCTCTGCGGTTTCCTCAGGCATGCAGCATGCGAAGAACTGAAGGTCTGTAGAATGTACCGAGGCCGGCATCGTACGCCTTTCCTATCTACAAAGGAAAATTTTATCTTTTTTACAGCCGACAATCGCAGTTTTGTTCCACTTTAGAACTGTGGATTTTATCCAATCATTTCATTAAGCGAAGGATATAATTTAAACGATCTTGTTTCAAAGCACGGATATCAGCTGCTATTGGTCGTTCAGAATTCCCATTTAACGCACCTTCTGTTAATCTTAGCGCGCGACATTCAATTGTAATTTGTGACGTGAAATAAAGACGAGATGTCATCCAGTCGACACAACTCTTGTTTATTATCTTGTAAATAAAGCCAACTTGGTGCACAATTTTTCTTAGCACTTTTATTTCTTAGTATATTTATCAATCTTTCCATGTTTCTGTCGACTATGTGCCCTGATATGCAGGAGCATGTGCTCCTGCATACCAGACAGTCATCCACACAGAATAACAGATAAAAAGTGTCGCATAAATACAGTTGTTTCTCTTGATGATGGGCACATAGTCGACCGAAACATGGAGAGACTGATAAATATACTAAGCAATAAACGTACCAAGAAAAATTTTACACCAAGTTGATTTTATTTACAAAATTATACAGAGATGCAGGTCAACAAAATATAAAATTCTTGTTTATTAGTAAAAAAATCTCCTTCCCTTTACAAAAAAAATCTCTACATGTTTCGGCTCATATACCAGAGCCACGATGAGCACAACAACACATAAACACGCAGTAAGCAAAACATTGCAAATGCAAAGCTCAAGAATAAATAATAATGCACAAAAATATCTCATCCTAAAGTGTGAGATGTCACTATCACAAACCTAGTAGAACTTTGAAATGGTGTGATGTGGGGTCTTTTCTTTAACTGTTTTACATTCGTTTAGCCTGAAGGTAACTCTGGTATTAAAGTAGAAAAATACAGAAATTTAGTAAAAAAAAAGACTCGTGTTTACCAGTTAACAAGACTTGTAACGAGTGAATCAAAAAGTTATCTTTGTGTAGTATAATTTGTGTTAACTCCAGCTCGATAGTTGCACGATTTTCTCGCCGTGACATAATGTTGCGATGTCTCTCTGGATCACTACAGAGCGAACAGTAGTTTCTGAACGAGAACTGAACGCGTGGGTTATTGTAACTGAAGGGAGATTCGCTTTTAGTGTAACATAAGCCGATACAAGTCCACGTGCACATTGTGATGATACAGGTAAATGGGAAAATAGAATTACAGGTGCAATAATTGTTAAAGGTACTAGATGGAGATGAGTGTCCAAATTCACGCCCGGGCCCCTTTACACCCGAAGAACGTTCCTCCGTTATCTATCGAATACGAGATAGGGTGGCTCCCAGAGCTAGTCAGGACATTTTGGAAAAGAGAAAAAAAAACCAGGCCGGTGACAGGAATCGAACCACGATTCTTCGGACGCGCAACCCCTAGGCTAGTCACTATACGGACTACACTATGCTGACTCTGTGTTACTAAGCAGCAAGAAGCGAAGATACTCATCTTGCTCCAAGTTACTCGATTCTGCAAACACATTGGTTCTGTTCTCACGGCCCACATCCAATC
>Ga0131853_10011441_pt1 | contig 16245 bp, 8 predicted proteins | sample TergutLab28metaG_FD_92764 | JGI IMG/M metagenome (GOLD analysis project Ga0131853, IMG submission 92764) | Labiotermes labralis P1 segment gut microbial communities from Petit-Saut dam, French Guiana - Lab288 P1 (version 2) (version 2) | ecosystem: Host-associated > Arthropoda: Insects >...
GATATATGTAACCGAAGTCAACATGGTCACTTTGGCGAAGCACAGGCTGAGAGCTCCCTGATGATGGTTCATGTAAACCGAAACATGTTGGAGCAACTATTATAATTTTAAATGATCTTAACAGCTTAAAGATTTTATAATAATTTTGTGTGCATGAGTTGGACAATAAAGAACTAACATTATCAACATGAACGGTGCAACTACCAAGACAATAATACAATGTTTAATTTAAAAAGTTGCTTCATAATGTGCACAGATATGTGTCGGTGCAGCATCGAGGTTTTATGTAAACTGAGAAAAGACAAAATAGCTCACGTTTATGTAAATGAAAATTAGATTATTTTAAAAATTATGAAAATAAACATAGGTAAGTTGTTTTAAAATCTTTTGCTCCAAACAAGTGTGAATTGCGCCACATTACTTCTTCTCATTAATCTTAGTAATTAACCAACTTAATGCACAAAATCTTGTTCTATAATAAGTTTAATATATGCCTCTATACGTTTCGAGCACTACTGTGCTTATCATCAGAAGGTCAAAATTGTATTATACTGCATCTGGTATCGTCACACTCTGTAGATGACCGTCCGGTGCGCAGGTTGAGAGAGGACCTGTGCACGAGACGACACCTACAGAGTGTAACGATAACAGATGCTGTATAATAAAATTTTGACCTCCTGAGGATGAGCACAACAGTGCTCAAAACATGTAGAGGCATATAATAACTTATTATAAAAAAAGATTTTGTGCATTAAGTTGGTTAATTACTAAGATTATACTGAGATGCCCGATCAACAAAACATCAAAATTCTTTTCATTACCTTGCATTATTAATGACTCGTGCAATTTTTTTTAAATGTGCATTTCGACTTTTATATAGGAGATCGTACTAGAAAAAAATTGACAAATTTATAATGGCTTCGGAACATACGGACAAAAAAAGTTTAAAAAATAAATCAGCCAATAAATAGTGATAGTAATACCTTTTTGAAAACTACGGAAATTTACTGTTTGGGAAAAACTTCGTAAAGCAGTCACAAATGCAGAAGCAAAGGGAAGCCCTGACCTACCATTCCGGACTCAACAGTTAAGTCTGCATCACAACAACTTGCACTTAAAACTTCGAAAGTAAATTTTAACTCTACTGGAGAGAAGTAGGAGATGAAGGAAAGAGTATACTGAAACTGATCTTAGCTGATCCAAATGGCTTGCTGGGATTGAGGGTTAAAATCCCTCCGGGGCAATGTGTGCCTGTCCTGTCTGTGGCGAATAAAGTGTATTGTAAAGTACAGGTTTCTGCGTCAGGCCGATCATTCGTCCAGGGGAGTCCTAACGAATGTGGTGTGTCTAAATGAGTGTGATCGTAAAGCCCTGACAATAAGGAGGCCCTGGTCCACTAGGAACTGTTGAGGCATGAAGAAAATTGGGTCTTAAAGAAGTCTGTTTTGGTGAGGTGTAACTGATGTGTATGGGACAGTTTAAACTATAGAGATGGATTTCTATGAACGCGGTACAGAATAATTTTTTTATTAAAGGCTGAAAAAATATTTGGAATATGTGGGTGAATATTAGCTCCAATAGAAGGAATAATCTTCTTGGAAGTGGTGTTTAGTCATGGAATACTGCTGACTAAGATGCGACGTGGGCAGATTTTTTAATGTAGCCACGTATTCAGCTTTATAAATTTGTTCCAAATTTTATTTACGGGGTTTCTTCCACCGCCTAATAAGCATTCACAGATATTTATCGAAATTTGCAAGTTTTCCCGAATAAATATTTCTTTCAAAACCTTCTTGATTGCAGTTCTCGTTTCTCACTATCGTTGTCAAATATATCAATTTCGCCACACTTCGGAAAAATATCAGATATCTTCGTAGACCCATAAAGATGTTGCCGGCAGTCCAGTTGGAAGATACAAAGATCTAAATATCACTTTAAAATCTGAACAGCTTTAGTAAAGTAGAATACTCACAAACTGAAATTTGTGCCTGTACACGTCACGAAAATAAACAAGGAAATGGAACAATTGTTCCACTCATTGTTAATCTTACCACTATGTGGATGGGACTGCTCCTTTTCAAACACTGAACGTTTTAGCCTCAGACGAAGACTCTACAATACCCATACAATAATATAAACAGCCAACTAGATGTAATAATAACTAATTTTATTGATAATTACAATCAGCTCAGCATGTTTCGGGCGATAATTATCGCCCGAAACATGCTGAGCTGATTGTAATTATCAATAAAATTAGTTATTGTTACATCTAGTTGGCTGTTTATACGATTGTATCAGTGATGCACGGTCACACAAATATCAAACTTCCAATACCCATCTAATGTGGATTCCAGATTCAGTTTGTACGTTCTGGGAAACAAATGAGTTTCTTGCCTGTTTCCGAAAATTGCACCACGGTTCTTCAGTTATCCAGCCCTTCGCCTAGTCACTCTACTAAATGAAACATCCCAGCTCAAGTACATACGTAAGTAGTAGCTTCATACTTTTCCCGGAATTCGCTGTTACAGTTTACAGAAATTACTGCTGTGAATATAGAAATGTACAGTGACATCCTTTGTCGTTTTGGTGATGCAGAGCCAACAGTTGGTTTATCCTTTACGACAATGCTCCAGCACACCGGTCGATTTCGGTCCAGGATTTCTTAGCAAAAAAAAATCTGACAGCGCTAGAGTATCCCCCATACTTTTCTGATCTGGTTCCAGCTGATATTTGCCAGTTCCCACTAACTAAATCAGCACTGAAGGTATGGCGCTTTTTCCTGCTACTGCCATCATTAAGAATGCGAAGGAAAAGCTGAAAAGACTTTTACAAAATGGCTTCCAGGACTGCTTCCAGCACTTTACGTTTGCTGACAGAAGTGTACGCTTGAAAAGTGGGATTATTTTGAAGAAAATGTAGCTTAAATGATAATACAGCTCTTTTTTTCTCAGAAAGAAAGTGATTCCGGGAATATTTTGAAGCTACTACGTAGACCTACATACATGTAATCTGTACGTTTCAATTAGATCGGCATGCATTTTGGTGCTTATATTTTTCTAAATTTACTTCTTTACAATTTCTCATTTAATAGAAAATTCGAAAAGGACTTAGTGACATCGTCTGATCAGACAATAGCTAAGGGCTGGACAAATGATGCAAATTAAAGAAAAAACGTAGACTTCATAGAACTGGAAAAACTTTGTGCGTTTGGTGAATGATTTTCAAAAAAATAACCTAATGCAGTTACGTTCTGGTAGAAATTATTTCCACTGAGATAACTTCATAAGCCTTCATACAAGGTATAAAACTTTCATTCGACAAAATGTTTCAATAGTCAGATATAGACTCAACTATCACCTTGTTTTCTTGTTGTAGGAAGTTATGTGTTTCGAGATATGTCCTGAAGTGTAATATTGTCTTTCCTCCAAGAAATAGACTACTTATAGACTTATAGTCTAGCTAATCTTTTTCTAGCAGCGGTGGCCCCACATCTAGACAAGCAGCCCAACGTTCGATTATTTACCAGCCTAATCGTCTAACACTATACATTCATGTTCCAATTAATCAACGGGATTGTTCATTATTTCAGTATTAGTCTACTATATTTACGTATTACTACACATTAGCAAAGTGAATTCACTGAAGTTAAGGCCAACACATTATGTCAATAAGGCCAACACATTATGTCAATATATATGTTAGCAAAGGGACTTATCACGAGTAAGTATTTATGAGCATTTAAAAATAGCCCAACTGTGTTACCGGATGATTTAAATTTTGTTGATTTCTGCAACACATTGACAGTGTAAAATAATGTTTCAAAACTGGAAATCCTACGGATAATAATGTCACAGAAGTAGAAAGCTTGACGTCAAAAAAGTAGAGTAATATACCAGCCAATTACGTGACTATGAAATAAATTGCACATGCAAGTATTTCAAGAACCATTGCAATTGTATCAATAGTCCGTAGTGCCTAAAAGCAAGATTCATTAAAAAAATCAAACCTGCAAAATAAAAAAATTGGTAGGTTTAAAATTTAAAATCCCAATATTAACAAACTATACCACCTGCTGCAACATTAAGAATGTCTGTCCACATAGTATTAATGTCTGTCCACATAGTATTAATGTCTGTCCACATAGTATTAATGTCTGTCCACATAGTATTAATGTCTGTCCACATAGTATTAATGTCTGTCCACATAGTATTAATTTCGATTGATTTTCACAGGAAACACTAAACACTGCCCTAAGCAGTATTAATTTGTTGTCCCTTAAATGGATATGGAGTTCTGTCTCTGTAACATAGGCACTGAATTGTTACTCTACTTAAAGATATAAACAAGTTAACTGAAGAATAAAAACCAACTACATGCTACTTTTTTATTATTATAATTATGATAGGCTCAACATGTTTCGGGCACTACTATGCCCGTCATCAGGAGCTCAGGGCTGTAGTGATCTACTCTAGCCTACCCGCACGTAACTTCCAACCAACAGCAACCCAAGAACCAGACTGCCTTTGTGGTAATCAGCACTATAGTCGCGAGCTCCTGATGATGGGCATAGTAGTGCCCGAAACATATTGAGCATATCGTAAGTACAATAAAACAATAAATAGCATCGAGTTGGTTCTTATTCCTCAGTTATCACAACGATGCACGGTCCAGCACACATCAAATATAAACAAGCTGGATGACGGACATCATCCAGAACGTTCTCCTTGTCGTAGTGTTTTATTACAGTGTTTGTACAATATTCACAGCTGTAAGTTTGCTTTCTGACGTAATTCTGTAACAGGGTTCTTGACTTCAGGTTTCTGAGAAGCCTACTGTGTGTTACTGAACAGGAAGATTTTGAACTGGACAGCTGTGGCCCAATGACACACAGACGAAATTAGTAACAGCATCACTCGAACAATGAAACACGCCTACAAGCTAGTTCATTACTTCAAATGATACACGCTTTCTCTTCATGAACAGTTTTCCGTGAATTTTGGCTCTACATTTTCAGTCAAGGTTATTCAATTTTCTCATGAGTAAATAAAATTATTCATTCATAGGCTCCTTCAACATTCTCCACACAACTGACTGTCAAGTATAAAGCAGACAGCCATGCCGCAGACTTCTTTTTACGCATAACTGCCGGCCTACAGTGAGTAGATGAAGTTAATTTGAATGGATGAATTGTATGGAATAAGTAGCTAAAAATATAGTGTAAATCAATCATTTCTTTTATTACGTGTTCTTGTATTCAGCCATTTTATCCTAAATAATGTTCATTAATTTCTGATTTATGTAACTGTTTTTCACGCTACAATATATAGTAATACAGCGTTCGAGCCCAGGGGCCACGATATCCAAAACGTGGGTCTCCGGCCGCTCGCTTGCTGGGGATGCTGGTTCGAATCCCACCAGGGGCATGGATGTGTGTCTGTCAAGCGTGTTATATGCTGTCAGGCAGAGGTCTCTGCGTCGGACTGATCACTCGTCCAGGAGTCCTACCGAGTGTGGTGTGTCTAAATGAGTGTGATTTTGCAGTCTTGATAACGAGGAGGTCCTGGCCCATCAAGGGTTTTCATGCCAGCAAATAATTAGCAAAACGTTCGACCGTTTGATAAGAGGTCGTAATTGTGAACGATGAACTGAAATTGGGGTAAGGAAAGAAGTCGATATACCTTTAGATATAAAGTTTGTCTGAAAAAACTGAAGACATCTTCCAGAAATCTCAGTCGGCCATTGGTCTGAGATTTGCAGTCACGTCATCCCGACAATAAAACTTCAGGCTAAACACTCGAAAGATAGACCAGGGTTATCGACATTGTATACTGTTACATTAGCACGCAGAATGACACTACACTTACCGACGCCATTTCGTAAGGAAGAGGTATGTCTTGCCTCTCCAGGATTTGACTCTCTTCTGTTTTCCCACACGCTCTCAAAACAAAGCTCCTGTTACCCCTTCAGTGGAAGAACAATCATGTCTTTATCTTATCCACACAGCATCTCTGTGTGTTTTATGTACTTCTCAAATTAAACACCTCTTCTTTCCTACGCAGAAGTAACCGTTGCGTTCTCAAAAGGGAGAAGAATTCTATTTACACTAAGGTACGGAGTGTATATATATATATATATATATATATATATTAACAGTCAGTAGCTATAAGATTAGGATGGTTAGTGACTGAAGGATTTTGAAGGATGTGGAAGGGGCGGTTGTGACAAAATTGTGTACTGTCCAGGAATTGTCTGGGGCCACGGAGAAAAATAACCAAATTGTCTTTCAGGATATCTTGTGCCCAATTTGGGATTTGAATCCGGGATCTCCTTAAGAGTAAGTAATGTTACTAACAATCAGATAGCGACCTTCCAAAAGTAATAGCAAAGAATGACTCACATATCTGTTACTAATGACTGAGGCAGAAACAACTTACAGAAGTTCAAAGAATGTCAGTATGTACATCATGGACATGTCCAACTTAATGTAAAGTAACAGACTCTAGACAGTGGGCCGGGTAGCTCAGTCGGTATAGCGACTGACTACGGGCTGGACGGTCCGCGACCGAATCCCGGTGGGGACGAGATTTTCCGCCCATCCAGACCGACCCTGGGGCCCACCCAGCCTCCTGTAAAATGGGTGCCGTGTCTTTCCCGGGGGTAAAGTGCGGCCAGAGCTTACTGCTAACCACTCACCCCCTTCTAGTTCCGCGGTCATGGAAGAGTAGAGCTATACCTCTACCCACCCTCTGGGCCACACCGGACCTGTAATGGGAAAACTTTACCTTTTTAACAGACTCTAGACAACCACTGCATATTCACCACTTCGATTAATCTGGCTTAGTTGAGACGAGCAGCCTTGTGTGATGGCTGCAAGCACCTATGCTGCCAGCGAACTGTGCTGAGTAAGCTACGTTGATCAGAAGGTGCAGCTGTTACTTGGGCACCTGGTGAGCAGAGACGTTAGACAAGTGTATATTAGAGTGATGAACATGGAAGGGTTCACAGTGCCGTACTTTAACTGCTGTCAACGGGCAAGCTAGACAGAAGCACTGAAAGTTTCAGTCAGGAAAGCGAAGTTGTTAACTTCTTATAGAAGAAGATAGAATTTATATTTACCTTACATTTAGTGCCGGGGGATTATACGGTATCATTTACTTTTTCAGGAGCTGTTAGAATGGCACTTAGATTTACACTTTATATTTATCGAACGACATTTGAGCTTTTTATCGATGCAGTACCTCTTACAATGGCAGCTTACAGATCCCTGCTTACTTCCAGACGTTATCATTGAGGCTAACCGAAGAGATAATGAACTTCAGGCCACATCGCGTGCCTCGATGAAGTTGTTGTCGGCAGTTGTGAATTCATTGCGAGCATACAGCCGCTCAAGTAGGCCTTCCTTCGTGCCCAAAAGATAAAGCCCAGAAGAGCTGACATCAACGACAACTGCTGGGACATTTCTGGGGGCTAGACGTCCTCGATCAAGGTCAGGCACCCTGACCACAACGTTTGACCCAGTATCGACTACTGGAAGTCTTGAGTTGGAGAGAGAAACCATTTTTTGAACTTGTTGTTCCTGACTAGATTTTGAACCTTCTCGCTCATTTTTTATTCGATTCTTCCTTACACAGAGGTTGCAAGTGACTTCCAGTCCGAAACCCTCACTGTCTTCTCTGTAACTTCCACAAATAGCATGAACAAACTGGTCACACACTGAACACTTGTGAGCGCCTAATGACTCCTTCTCACAAATCACACAGTAAACTTTTTTGTTGTCTTTCTTCCCTACTGTTTCTTCTGAAATGTCATTGGTTTGATTTTCATCTTCATCTTTTCTACCCCGTTGGTTGGACACTCCCCTATCTTCCTTGTCTCGACCATTATTCATTCTTGCATTAAACAGCTGCTCCAGTTCTTCAGTTTCAACTGAAGAGTACATTTCATGTCTTCAGCGAGCAGAGAATTCCCAAGTCGGATGCTCTGCGCCGTTCCAAACGTAGCCTCATAAGGGCTTGTCTTGATGGCTGAATGCAGAGCTCGGTGTTTCTTGCTTTGGATAAACCGAAGTACTTCAGACCAGGTTTTCGTGTTGTTGTCGGACATCCAAGTAACCAGCATGTCTCGAACATCTTGGTTGGATCTTTCAACTGATCCTTGACTTTGAGAACGTCTCTGCTTTCCATGCACGACCTTCATTCCTAGCCACATATCAGCCAAGTTTTGTATTATTTTGTTCGCAAATTCGCAGCCATTGTCGCTCTGCAGTATGAATGGGGCACCGAACATATAAAAGATGTCGATTAGCTGATAGGCCACTTCCTCGGTGGTTTGTGGTATTTTCATGAAGTTCGAACTCGTTGTGGTCATTTCCTTTAACAGCCACAACACGACTTTCGCATCACGGCATATCTTCACATGCAACAACGCGTTGCGGTTGTTTAAAAACAGCCACAACACGAAATTTCGCGTTGTAGCTGTTTCTCTAATGCCACAATGCTTTGTGGTCTTTTTTCCGCTCAATGAGCGATTTCGATCTTTGAGCTTAACACACACACACACACACACACACACACACATATATATATATATGTTTGTTTTTGGTGTGACAGCCCCCAGTGGGCCATGGCCTCCTCATTTACGAGGTTTATAGATCATGCCCAGCGACACATCACAGTCGGTAGGACTCCTCTGGACGAGTGATCAGCTCGTCGCAGAGACCTCTACATGACAACACACAACATTCACAACAGACAGACATCAATGCCCCCGGTGGGATTCGAACCCACAATCTCAGCAGGCGAGCGGCCAGTGGGACTAGCTAGGAAAAACTGTAGTGAGATAATTCCGTGTAGTGTGGATAAAGCCTTTGTTCCTGTGTGGAATATTGTTCCTGATAAACACACATTTTAGCATCCTGTTCGTCAAAATGGAGATTTCGGGTTTCATGTGCAGGCATGCCCTAGGTTTTTGTCCTTACTTTGCGTCCTAAAGCAAGCTAGCGTTATGCGCCACTGGTTAGCACTAATCACAAAAACTCTTTTGAATTAGCACTGGATGGAATGCACAATCCTTCGGTGGTTGATTACTCTGCATTAAATCTTCGAGGGGAATTTGAGGAATCCCTTCAATCATGCCGGTTTACATGTTAGAAGTGTCTCTATTACGCGCGTTGGCGTCCTTACGGGGAGCATCTTTTGAGGCCGCACCGGTCCATCTCTATGAATGAAACAAATCTATAAATGCCGAAAGGATTTTGAAATTTCATGCAAGACATTTTACACATCTTTCTACGAGTCTTACATCTTCTGAGACAAGCAAGACTATTTCTAAAATCCTGCAGCAATAAAAAAGTCGCCGAAGATCCAAACTTATGCTTAAATTTCCCAAAGTTTTCTCATATCCTCCTATAATTTACATTTAAATGATTTCGAATCTACGTACTAAACTTCGGGTTTCTTCAACACACCACATAACGATAGTAACCAATCGCTCACAGCAGAAAATTTCATTAGAAAAGTGTACTCGTTCAGCTGGTAATTGGTCTGTAACTTCCGTGATATTTTCGCAAGAGTTTACTTAACTATCTGAATCCAGCCCACAAAATGGCACCCTATGTGTTTAAGATCTAATTTATTGATGCCTTATTAGTTAAGATTCGGTCTCTTCCCTTCCGATATTCAGATATACAAGTCGTACATCTAAGCAGTAACAATTGAGCTACAGGTAGGTTTAAAATCACTATACTTATAAAATAACATAAATTGGAATAAGTAAGGTATTAACAACGAATCTGTTGTTGACGTAACGCAATTTAACGGGTTTCTTAATAAATTACGCATCCTGTAAACCCCATATTTAAAACATCAAAATGTTACCTATTTACAAATCCCTGACTGATCGATGACAGCCTTAGTTTTACATTTCGTGGAAAAAGAAATGCGACCTTAAACCTACGCTTCTGTGAAGACACTTTGTCCCTTACATACTGCACAATACAGCTGCTTCAAGCGATCTGCAGAAGTAAGAAATGTCTGAGGTACAAATAACAAAATAAACTGCACACCCAATTGTGTTTCTGCCCTGCACAATAGCCCTTTTGACTATTATATGAAATCATCTGCTTCTTGAGGTTTCGTTGAGTGTCAGTTCATATTGGCAGGCGTCTTGTGACGTAGTATTGGTGGATCGTCGCGACGGAGATGGCGCAGACGAGTCCATGGTACCGCGCTGTGCCAACACAAGGTAACCTCCGCCTCCACCCTCACACAACCCCTCAGATCACTAACGAAGCGCGCACAATACGAAAGCTCAGTGCAGGTTCTGTTGCTGGTACACACACGTAGGAAACAGTCGCGAAGACAAGGGACAAGAGAAGGTGCGGTGAGCTGACCTACCAACTCCGAATATATGAATGTAATAGTATGAGGTCAACAGGTCAGCTGGTGACGTTGAGCCTTCTCAGGTGAGGCACGGAGAGTCGGCTGTAACACTGTGCACAAACTGCGAAGTAACTTCACAGCTCAGCACTGCACTAGCACGCACATGTACATACCGCTTGCACTTGTTCGCTTTCCGACATTACTGAAAATGCCTGAAAAGTTTCTATTCTTTAAAAAAGGCATAACTTTCTACAAGCACGAATGAAATTACATTAAGAAGCATTTAAATGAAAACGTACTCTAAATAAGAAAATACTGGAAGCTGTAATGCAAATCATTCCGTAGTGCAACTACTCTAATCCCAGTGAAAAATTACGATTTCGCATGAAGTATATTTTGGTGCGTAGCATTAATAATAATAATAATAATAAAGTACACCAAAACGTGACGTTGTAATCATACGAAGATACTAAGAGCAGTTATCATGGATAAAGTCTAGAGGCAGTGCTACAGTTCTGACAAGGTTAGTCACGTTCTCTGATCTTTAAAGATTTCATTCTCAACTTTCCACGTAAGCAACTTTTACAAATCCGAACTTTTGTACGTAGTCACATCCTTGAGGCTATTTCATCTGTTCACGGCAGAATTGTATCTGACTGACACTGCAGCTGTACACATTTTTTCTTTCTTTCTAAATCTGATCTCTTCTACCTACTCATTGAGGTTTAGTGAGTTAATGTTGCACCTGATCATACTCAATCTCACACACACACATTAGGTTGGAATCCTTTAGGCGAAGGATCGGCCCGTACCAGAGACCTCTGACTGGCAAAACACAACATTCACAAGACAATAACTTCCATGCCCCTGGCGAGATTCGAACCCACAATCCCAGCAAGCGAGCGTCTGCAGATTTACGCCTTAGACCGCACGAACACTTGGCTCGGCAACCTAAGAACATGAAATATTACATTTCTTCGTTGGTCCAGAATAAGACTGTATTAAGTATTAAAGGGCTAGTTCACTAAGCGTAGAGAAGAAAACCAACTAGATGCTACTGAATGCTTTGTTGCACTTATAATCTGCTCAACATGTTTCGGTATAAGGGAAATTGTGCGACTCATGGAGTCGCACAATTTCCTTCATATCCCGGACGCATAGCCTGCTGCTCTGTTCCTAACATCCGACCACCAGCAACAAAGGCATCACACACTATATGCGGCAATAACATAAGTATAGTCTCGAGCTCCTGGTGATGGGAATATAAGTGCCCGAAACATGTTGATCAGATTATAAGTACAAAAGAAGCATTTGGTTAGTTCTGTATTAGAGAGTGAAAGCACGGTAATGACTAAAATTGAAAGCTTCCTTGTCGTCACAATTTAAGTTTGCGCCAATGTTCATCCTCTAAGAACTGACATTTACCTCAAATGCACAGAACCTGTAATTTTCTGTTGAGAGAAGCCGAACTTCGACATTCCTATCAACCTGTTTCTACTTGGATTTCGGGAAGAACAGACCAGCAGAATGCAAAACGTCTACGCGAGTATACTGATAGATAATGCGCTTGGGAATCTGAAAAGAAATCAGTGCACAGCCCTGCCAAAGAGTCGGCCAATTCATAGTCACTCCGTGCATAACGTCTATTTCGTAACTCACAAGAAGTACAAAGTAAATTTAAAGCCCAAATGGCAACTGATGTTTGTGGAAATAATCGATTGGTCTACTCATTGGAAGACACGCACATTACTCTCAAGCACTGTGCGCACAAATGCAAAGTTTCTTAATATTACAGCGCGTGGTAAAAATAGTTAATTATGACTGTGGAGGGTTAATTTACCGAAAAAATAAAATGTGAATTTAATAAACCTGATATAACCAGACATTGCCTGTCCTTAGGACAATATTCCATCGCATGTGTAATCCGAATTAAAGGACGCTCTGAGTTATGAAGCCATTGTATCGTGTCTAACAGCGGCAGAAACTGGTCTTTATTGTACATAAAAACGTAAAGCAGTCTCATTAGGGGCCTGGACAGGCCCAGAGGGTTCTTAGGAAGTTAAGGTTCCCAGATTTCGTGACAACAGCACAGGATGGTGGTAAGGTTGTCAGCCTTAAGCACCGACCGCCTTTACCGCCAGGAAATGCTCCTGGTACTCATTTATATTAGAGACTGAGTCGGCCCCAGGGCCATAGTGCGATCGGAGGGATTTTATGTGAATGAAGAATCCACTGACACTAGCTGGGATCGAGCCAGCGACCTTCCGATTTGTAGCACAGCGCCTTAACCACTGTGCTACTGCGCCCCCCCCCCTTTATTGTACATAAACGTAACAAAAACAGTGTTATGATACACAAGCAGGCTTGATAGTTTTATTAGTAGAAGGCAATTGTCTTCTGCTTGGAATATTTTAAGAAAGTGTAAAAGACACAGATTGACCTGTTCTCGAAAAATCTGTTGGTACGATGCTCCAACTGCACGGCCAAGAAATTTTGTTGGGAAAATTTATTTTCATTATGAGGGAGCGTTGCGTTTCCAAATCATTAAAAAAAAAAGACATTAAACTTAATTCAACAGAAAACTAAAAGTATCCTAAGAATTCCATATTCTATTTATTGTTTAACGACGTTAACAACCCAAATTATACGCTAGGATTCGCCAGTCTGACAACATTTGCGATATAACATAGCGTGTTTGTATGCTGTACGAACTGCTTGTTGCAAAACCCCCTGTCGTCTGGCTCACTCTCCAGTCCAGGGAATGCAACTTATGTATGCAGATGTATATATGGCGTGATAGGATGGCTGGTGAATAATAAAACGGTACGGATGTAATACAAAATGCCTGCGGCCTAATTTGACGTAATAACCCACTATATTTTTGGAGAGACTGAGAAAGACGAAGAAGAAGAAGATGGCAGGAGAGCCGGTAACTGGGATGAGAATTGAAACCGACACGTTTCGAATATGAAGCCGGACTGTTTACCACTAGACCGCTTATTAATGCTCAGTTATGTAAATTAAACCTTCGAATCCTGTCACTGGTTAGCCCTTGAAACAATAGGCGTAACTCGGTGAAAGTATTATATGCCTTTAGCTCCATAAAAAAGCGGGTATTTGATCACAGAATGCATTTATGTGTTTCGTATGATCCTCAACGTAAGGAGGGAATTTTTCTCCCATGGCGCAAAACTCCCTAGTGAGCCAGGGCCTCCTCATTACCGAGGCTTAACGATCACACTCAGACATATCACACTCGGTAGGACTGCTCTGTCGCAATAACTTCTATCTGGCAACACAACATTCGCAAGGGACAGACATCCATGCCTCCGCCGAGATTCAAACCCGTGATACCAGCAAACAAGTGGCCGCAGACCCACGCCACAGACGGCGCGACCACTGGGATCGGCATAAACAGCGATTAGTTCCCTTCATTAATTGTCTGGTATGTGTAATGGAAATTGTAGCTTTTCTTTGTGAGGTAGGAACTGACATTTTTCAGCATTACTTTGTTTGCCTCAAGGTTCTGAAGGCATAACTACCATATAAACAATTAGAAGAAAGTGGCGTAACACAATAGGAGTAATAGCATTTGCTTCCCTTCAGGAAGAAGGAAAACGCAGCAATAACTCGACGAAAAAGATAAAAAAGGAAAGAGAAACAAACATACAGACAACACGCAAACAGTGAAAGTCCCACTTCAAATGACATGGCATTCAATTAAAACTAAGAAGAATCACAAAAAAAAGATGTCCGGTTTTTAAATGGGCATCTAATAACATTAATACAATGAATTTCTGAATGCAATCTAAAATATAAAATAAAAAATATTTATATTCATTTATTTACTGAAATTGGGTTTTTACCCGGTGGCAGTGGTTATTTTACATGTAAACAAAACATGAAATTGGTTACTACTAGATTTAAGTCGGGAGGACTACATGAGAAGCATGTAGTGGCAACTTTGAGTCTTGGGAACCATCTCAGCATTTGCTTATAGACACAGGGAAACCAAGAAAAACCTGTGTCGAGATGGTCGGTGGCAGGACTAGTATTAGTCCAGCCATCTTCAGGTTGAATTTTGTTTAAATCGACCTGAAGATGGCCCTACAATTGGGCCGAAACCTGTAGTTGCAATTATAATCTAATATAATCTAATAAAATATGAAGATGTTTATAACTAATATATATATTTCATATTATATTTTAGCTTATATTCAACACAACGAAAATGTCTCCACTCGAAAATTCTGAACGCAACGTTGTGTATAAAAGATGCTAAATAATGGGCACATAAAACAGCAGGCCTCAACAATGAAACCATTTTTACAGTATCATGGTTAATATGGCATATACAGTAGCTAAAGCAGTTGCTAACGTGTAGTGGCAGTAAAGCCAATCTAGATGATCTCTTCCGAAACAACGACAAAAGTAAATATTGATAGAGACAGTTGGTGTTGTTTAATTTCATCCCTGTTTTTCTAGATGTGCGATACTTATGTCCACAGTGTCGCCAACTGAACGGTAACGACTTATTTGAATACACTGCCATTTGACGACGTTTGAGATGTTCAAGTTGACAGTGAGAGTGAAAAGTAGCTAAATAGGTCCGATTCAGAACAGCCTGCGCGAGATAATACTCTTGAGAGACACCATGTAATAAATGAAAACCCCAGCCTGATCAAGACAAGAAAGCAGACTATGGTTGTGTGCGCTTGAATGTAAGATTATCCTTTACAGCGACATGCAAAAACTTTGAATAGTGCGTGTAGGTAGAAAAAGTATTGCCTTGTGCCTGCGTGAGTAATTGTCGACATGCTATCCTATGTGAAGAAATGGTTCAATGCGAGCTGTCGTAATCCACGGAATGCATTCGTGATCTGGGTACTAACAGCAGTACCACCAGTAATGGGATTGTCCGTGACCCAAGTTAAAGACCACTTTAACAGTAGGGAATTTAACACCAGTGACATATCACACAAATCTACGCTTACCTAATAAAATACATAAAGAACAATGTGCATAAAACTGCGTCTTGAACTGTTGATTTATGTGGGTACACAAAAGCTGTTTTCATTCCAACGTTTAAGAAAAAAGAAATAATGCGAACAAAGTATTAAGATCGTGGAAGTCAAGGCGAAAGACATAAAAGAAACATAGTGCGTGCTTTCTGGGAGAAATCAGACGGAAAGTACTTAGCGATTGCTGATATAATCTAGTCAATAAGTTTTTGAACAGTGTTCTCTGTCCAACAGAATTCCGAAAGCAGCTATCTCACTCTTAAGTCATGAAATTACCTTGAACTGTGACCTTAATCCCTTCAAGGTGGGTCCACACTTGTAACGTTACCGCGTAACGTAACACCGTATCGTGACAGCAAGTGTGGACGTGCAGCGTGATGCTGCACGTTCACACTTGCTCCGGCCGTAACCGTATCATCCCTTTGATGTGACGGCCAAATACCGACAGCGCACCGAACAAGCCCGTAACGTGACCGCGTAACCAACTTTTGATATGTTACGCGGTCACGATCCCCGTTCACACTGTCACGATACGGTGTTACTTTACGCGGTAACGTTACAAGTTTGGACCCACCTTAAGATATAAGGTGTACCGTATTACGACACCATCTTATTCTACCTTGAACCGTGCTATTCAGGAGGATTAAGTTGCAACAGTCAGGTAATTGAGAAGTGATAGTTCAGACACATGCGTTTCTTACAATCTTTACAGCAGATCTTAGTAATTAACTAACTTAATGCACAAATTCTTGTTGTATAATAAGTTTATTATATGCCTCTACATGTTTCGAGCACTATGTGCTCGTCATCAGGAGGTCAAAATTGTATTATACAGCATCTAGTAC
>Ga0131853_10011442_pt1 | contig 16244 bp, 8 predicted proteins | sample TergutLab28metaG_FD_92764 | JGI IMG/M metagenome (GOLD analysis project Ga0131853, IMG submission 92764) | Labiotermes labralis P1 segment gut microbial communities from Petit-Saut dam, French Guiana - Lab288 P1 (version 2) (version 2) | ecosystem: Host-associated > Arthropoda: Insects >...
CTTGATGTCACTTGCTTTATTATTTCATTATTTAATGCTCAACATGTTTCGAATGTTAGTACATCCATCCTCAGGAGCTTGCGACTTATTTGTTGAGTTATTTCATGGGTTGTATTGCTCTGGCTCGATGTGTGTTGGTGTTACGGTGTGGTTCGGCTGGGGTGGTGTGGTATCCGGATGCAGGCTGAAGCCTGCATCCCAGAGCAATATAACCCATGAAATAACTCAACAAATAAGTCACAAGCTCCTGAGGATGGATGTACTAACATTCGAAACATGTTGAGCATGAAATAATGAAATAATGAAGCAAGTGACATCAGTTGGTCTATCTGTATTCAACTATGTACGTAAGTGTCAATATTCCTAGTCACCGTCTTACTTTATATAAAATCATTAGAACACAGACTGCTGAGAAGAATTTATGTTATCAACAGCCACGGAGAAACAAACCTGACATTTTATACCTCTCAGTGCTTGATTGGACTACAGACCGATAAAGCCCTGCTTAGTTATGAAGATACAAATATTCAAGCAAGACAGTGCACTGTGTTTTTTTTTGTTTAAATGATTAAGATATTAACGTGCTATTGGTCATTGTGCAACATATTCCTAATCATTAACATTTCGTTTTATTTTTGTGTTTTACTTAGGATGTATGCATTCATTTTTTGAGAAACATCTAATTGCAGTTAAATTATATTCTGCTAGGTGACAGCATTTACTAAAAGTAATAAACTCTGTCGTTGATAGTAATTTATGAAGATACCAATGGTGTACTTTTTTCCCCACATTACTCGACAGCCCCCAGTGGGCCAAGGCCTCCTAATTATCGAGGCTTCACGATCACACTCAGACACACCACACTCGATCCGGAAAAGTGATCGGCCCGTAGTAGAGAACTCTACGTGTCAATATACAACAATCAAAAGAGACAGTCTTCCATGCATCCGGCGGGATTCGAACCCCCAATCCCAGCAAGCCAGCTCTATACCGCGCGGCCACTGGTATCGGCACAAACGGTATATAGGATATTTTTAAAAATTACAAGCAATTCCTTATTGCACAAACACCAAAATATAATTACTAGAAATAAGGATGCCTGCGCCTATTCCTTGCCGTGTTTTCCAGAATTTGTTCAGAAGCCAGACACCTCAAACTAGATGCAACAGAAAGGTCCAGTCTCGGTTGGCTTAATCCCGCAATGCCATTTCAGTTATGAAATTTACAGCATCTTGTGGAAGCAGGCACGTGACATTGATCGGATGCTGCAATCAATGGGCACGAGGCAGCGACACGCAATGGCGTTAGAAAGATCACACAATTCTCGTACATACTTTAGACCAAAGGATACATGAGCATAAATTATGATTCTCTTCAGGGGCGAGACGAATTGACACTGACGCTGCTTGCCGTACTGTCCTGTATCATGGATGGTAAAGGTTCTTTGAAAAACAAACTTCTTGAGGTCTACAGTTGAACGGCACAGGTGAAGTTGCCACCGTCAGTGCCATGAAGGCGTACAGGGGGAGTAGACGTACAGCTGCACTCAATCTTACCCACCGCATTAGATGTGGTATGTGGCCAACATCACGGCTCGGCCGCTTTACCCCCAGAAGAGAGCATCGGCACCCATTAAATAGGAAACTTGGTGGGCCCCAAAGACGGTTTGGATGACAGAAATCTCCTGTGCCTCTGAAGGGACCGAAATGTAAAACAACACAATGGCAGCTGTTCGAAATACGGGACAGACTTACGCTTACGGCTTGATGACGACAACTAGTAAAATATGGCGCTAGGCGTGTGAAATGGGTTACGGTGATAGATAGGTACCGACTCTGTGTTGCAAATTGCCAGTAGGTTAACAGTTACCACGACGCCGAAGATGCGAAACTACCACATTGTTTACACATACGACAATTTTAAGGTTTACATAATCTGCAGTGCACTCTCTTAAGACCGAACACCATATAAATTATACAGCTAGCCACTTCCTACCTCACAGAGAACAAACTCCACTTCCGATACAAGAATATTAGTTGATAATCTGTGCTTTTTGTGAGACTCATAAAAAAACCAAGCACAATGTGTGGACAAAATGCAGTTTTTAAATATATAAATATACAATGAAGTATCAGTCAAATATAACAAAACTTTATTATGTTTATTATTGAATTAGGGCAACATGTTTCGATTCTTATAGAATCATCTTCAGGCCCTTTTAAGAAACGGATCCTTACTTAGCAATGTTTAAACGACACATACATTTTATACGTAGTTATATCAAGAATGTAAGCGTTATGGATCCCACAGCGCATTTCAAACATTGCTAAGTAAGGATCTGTATCTTAGAAGGGTCTGAAGATGATTCTATAAGAATCGAAACATGTTGCCCTAATACAATAATAAACATAATAAAGTTTTGTTGTGTTTGACTGATACATCATTGTATATTTATATATGTGTTAAACGCTTCGGGATGGCAAATATTAAAGCAGTTTTAAATGTTAAAGTAGATGGTATTTTTAGTAAAACTACACTTGAAATTGTTAAATAAACTGCTCATGCCCAAATGAATAAGCAAGCAAGACCACCAATACCACAATTATTTGTACGACTGCCAATTGTGATAAATGACATAAAACAGTAAGAAACTGTGACAAGATTAGGGTTTCATTTGGCGAAAAACTGTATACGATTCAAGCCAGCGAGCTCATGAACTAAGATGCATTGTATTACTGGACTGTAAATTTTTGTGATCTCAATTCGTTACCAACATATCATTTGTAAGACTGGAAGTTAGTGCATTTGCAAAGTAGGCTTTATAAATTATACCACAATTTATGTTTGTACTCCGTCGAAAGTACAGTACACTTTTCTAACACACGAAAAGAATAATCATAAAACATATTTTACGTTAAACTTTTTCATAATCATTCGAAGTTTAGGAGCTGTATCAAGATCAAATTTGAGCTGGAAGAAAATACATACATTTATCAACAGACAAGTATTCAATTTTTGACGTTTTGCTGACCGTGCATCTCAGTATATTTATGTCAGTATTTAACCAAGTCGAAACTTAAAATCAAGATTCCGGGAACACATACGGTACATTAAAAACAATGACCCTCGCTCGGCATATGTACTACATATACTTAACTGCAGACATGAATATGGTAACAATGACGACACTATGACTTTTCTCAAGCAGATCAACACACCGACCCTTTTGCTTCCATATGAACAAATGTACATCCAATCGTTCCACCATAATAATGAACTCGTCCCCGAGCAACATCTGAACGAGCATAATCCTATGTTTGACCTCCTTCATTCAAATACTACACGTCATAACCCACCTGACGCCTAACCCACAATCCCACGCATTCCAACCAGTCCTCTCTCAACCTGTGCACGAGACGGCCACATATAGGGTAAGCACGTTTTAACAATAGTCAAGTTGCATTTTCTGCTGATTCAACAATTAAGGTATAGACACCGCAAATCTTAGTAATTAGATAAGCACAACTTTTTTAGATAGGTAATGTAAATAGACATCGTATTTTTAACAATTCTAACAACCGGACAAACATAACCTTGTAGATACAACTAATCAGCAATTTATACGATTTTATGACTAGATAGACTAAGCAAACATAAATGTAAATAGACTTAGTACTTTTCTAATAAGTTTAATAACTTGATAAACATAACCTCTACATGGCATAACATGTTTATAGTAAGTAATACACAGTGATCACACCCGAAAAATTCACACATAAGTTTTACTACTATTTGCTCATATTTATAGAACTGTATTTTAGTAATTCACTTGTTTCAGTGTGATGATACCAGAGGCTGTGTAATGCAATTTTGACCTCCTGATGATGAGCACATGTGTTCGAAACATGTAGAGGCATGAAATAAAACTTATTGTGAAACAAACATTTTGTGCATCAAGTTGGTTAATTACTGAGATAAAAATGTTTTCAATTTCTTATGGTATTAATTTTGTTCAGACGGTGAAAGAATGTAGGCAGAGGGGCCGAGGGATGGACGTACAGAGACCAGCTTCCTCATTATAAGTTAATTTTGTGCATTTCCAGGAACGAATGCGGAGACCATTTTATTTTGCAAACGTAGATAATGCCTTTTACGTCATCCTGTAAATACAACGTTGAAGCGTCTCTTTCAGCTAATCCGCCCCGTTTTTAAACCCGCAATCAATGAGGCCGTATTTGAAGAAATCCTACCACCAGAGCTGACACTGTGTTAAACGCTGTCAACTGAAATTTATAAATGTTGCCAGTTGCGTTTCCACTACAGCCCGCTTTTTTGTGATGCAGCAAAAGCAGCAGAGACTTTGATAGTGAGATCGCTGTGCTCATGAAACCTAGGAAGTTCGGAGAAAGACTGTCAGTGCTGTGGCTGTACATATTACTGTTCTCTAGGATGCGACGCCACGTAGTCTGCATAACTTGCTGCTTCGATGCAGCGTAAAAGAACAAGGAAATATTCCACCCTGCTGACGGGGGGGGGGAGGTTCTGAAACGACGGCAGATTTTTATTGGCCTACATAAAACCAAGTCCCGGAAGACAGTAATCTTCAAACTTGAGGAGACTGTCTAGCTGTGCTGATAATGAAACCGTTTTCTTCACTTTCATAATGAATTCCTCCAAAGCCGTATTTTTAATCTCTCAAATCCACTTGTTCTAGCTAACGTCAAAAGCCTACACTTTATTTGTTCAGTAATTTCAATACACATTTTTATTTTGTGTATGTCTAAATAACCATATATAAGGTAAAGCAGTCCCATTACAGGACCGAGGTGCCCAGAGGGTTCCAGTAAGTTAAGGTTCCCAGATTACGTGACAATGGCACAGGATGGTGGTAAGGTTGTCAGCCTTACGCACCGGCCGCTTTTTACTCCCAGGAAATACTCCTGGTACTCATTTCTGTCAGAGGCTGAGTTGGCCCCAGGGCCATAGTGCGATCGGAAGGATTACGTCAATGAAAAATTCCAATGATACCAACTCGAATCGAACGAGCGACATTCCGATTTGTAGCACGGCGCCTTAACCACTGTGCTACCGCAGATAAATAACCATATATTCTACTTTATTAGTACGCGAGGTGATCTTTAAATATTACTAAAACTTGGAAGACAAAAGCATAATGAAAACTTTAAGTAGGTAAGCATGAATACAATTTAGTGTAATTTTTGTGAAGGTAACTTCTTTATTGTAAATAAATTTAGGCTTTCAGTGTAGTGGATGTTAATCATACATTAGGGATGATTATCAAACCCTCGAACAGCGGTAAAGTCGCTTCAGTCGGTTTGTTTTGGTGTCGGGCTTCTTAATGGGCTCATGACCAGACTTTCGTTGAAGGCTGAAATTCATCTAAATTGTATGTAAATTCGCTCCCTACATCACAAAGAACATACTTCATCTCTGTCACAAAGTTCATCGTTTATTAACGTTGAAGGAAACAACTGATGTTGACTGTAGGAATCGTATTTTTCATCAAGATGCGACTTATTCAGTTTATTACATTTCTGTAGGCAGCTCTACATGTTCCAGGTGTTGACACCCATCATCAGGAGCTCGTACAACTGTAAATACAGTTTCTGGTATTGATTAACCGGATCTACTACCATCCGTTCTCGTTGTTGAGTTGGAAATGATTCATGTGTATCGTACAGTAGGTACCTACCGTACGATACACATGAATCATTTCCAACTCAACAACGACAGCAGATGGTAGTAGATCCAGTTAATCAATACCAGAAGCTGTAATTACAGTTGTACGAGCTCCTGATGATGGGTGTCAACACCCGAAACATATAGAGCTGTCTACAGAAATGTAATAAACTGAATAAGTCGCATCTTGTTCGAAAATTATTAAATTCGATTCACGACGCACGGACCCATGTATATAAAAAAATTGTAGGAATCTTATCAAGGCAGCAACACTCCGTGTGGCAGATCACTACAGTACAGTGAAACACACTGACACTCCATAACTTGAAGATAACGCTGACTATCATGACTGAACGTTTTCGTGGTTTTACACAATCCTCACAGGCGAACGCAGACACATCACATTCAATAGGCCACTATCACTTCCTTCACTTCCACACCTCTCTCAATTCACTGTTTACTAGCGATCCCCCCAGTCAAGTGTGAGACGATGACGGCGATGTGAAACAATCAACAAATTAATATCTTCCCATCTTTGTTCAGGTCTACATAGTGACATTTTTCATCCACAATTTACGACTAAAGCTTCTACACATTTTTAGTCTCTGCCACTGATTCTGTCCGCTCCACACATTTTATACTTCTTGACATAATTCTTGCTAATGCTATCTGTTCGCGAAATTTCTCCAGTCTCACGTTACTCCCTCCCTATTGGGTCCAAATTTTCTCCCCAGCACTCTATTCTCGACACGCTCCCGACCTATGTTCCAACCTTGAGGCTGAGATACTATGTTCCACACAAGTATGAAAGAACAAATACAAGCAAAAATTCTTATTTTAGTTTCTACGAGAGCGGAAGATATAAAATCATTAACTAAACAACAAGTTTTCTTGGAATTCAATCTGTTGCTAATTTACCCTTAAGAATACTTTCGTCGTTACTGCGGTGCCAGAATACTTCAATTTCCGTATATTTTCAAATAGTTTATTAATTATGAAATAATTTAAAATGCCAACTTGATGCAACAAGGTAATTTTATTGATGTATTCTTAGCTCTACATGTTTCGGGTAAATACGCCCATCATCAGGAGCATTAGATGTTGAGTTGCAGCATATGGTTTTCTGCACCGAATTTTTGGATGGGTGGCGGCGAGGGGCGGATGGTGCACGGCGCCGCCACCCATCCAAAAACTCTGTGCAGAAAACCATATGCTGCAATTCAACATCTAATGCTCCTGATGATGGGCGTATGTACCCGAAACATGTTGAGCTAAGAATACATCAATAAAATTACCTTGTTGCATCAAGTTGGCATTTTAAATTATTTCATGAGGAAGATGCACGGTCAAACAACCTTCAAATTTATTAACATTTTACTTTAATTAGCTTCACGTTACAGTATACAAGCCTACATAAAATCATGGTTATATTCATGGTCCGGTATTAATGGAACGAAGTCATTGACAGTGCTACATATATCTGCACGACTTACCATCATACGTGAAGCGGAAGGACTGGTGCACTGTGTCCATAATGGAATAGCGCAGAGCACATAACTACAAGCATTACACACTTGGTGGCGTGAGAAATTGGTTCATGAATAAATGGATAGTACATTAACGTAATTACGCGAGTCTCGGCCTCAAGACAGAGGTTCCTTTGATTGACATATTGAATCAGCGTGGAAGGTGGCATTATCGACAGCTTTTGTGTATGCTTAAGCAAAGACAGACTGTCGTAACCGCAGATTTAAAGCACTTTCTGGTTCGTCAAGAAGTTTCCGTACCAAATCCTGAGTATCCTTATTCTAACTAAAGTTGTCAAAATTATGAGAATGTGCTATTTATACAGGAACATAACCGGATGTAGCTGTAACAACCTTGTTGCCTTGTCAGGGATGTTGTAAGAGGCAAAATTCTTACAAGCAACTAACTTACTCTCTTACAGGATACAACGAAAACACCGAAGACTAAAGTAAATATTGCCTACGGATGAAGCGTACGAGCCAGTACACATTTGGTGGCGCTCCTGCAGGAAGACACGTTAGGGAAATAGCACACAACATAAAGACTTTGGCGTGTTATCTCCCTTTTACTTTACTAATTAGAAAACCACATAACTCAAGAAAAATTTACCGGACAAGAAATGTGTGTTTCATATCTCTCTAACTTTTGTGCCAAATATGTTTCACTGTCACAAATATTTAACCAGTTGTAAGCAACTAAATCTAGAGTGACTGCAAGATGTCGTGTAGGTATTCATGTAAAGTGAGTGTTATTTTTGTCAATTTTCATCAAACTTGGACTGTACTGACAAATGTCAGCAAAACTGCTCAACACAATTCTGCGCGATAATCCTTAAAGGGTTTCTCGAGAGGTTTAATAGGTAAAACGGAAGGCAAGACGAGTGGGTGCAGGGATAGAACGGCTTTAATGTACAGGAAACAGCAGACCAGTAGATATTTAGGATATGTCACGTACATATGCATAAATGTCACGAACAGTTGGGTAGTTAATATAAATTTCCTCAATTACATTTTTCCTCGAAACTACAAACTGACATCAGCAAGAAACTACACAAAATGAACTCAATAACTTTACATGTGATGGTGCGGTAGACATAGGGAAATTACTTGGTGTAAATGGAACAAGCAACATACAAAAGAATGATATAGAAATGCAGAAGTTTCTTCATTTAACATTAAGAGACCAGTTTCAAATATTCTTTTGGGTACAAGGAGTACAAACATAACCTACTAGGCTATCTATTAAATTTTACCGCATGTTTACTGAGTTTCTCGGTGCTGGCAACGTATATAAGAAAAAATGAACATAATATAGACACCAAGATTTACAGAGGGAGAAACAAAGTCTGAGGTTGAGTGCGAACCAAGAGTTGCTGTGTAAAAGCAGCACGGGACACTTAGTCCACTAATTTTACGAAGACTAAATCTACGAAGATATGGAGAGAAGATATAATGCTATTCATAAGACAGAAGAAACACATAAAAAGTTTCGTTGGCAATCCTTACGAGAAAGCACAAATCTACAGACGAAGTTATAAGTGGGATTATGACAACAAATGAATGTAACATAAATACACGTACGTTGCATTCCGTTCCGAAACGGACTGAACACACAGCACACAGCTTTTCCTCTGTGTTTTAGTTGTAGACAGCTCAACATGCTCAACACAGCACTTATAGTAATGGTGAGCTTCATTACATGAGGCAAGGAGTTTCTTGGCATATGGGTTATTACAAAACATATGAACAAAATTCTGTAACCTCGAGTTGGTTCATCCGTAAGAAAATTCAGCTTATATCCGGTTTAAATTACACAGCCCAATCAAATGTAAAAACTCCCCGGAACACACTTCGTTGGTTGCGGCATGTCAGCTGCTAAACGACGGTAGAAACTTCAACAGCTGTGCGGAGTCGCTGCAAGAAAGTCGACACTTTTACGAAGTGGAAAACATGTTTAAAATACTGACACAAAAAGGTTGCGAAACACTGTAAAAAAAATATTTTGAAGAAGTTTAAACAAAATAAATTCACACAGAAATTTTGAGCAGATCAATAAAATGTCACGAAAAGTGGTCGACACGCGTGTTAATAGAACCGACTCTCATACGAACTTCACTGTACTAGAACACTCAACGCCTTACGCACGAGTTACGTCCACGAAGTACGCGTTTTCGCCTCAAGAATTATGCTGAGTGAAAGGTCTTGACATTGACAGGCTCCGAGAATACAATATACGTAGAACAAACTGTACTAAAATTACTTTAGGCGTCGAACTAAAGTAAACAACAAACTTAACACGTCAGTTCACACTTGAAATGTGAAATACGCTGTCTTCGATGCGACGACAAATCATTTGAACACTACGACTTACAGGACTACGCCGGTGGATAATATTGGTCAATGGTATAAACAAAATGAAACATACCCAAATTACAAACACGAATAAAATACAACAAGCTGAAGCCAAACACAAAGGAATCAGTAAGATTACATACATTACTTCATATGGAAAAAGTTTTCAAAACAAAGGAACCGGACTAACAAACAAATAAATGAATAAATGTTACGATAAGTTTGTGACAGGCACACATTCTGAGCACAAAGAATTTAACAACATGCTCTTCTTAAGCACGGTCTGATTCTGTTCATGACCAACAAAGGGGGGGGGGGGGCCGATGTTTCTCGTGGGCTGCGTTTGTTGCGTAAGACAGCAGTTCACTCAGGCGTCGGACAGTGAAGAGCGCCAGATTATCAGGCAGCACATCAAACTGTCAAGTGCGGCAGAATATCTAAACACGTCCCTCGAGGCAGAGTTGCAATGCTGCGGCACATGAGCATGGGAACCATCACGTCTAACGCATGCAGAACATTTTTTGTTTTCTGATCCGAGACTCGACTCCTAAGTTCGGATTTACGTAAGTGCTTATGACACGAGGGTTTTGTGAGCTGATCTCAATAAACTGATCAGTTCTCACCGCGGTTATCATTTCAGACCGAACCTGCCAACGTAACTGTTCAATTCTTTCCACCACCAAAATTACGGCAACTCCTGCGACCGTCTCGTGCACGAGACGGCCACCTATAGGTGTGATGATACCAGAGGCTGTGTAATGCAATTTTGACCTGCTGATGATAAGCACATATGCTCGAAACATGTAGAGGCATGAAATAAAACTTATTGTGAAACAAATTTTGTGCATCAAGTTGGTTAAATACTGAGATAAATATATTTTCAGTATTTAAAGCAAATATTGTCAATATTTGTCCTTCGTCTTCTCGAACATGTAACGGATTCTCATAATCGACTGTTTCCTTTCCAGCAGCCAGTGCTCCAGTTTAGGCCCCTTTATCCTTAATTCTACATTACTACGGCTATTCTGAAGCTTCGTCCAAGAGATGGCGCATACGTTTCCGACCGCAACATCCATTTAACACAAAAGAGACCTGCACTGGAAAATAATCGGCACGAGACAATAAAGGCGCAGGTTTATAATCTGAACATAACATAATAATTCGTCCGTGTTTTACGCCATTTATTTTTAAACCATGGCCGTAAAGGTTAGTAAAGTGTACATTTTAGCCTATGTTGGGTATTCTTCACCACACAGCAGAAAGTGCCTTGACCTTACGCTGCGAATTTCCCACTGCTGCACTCACTCAGCAAGATTATATCCAACATCGAAGAACATTTTTCAACTACAGTTTTCTCGCGGTCTAAAGATTTGACGTTAAGAATGAAGTCTCTTTTCTTGGTTTTGTTCGTTCGCTTTTGAAGTTGTGAAGTAAGGTAGCTTCTCTACGTGCAGGAGCCCTCTCCGTAGTTTCAACGCGTTCGTATTTTCTCAGGTTTAAAATAATTTCAATGCCTTTAACAGAATAAATGTCCCTTATCGTCTTCACTAATATCCACCCGAGTTCACAGAGTCACATCTTTTTTCTTTGAGATTCGTTTTAATATTGCACTCCCATCTACGAGTAGATCTTGTAAGTGGTGTCTTCCCTTCAGTTTGTCCGATTAACGTATGTATTTTTTATCTGACTGTACCGCATATCCTTTCTGTTGTATCCCTCTCTCATTATTCCTCCTTTCAAACTTTCTCTTGCCTCTGAAATTAGGCAGAAGTTTGTTCAGGTAAGTGGACTTAGTAAATCCTTCGTGTAAATAACTAAATTTTAAAGACTTCTTTCTGACGCTGAACGACTTATTAAGCACCTGCTGCCATAGGTGATAAACTATGTAATATTTATGTTGTACAGACGATAGAGATGGTTAGCCAAAGTGACGGCATCCTCTAGGGGCCGAGGCGAAACATCCCCCTCCCCTTCTCTGACTGGCGAGCTTACACTAAGATCACCTAGTGCCAAGTACCTTCGAGTTAATGGCACATTACATATGCATATGCGAAAACTACATGACGACAAAAGTTAATTTAGTTACCTGCAAGTGCTAGTAGTGCATAAAACAAGCACCCCTAACAACCGCAGATGCAAACCCTTTTACATCTGCTTTTCACCACATCAGTACACTCAAATTCAAGACTTTAATGCCATACTAAGAATTTCGTTCACCAAAGTGCTAACACAAGGTGCAATATAATACAATCTTCTTCAACATGTGCGAATGCAGAAATTTACACTTCGAAATGACAGTTTTGATAAGTCGAAAACCGGAGATTTTTCGAAGCAAATTAATTGCAGTCCACAGAGAGAACAGGTGCAAATTCTCTTCGAGATTAATCTTCGTAGCCTTAAGGCTGTGTTATTATAATTCAGACCAAGATGGAGTTAAGATCGTTACGTCAGCTGCAACGGCTACACATGAGCTAATGAGACGGAAAATCGATCATGCATAGCGAGCAGCTGTAACACGCGTGTGTTTCGGAGTTGTACATCGGCAGTTGTCTAAAGATACTGACGAGAACCACAACTAACCTCGATCGGTATAGCAGGTACCCGCCGATCGCAGTGGCCGCGGGGTCCAAGGTGTGGGCCTGCTGTCGCTCGCTTTCTGGGATTGAAAGTTCGAACTACGCCGGGGCCATGGAGGTCCGTCTGTTGTGAGTGTTGTGTGCTGACAGGTAGACGTCTCTGCAACAGGCTGATCACTCGTCCAGAGGAGTCCTACCGAGTGTGGTGTGTCTAAGTGTGAATTTGAAGCTTCGATAATGAAGACGTCCTGGCCTACCGTGGGGAAAACAGCAGGTAGGTAAAGGGGGTAAAGTGCACCCTTGTACAGGCCGTACGGCCCATATGGGGAGTAGAGGTATAGCTCTACTCTTTCTTGACCACGGCACTAGATGGGGTGAGGTGTCAGCGTCACGCCCTGGCCGCTCTTTACCCCCGGGAAAGATCCGGTACCCATTGTACAGGAGGCTGGGTGGGCTCCAGGGCCGGTCTGGACATGTGTGGAAAATCTCGCCCCCCACCGGGATTCGATCCCCGGACCATCCAGCCCGTAGCTAGTCGCTACACCGACTGAGCTACCCGGCCCACAAATAGCAGGTACCCTTTCCGAAATTCGGATCTGGAAACTCCTAGACATGATTACCCATTATTAAAACATACATTACACTCACATTTTGAAGCTTTGGGTTACTCTGATCAATACGCACACATCAGAATTCAGTTCTACATCACAGAAGACACACTGTGTTTCCATTACACGAAAAAATAAATTACCGCTGTATAATGAAATGATCACTGTTTATTCCAAGAATCATGTGACAGGCATACACATGCTGCAGAAAAGATGAATATTTTAAGCATTATAGATAATACATATATAAACCACTGCCGTCGTAAGGGTTTAAACTCCCGGTGTAAATGTTCGTACGTTTACTTACAGCGTCGTATTTGGCAGGCGGGGGGAGGGGCACTATGTAACGTACGAAATTGTTTCCTCAACGTTTTAAACATTCTTTACTTCTAACGTGTGTTACGCATAGGCCCCATATACTCCTGTGACGCCCACAGATCCTGTGCTGATTACAAGGATGGATTAGCTAACCCAGAACGGTAATCTCGTTTGATGTTGTGGTTGGGGATGGCGAAGGAGGAAAGCTGTCATCCAGACAAGGAATTTGTAATGAAGATGAATGAGTTGTGAGGTGAGAAATGGGCGTTACTTCCCTTCCCTTTGTTTGACCGTTTTGTGTTAAACTTATGTTGCACTGGCTAGGAAAAATCTTACAAAATTTATCACTTATTTAGGGTCTACGGTTATGAAATGACACCTTGTGAAATTCAGGTGGTATTTAGAGTCAAATGATGTGGAACAATGATTCCTGACGCCAAATTTCTAACACTGTGGCTATCAGAATCCTGACGTGCACAGTTTCGTTACGTCATGGCTCCTAAGATTAATGAAATGATACATCTCATGTATCTTACCATGACCGTGCTGTCAGTCGGTCAGTCGAAGGCAAATTAGCCTGTTATGACTAATGAACGATAACATCATGAGGTCGTTGTCAGTAAATTTCATCTACGAAAGTGTGCATGTCACATGTTTACGGTGTCTCTTAGGCGGTGTACAATAGAGGTCATGTGAAAAGAAATTGCACCAGGTAGCCTAACCTCTCATGCAGACTCATTATTCCGTTCAAAAAAGCAAGCTGTTGGATTCTACCCTGAACAAAGCGGTAGTTAAAAATTATTTAGTGCTCCATTAGAGTCATTAATCAGCAGACCCCGTGGCAGTCTCTGCCGAGGGTACAGGCTTCGTTGTCACACGCTTTGGGAATTAAGGGCGCAGACCATCCTTTTTGTAACATATGCCCTGAGAGGGACTGCCGTCTGATCTGATAAGAGTACTTTGACCAACCCCTGGTCATTTAGAACTTGAAACGTTGGTACCCACTTATCAGTCTAAAGGGTCATCTCTCAAGACTAAAGTTTTCGTTAGCACAACAGTCAGGACATCAAAATTCCCGACAGCCTTTCACTCCACGTAAACTAACTCGTATCTTATTTGGCGGGGGAAAAAAGGGGTTTAGCTGTAACTATTTGGCGATCGCGTCTGCACCACGATGGAGAGGAGGCAGTTCGGTGTAGTTCAAGGGTTTTGTTGGATCCTTCTTTATCCAACTTCCCGCAACCGTTAGCCTTAAGGTTACGGATTAAGCGACGCAATTCCCTTGGCATGAGATGAAAGCTGTAGATGCAGCAGCTCTACGCACAAGTCATGGTCCGAACACATGCCGGATGGCGGGAAGCAAGTACTGAGGTCCAAGAGCGGTGTTTATGAACATTCGAATCTTCTGGGATGTCACACAGTGTTGACTGGTAAATATCTACTGACGTTTCGGAGACAACACGCTTCCGAAACGTCGGTAACTAGTCGACACGGCGTAACATTCCAGGAGACCTAAATGCCTGAATGGTAGGAAGTCAGACGGTCGTGCTCTTCAGTTAGCGTGGACTTCCATATGCTCATGCGTTTGTAGTCTTCCTACTCCTCCAGCTCGATCTGGACCATATGTTCTCTTGCTGCTGTTCGAAACCGTCTCAGACATGACTGCAATTGCCACTGTTTTATTACTGACACGAATTAACACTTCACGACGAATAAGTATGCTGAAGAGATCGCGTCGTAACCTGATGGGACTTTGTTACGAGTACAACTCTACATCCCTCATGCGCTGAGGATTAGATTAAAAATCACACACAAGTCTGTACTAAGGCTATGTATTGTGCCACCTGCATGAGACTCTCATTGTTACTGTTATCTCTATAGCTTTGGATAATGGACAATTTCTCCTCATATATATGCAGATACTTAGACATTTTCCTTCCTTTCCACACAGGAAACATGCCGTATAGACTTTCATGCGCTTTCCAGAGTTTCAGAGCGGATCACTAAAATGGTGTTTAACAGAGATGGTTTGTAACAAGGTTTACAATAGTCATCGATACTGTTACTGCTCTGCTACTAATATCTCAATTACTACAGTCGTTATTAGCAATGTCATAGCTTTTTTTTATTACGCCTGTTGAAATACAAGACTCTTTTTCTTACACGTAGTAAAAGAAAATTCCTGTCCGGATTCGTAGTAATGTTTCAATCTGTATCCAATAAGGGCCTGAATTTCTGAACAGGCTAAATTGAAATTTGTTAATTACACTGGCCAAATACTGGGAATACTTTTATCTAATATAGGATTTTAATCTGTCATTTTTCTCGTCGTATCAAAAGCAGTCTCCTTCTTCCCTCAGAAGGTGAATTACATTTTTCATCACGCGGGTGCAAGTCAAAAACAGAGTCAGTGAGAATTCGATGTGAGAGAGAAACGCGAACTGAAACAATGTTGTGGAGAAATAAACCCTTATAGATGTATTTGAACCACGTAAAGTTCTGAGAACAACCTGCAAAAAAAAATCAACTAGGGTTAATAAAAATCTGCTCTTTTCTCAGCTCACCACAGTTTCCTGTTCGTAAATCTCGGGGAATTAAAAGCTGGCCTGTCAAACTGCCGACAAGTAACTGTATATGGCTGCTTATTGTGACTGTTTTATAATTACACCATTACGCTTTTGTGATACCGATGATACAGGGAGAGTCTCTCGCTAGAGGCCCCAAACTACTGTCTATAAAAAATTATGTTATTGAGATAATGAAATGAAAATTTATATACACATACCGGGAACGAAGCAAAACAGGACCTACTCATAACCGATGCTGAAACTGGTCTCCTTTCACATCCAAGCACACTTGAATGCGTTTCTCCAAATTCTTAAATACTTTTCCCAAAGTGTCAACGTTGACGGCTTGAATCTCTTGGCGTATAGAGTCTTTGAGTTGTTCGATTGTGTAGGGTGTATTTTTGTACACTTTGCCCTTCAATTGGCCCCAAAGAAAGAAGTCGACAGGCGTTAGATCGGCTTCCCCTTGTCTCTAACTTTTTAACCAATTTCTGGATGGAACACTTCGATGGTGCACGTCTTTCAACAAATTCCGTTCGAAATGCCGTCTGGCATGCTTTAAATGAACCTGTTTGCCAGTATTTACGAACGAGAAAC
>Ga0131853_10011444_pt1 | contig 16242 bp, 18 predicted proteins | sample TergutLab28metaG_FD_92764 | JGI IMG/M metagenome (GOLD analysis project Ga0131853, IMG submission 92764) | Labiotermes labralis P1 segment gut microbial communities from Petit-Saut dam, French Guiana - Lab288 P1 (version 2) (version 2) | ecosystem: Host-associated > Arthropoda: Insects >...
AGGCAAACTAACCCTTCCGGCACAACCATAGGCCGGGTTTGAATAAGCTTTCTTCTTTTCCTCCTCCTCTTTTTCTCCTTTCTCCGCCTGGGGTCACACTCAGGCAAACTAACCCTTCCGGCACAACCATAGGCCGGGTTTGAATAAGCTTTCTTCTTTTCCTCCTCCTCTTTTTCTCCTTTCTCCGCCTGGGGTCACACTCAGGCAAACCAATCCTCTTCCCACGGGACTTTCCCGTGGGATTTTTTTGTTATCATCCACTTATGTGCCAGCCAATACGCCGGCGCTGATTTCGTTTGTCACCGGCTTTCCGGCGAAAAAATGCGAAAGATTTTGCAGGGTGGTTTCCGCGATCTCGCAGAGGGCTTCTTCTGTGAAAAAGCCCTGATGGCTGGTGATCAGCACATTGGGGGTTGCTAAGAGCAGCTTGAGTTTGTCGTCTTGAATCACGTTTTCGGATACGTCCTCATAGAAAAAATCTGACTCCTCCTCATAAACATCCAGACCGGCGGCGCTCACTTTTTCGCTCTTGATGGCATCCAAAAGAGCCTCGGAGTCAATGAGTGCCCCCCGGGAGGTGTTGAGAATCACCACGCCCTCCTTCATGATGTGCAGGGCATGACGGCTGATGAGGTGATAGCTCTCCCGGGTCAGAGGGCAGTGGAGGCTGATGATATCGGATCGGCGGCAGAGGTCATGGAAGCTCACATATTCCACCCCCCGGCCCCAAGTGGGTTTTGGGTCATAAGCCAGAACTTTCATGCCAAAACCAAAGCAAATGTCAATAAAGGCCTGGCCGATCTTGCCGGTGCCCACCACACCGACGGTCTTGCCCCGCAGGTCATAGCCGATGAGCCCTTTGAGGCTGAAGTTATATTCCCGCACGCGATTATACGCCCGATGGACTTTGCGATTGAGGCAGAGCAACAGTGCCATGGCGTGCTCTGCCACAGCGCTGGGGGCGTATGCCGGAACCCGAAATATGCGGAGTTTCCCTTGGGCATACTTCAAGTCCACATGGTTATACCCAGCCGAGCGAAGGGCGACGGCCTCCACCCCCACCCGGCGGAGCATGTCGATGGTGGGCGCATCGATGACATCGGCGACAAAGGCCACTACTGCTCGGCAGCCGCTGGCCATGATGGCCGTGTCCTGGTTGAGGCGATTTTCGTAGTATTTGATCTCGATGCCATACTGTTTTTTCAGTCGGTCGAACCAGGTTTTATCGTAGGGTTTTGCGTCGAAAAATGCCACTGTTTCCATAAAAAATCCTCCCACTGGGGAGGATACCCAAAATGGGAAAGGGGTAGACCGGGTGCGTCTGGCTCTTTGATAACTGGTGTATTTGGTTGGGGATACTTATGACATACACAGCAAGTTAAAAGCTGCCTGTTACCTCATCTTCTTCCATATCAACCCATAAATTATAGCGTTTGGTAGTGAATTTTAAGACGCAATAATTAGGGTCGTCTACTCCGTTTTCAAAATGTGCTTCCAGACCTTGATACCATGTTTCCTTTTTCGTTTCAACATCGGTTACTACTTCAATATCCCCTACAAGAGTGATGTTGTAGTATGCACCCCCCTCATAATCATCATCGAATACACACACAGATGCACGGCTATTCTCTTTGGCACGTTTTGCCTTATTTGAATCAAGAGAACCCCCAAATGTAATTTGGCGAATACCATCGGCTTTTGCAATAGTAATTGCTGACGTAGTGGGATACCCTTCGTGGTCTAACAATGATAGCGTAACACCTACGCCCATAGTTACCTCTGCCGTCTTACTTTTGATAATTTCTCCTGCTTTTGCGATTGCTTTTTCACTCATGTTTATCTCTCCTAAATTTTTTATTATGCTCGGTGATCAAGGATTTATGCTTCAATCACCGTTACATTCAGATTTTCAACACTCACAACTGTTTCCCGTCTGCACTTGGGGCAGAATAGCGGGAAGTTGGCTCGTGGAGATTATGATTTGATTCTAAACGCATAGGCAATGGATTTTTTCGGACAAATATCAACACATTCCCCACACAAGATACATTCGGAGTTTTTCATATTTGCGGTTTCAACCATTACCTTAACATCTAAACTCATAGGACATTTTTTTGAACATAGTTTACATCCATTGCAACTATCCCGATTTGATTTTAAGCGAAGCCTCGGTAATCTAAGCAAATCGGACACTTTCATTCCCATAATCATGAAAGGTGCCATCCAGCATACACTATGGCAAAATGCACGTTTGCCTACAAACAAATGCAATGAGGCAATCAGTAAAATAACGCCAAAGTAAATCATATACCTATAAGGTGCGAACAAAAATATCCAACCGTCATAAGCACCGGCGAAAAAGTCTATTTCGTTTATGCCACCCGCCAATATAAAGAAAACAATGGTGGTAAGTAACCATGGCAACCAAATCATGTATTTGAGGGCGTTTATTTTCGTATTTTTTATTTTTTTATCGCTTACGCACATCATGCACTCTTGTAGCCCACCGGCCGAGCAAACAAACCCGCAGAACGCTCTCCCGAAAAAAAGTGCAGTTAGGAATTGTAAGATAAATATGATACCAGCACCTGTAAGCCTGCCAAAAATCCCAGCGTGTAGTAAAGGTATAACTGGCGAAAGCCAAGTAATGGTTATTGGGAAAAGGAAAAACATTCCTACAATGATTGCTTTTCTAACCCTTTGTCGTTTTGTCATTTTTTAGAAGTCCTCTCATGTCAGTTTACTTGTAGTACCTTAATCACTGCTACAGTTCAAACTTTCAACATTCACCATCGTGTTTAATTTGCAAGTTCGGTGATAAACCCATGCAACAAATCTGCAACATAAGGTATAAACCATGAATTTCTTTCCCCGAATGGCACGGACACAAGCATTAGCATTTGCGCTTCGGGCAATCCTGCGTCTACAACTGTCTGTGCATTCTGCGCTTGTGCCAAATCACATACCCGACAGCCGCAATCGTGTATAACACAGCCAACCAAATAACAACCTCAAGAATATCTCCAACAAAAGTTCCCGCCAGCAAGAAGTTGTTCATAAAATGTATCCATATAGGAACAAACAAATTTCTGCAACGGCTGTAACAAATACCGATTATAATTGCAACAGAAACAATATAAAACATATACGCAATAATAAACTGCACCAGTTCTATATTGTGACGCCAGTCAGCAGTATAGCAATCCAAAAAAGCGCATAGGCACATACCACATATAAAATACTTTTCTTTTTATCCGTCATGCTTGTCCTCCATTATGCTATGCACTTTTCAATCATGTTTAAGACTTCTTAAAATTATGGGGTCGCGCTGTCTGTAATGAGCAATCTCATTTTATCCGAGAAGCAATCGCCGCCCCAATGCCAGCCGCAACACTTATCCCCGCGCGCTTTGCGAGTTTTTTATTTTTCTCGTCTGGGTTTTCTTCGATTGAAGCAAGCTCTGTTGTTTCGCCGTTTGCTACATCGTCCTCATCTTCAAACCAACTTTTGACTTCGTTTTCGATTTCGTCACCAAACAAGCTGTGAACTGCAAAGGTAGCCACGGTCGCACCAAGCCCTGTACCAATATTTTTTAACATTTTCATTTCCCCTCTCTATAACTAAACTTTCTGTGGATTAACAAACACTCTTGCCCACAGCCCGAACAAGGCGTACACCAATTCCATCCATACGATTGCTATGACTGCGGCCATACCTACAGGCGAACCTATCAAAATAATGGAAAGAGATGTGCGAAACAAATTAGGCAAAAGAATGTAAACCGCCAATATATAAGCAACTGCAAGTATAGGGTCTAAAAGCCATTTCTTGTTGATTGAATTGAATTTGACTTTTTCACCGCCGCGGATCTGCTTTATGGTTTTCGCTGCAAGGCGCATAAACTTATAAAGGGTAAAGACACCATAAAGTGCAACAACCGTAAGCACTATGTCAAGAATGGCATAAAAATCAAAACCTACGCTATCAAACGCCCCAATGGTTACAGCATCTAAAGTGATGTCTGCAAGCTGGCTTGCGGTACCGGGGGAAACTGCTAAATTCCCGAGAATTACTACGGCGGTATCTTCTGACATTCTGACTATGGAAATATAGCCGGGTGTTCTCCCAATATGCTCTACGTTGCCGTTTTCTGTGTGAATTTCCCATCCTCCGGCATAAAAAGCACTTAGCTCTACAAATGGGTTTCCGTGAATATGGTTGTCCTCATGTGAACGCTGTACAACTCTGGAAAACTGCTCTGAAATATCCACTGTTCCCAAATGTATACCCGCCCAACGTGCCATATCCGTGATGTTAGAATATAGATGTCCTGTTGGAATTATTAGAGGTTGAATGGTCGGATTCCATGCGTGCAGCAGGAAAAACCCAAGCCTATTGCCGCCTATATCTCGCCCTGTTGCATGAGCATTTTGCACATCTGCAAATGTGTTGTATAAACCAAGAGGGCGAAATACATATTGTGTCATAAATTCATCATAACTAAGACCTGTCACCGCCTCGATTAGAAGCCCTAGAATTACATAATTTGCATCACCATAGGCAAATTCCGATGATGGATAAAAAGCAAGTTCAATTCCTCTATACTGTGAGATAAATTCATCTGCGGTTTCTATCATAAATGTCGGGAAATGCCTTTGGTCGCCTGTAAGACCGCTCGTATGTTGCAAAAGGTTATAAATGGCAATATCCCCATGCGGTACCGGTGTACCGTTGTAATTTACTTCAAACCACGGCAAATGCTGATTTACAGGGTCATTTATAGAAAGCAGCCCCATATCTTCAAGCAATAACACGCCAAACCCTGTAAAGGATTTTGAAACAGAGCCGATTTGAAACAAAGTATCATATTCACTGTCTTTGAGAATATATGAAGTTTCACCATCTTGTATTATAGCAACTGCAGCGTTGGGGATCCGAGCGCGTCTTAACTGACTTTCAATATGCTCTTGCGCTTCGTTGCTCATTGCCGTCGCTACAGACATTGGAGTGGCAAGCAAAATAACGATTGCCAGTATAAGCGGTATTATTCTTTTCATTTTCATTGGGTATCACCTGTACTCATTTTATTTTTTATTAAGCTGTTCTGTATTTTTTTTAAGTTCTTGTTGACAGTTGACATCTTGCGAATCTCAATTATAACTGCCAGAATAACAACTACTATATAGCCTTGTGTATAGGAAAAAATTGCACTGATATATGCTTCAGCGGGTGCAGGCTCAAAGCGTGCTATTGCAAAAGTAGAGAGTAAGAGTATGGCACTCGAAATCATATAATGCACGGGTACGCTAATCCACGGACTGCAATCATCGTCATTGAAATATTTCAAAAACGGAACTCGCTTAAGCAGCGTTAGCGTCACCACCGGGGCAATACACAATATTGCTAAATCTCGCAATTGTCCTACGCTAAGATAAAACGCTTCATTAGATAAAATGCCTATTGCTGCATTCACAATTATCATTACTGCAAAGATAACGCAGAAAATGACAAATGGGTTTGTGTCAAAAAAAGACAATGTAGATTTTTTCTTCATATTGCTACCTCCTTTGCAAGCTCGTTTATCGCTTCAATTAAATCTTCTCTGTAACGCCGTCCAACAACTATTTTTTCACCGTTTGTCATTTCAGCAGTCATGCGAAAATGCAAGCCATTGGCAACTGATTTTATCTTATAAACATTCAGCAATGCCATTTTGCTAATTCGGATAAAGTGCTGACCTGTTAAAGATTCCTCTAGTTGTTTCAAAGACGTTGGCATATAAAATACTTCATTTTTCGTGTACACACAACATCTGCTATCTACCCACTCAACGTATAAAATATCATTAGCATCTACATTATGCGTAACACCATCTTTCTCACACAACAAAACTGAGCTGGTATCTTCACAAAGCTGAAATATTTGGTGGATTATCGGGGTAAGTTCTCGATACCTTACGTCCACATAATCATCATCGAGAGTTATATCCTTTCTAGCGGTTAATTTCATGCGCGCCGTCACCTCACTTTCCAAGTATAAGAACATCCACTGCTCAATTCAATAGATTTTGGTCAAACTGCAACTTGGAGGGGGTCGAAATGCAATTTGCGGAGTGAAAATATTAAATTTCACATAATCCGCTGCCGTACCCTTTTATTATACACGAAAACATGTACCCCAAAGAAAAATTTGATATGACCGCTTTCGGCCAAGCTGTAAAAGAAGCTCGCGAGGGCAAAGGCTGGTCACTTGTCAGGAAGAATCCAGAACCCTCTTTTTTTTGCGCCGCCAGCTTGAAACGTCATACCACGTTGAATCACTAAAAACACACTGAAAATGCAGGGCCAACCTAACACGAGAGAAGCGGGTGCATCGTCAAAATGTACCCGCTTCTTAAGTAGAAGGCCTCAAATCCCCAGTGGATAAATCTGTTGCAACGGGCATTCGGTAGGCATTGTCTGCTTTGCCCTGAATGATTTATGGATTCCTTTGAGGAATGTGTCTCGGTTTGCGTTTATCGGGAGGATTGGATATAATGATGTTCACAGACAAAGTTTGAAAATCTCTTTATTTTACCTAGACCTAGGCAATTAATAAAATCCGCGATCCCGGCAAAAGAAAGGCAGGTGTGGCAGTTGTCTCAGTTTGCTCAAGAAGTGTACGACCTGGTAGCCCAGATTCCCCCGGGAAAGGTGGTCTCCTATGGCCAAATCGCCCAGCTGTTGGGGAAACCTCATGGGGCGAGGCAGGTGGGATACATTATGGCAGCGGTCCATGACTTGGATCTGCCCTGTCACCGCGTGCTCCGGGCAGACGGCAGCTTGGCAGCCGACGATGCCTTCGGCGGCACCGGAATCCAGCGGACGATGCTCAGGAACGAAGGGGTTACCTTTCTGCCCAGCGGCCGGGTGGATATGGCGCAGTGTCGATGGCTGTGATGGCGCTAATATCCCAGAGTCTGATCCACGATAATCACCTTGATTCTGTTTTCGATAAATTGCCTTGCAATGAGTACAAAGTCGTTGCATATGCGTTGTTTGTGATTACAGTCAATACAGCGTCCAAGCGTTACGCAAGGTGTGTCTTTTTTGAGACGGACAGCGTCTAACGGGGCTGCAATTTGCCGCGTTCGTTCAATGGCCGCCTCAACAGTTGGCACAATCTTGTTCGTCCCGGCTATAACAATGACTTGTTCAGGGCCATACAGCATAGGTGCAACACGGCTTCCGTTTCCATCAATGTTAAAAAGTTTTCCGTCCATCGTAATTGCGTTTGTTCCAGTCATAAATGTGTGGGCTGAAAAATTCTTCACATAGAGGGAGCGCTTTTCCGCAGAAGTCAAGCCGGGCTGGAATTTATCGTGAAATACATAATTACCATTTCTTAGAAATTCAAATACACCCGTTTGCTCTAAGGTAACGGAATCGCCACTCCCAATGACGACACCCTTTGGAAGCAAGGTTTGCAGAAACGTAAGAAGTTCTTTTTCATCGCTTACAAAATACCCGGCCATGTTGTTTCTCTTGAGACTGTCTATGGTTATCGAAATAGTTGGATCCATATACTTTCCTCCTCTACCGATACCGCTCCACCCGCACTCGCGTACGATCCTTTCGGCTTTTGCCGCCGACTTCAACAAGCGTCGCCTTGCCGCTCCCCCGGAGAGAGAAGACATCTCCGGGGGATATTTCCGTTGCCGGTTTCTCGCAAATAGTGTAGTTGAGCTGAACCAATCCCTCTATGATGCGTTCCGTTGCGTCTCCCCGGGAAAGATGGAAGGTTCCGGCGAGGATGGCGTCTAAGCGCGGACTATTGACGGTGAAACTGATTTCTTCTCGCTCCCGTGCCGGTGCCGGTACTTCGGGGAGAGGGATCTCCCTCACCGAGGCCCCGCCTCTTCCGATGTGGGTCAGCTCCCGGCTGATATGCGCCGCCACAGTGGGGAGGCAGAAAAACCAAGCCTCTTCCCCCTGGGTGTAGATATCGCCCAGGGTCCAGCGCTCGATTCCGAGGCCCAGGAGACTGCCCAGCACATCCCGATGTCCGGGGGCGCCAAAGCGGCAGCGGATGTGAAACGCTGTGATATAGAGGCTGGGGTCAAAGTCCTCCGCATCCATGTAGGACGGCAGGAAGAAGGCCACTTGCCGTTCTGTGCCTGCTTCGCCGCCGTGAAAGAGCAGGCCAGCCCGCAGATGAGGTAGATTTTCCAGTGCGTGCTGCTCCACCGGGGTGAGAAAGCCTGTGTGGGTCACGATGTTTTGCATCTGGCTCCGCTGAAAGAGTTCCTCCGCCCGACGGAGGAAGCTGGGATCATGCGCCATGTGAATGCCCCCTTCCAAAATGCTTCCGGGCATAGAGGGCAATGGCACCGCCTGCGAGAACCGTGGCGAAGATGACAAGCCATGGGGTATCCTCGAAACGCTCAAAGAACACCCCGTACACAAGCTGCCCCAGGGCGTTTGCGATAAACGGCAGGATGACTAGCAGGGACATGACCTTGCCGACAAGCTCCGTCGGCGTCTCTAGTTGAATATAAGATATCAGCAAGATCGTGCTCATTTGCAGGACGAGCATAGTGAGTGCACTGGCCAATGTGATGACGATGTAAATGACGGCGTTCGGCAGATCAAATAAGAAGGCGAGCCCCATGGGCAGGAGTGTCATGCCGCCGATTGCCAGCAGCAGATACGCTTTTTGGATGCTGAGCCGCGCCCCTAACATGCCAGCCAGGATGCCGCCCACAACCCCGCCGGCCATCATAACGCTTTGGCTCAGCCCGACCATATCCATCCCCATCCCCAAAATTTGGGTGACCAACACCGGGATTCCCACCAACAGGAGGGGCCCAATGGTGACATTGAGGAAAAAGGCAAGCAAGGCGCCTTTGGCTATGGTGGGTTTTTCTTTGACGATAAAGCGGAAGGCCATGCGCAAATCGCCTTTCACGATTTCCCTCATGCTGCCGCTGCTCTCTTGCGGTTGATAGGGGATCCGAATGAGCAGGTCCATCACAGCGGTAATGGCAAAACATACCGCGCTGACGGCCAGTATGGGAAAGAGGCCAAATCGGGCGAGGAGGACACCGGCAATGGCCGTACCGGCCATGCTGGAAGTGGTGTTTATCATGGCCACAACCGAGTTTGCCGAGACCATCTTATCCATGGGAACCAACACCGGCACACTGGACTGTACCGCTGGCATGTACAGCCCTTGAATGGCGTTTAAGGCCATCAGCTTTACGATGACAAGAGGTACGACTTCAAGAAAAAGGCCGCTGAAGACCATGTAGAGCACAATGATGACGGTTGTGGCAGCGTCCAGCCAAAACATGATCCGCTGTTTCCGGAAGCGATCCGCGATGAGGCCGCCGATGGGCGATGTGATGATCAAGGAAACAAAGGGCAGGGCCAACACCAGCCCAAAGAGTGTAGGAGAACCGCTGATGGACAAAATATAGAGCGGCAGGGCAAAACTGAGGATCATATTGCCAAAGATGGAGACCATCTGTCCGAATACCAAGAGGGAAAAGTCCCTGTTCCAAAGCTTCTGCGGCTGTGAGATTGTGTTATCCATGTTTTGTCACCTCCCTGTAAAAGTCTTCTGTATATTGCATAGTCAATGCGATGATTTCATCGGTGAGGATATCCACGCCTATTTGCTTCATCAGTTTTTGTAAAAAAAGAAGCCGCTTTTTTACGGTGGGCATATCGCAGGTGAAGAAGAAGGGGTCGCACCAATAATTGAATAGCTGCAAAAACACTTCGGCGCACTCTTGCGGAGACTCTGTAGTGAAACTTCCGTCTTCGACACCTTCCCGGATAACACCTGCAAGCAGATGGGCGCTTTTCATGACATTTCCTCTCATATTCGCCAACACCAGGTGAGGGCTGCGGAGACCGATCACTGCCACATCGATACTCGCTGACGTCAACTCCCTGTCTGATACGTTTCGCTTGAGCAAAGTGATCAACTTTTCTTTCGCGCTTAGACCCTTCAACTCGGCAAGCCATTCGAACATCACGTTTTCTACATGCTTATACTGCACCTCCATGGCGGCCTGAAAGACTTCCTCCTTAGATTTGAAATGATAAAAAATCGCACCCTTGGACATGTCAGAAGCATTGACAATATCCTGCATACTCGTATTGTCGAAACCCTTTTCATGGAAGAGTTTCATAGAGGCATTCAAAATGCGCTCCACCGTTTCTTGTGGGTTATTTTTTCGTGGCATGGACAAGTTCCTCCCGTTGTGATATGGACAATCAATAAAACCGACCGTCGGTATGTATTGTGCCATAAAAAATTCTCCCTGTCAAGGAGAATTTTTTTGCCCGTCTTACAAAAAGATCGCCCTGAGCTCGTGCAAGGGTTTGCTCAGAGTATGTTTCCCGATAATAATTTCAGTTTCAATGGCCAAATACGGCCTGTTGTCCGCAAGATATTCCCGAAGAAAATCCGGGGTGTGTTCGATTTCGCTGTTTTCGCTTTGCCTGCAAACATAAAGGCCGGCGGGGATGGTTTTCGTATGTTCATTTGCCATGTGCTTTGGCACTTCGGCAAAGGCATAGTAAAAGACGCCAGCCGGGGTGTGCTCACAGAGGAATCCGAATTCCGCCAGATCTTGATAGTCATCTTCCGCATATGGTACATCAGAAAAGGAGACAAGGATATCGAACCAATCCACCTCTTGGAGTGGGCCATGACAGGGTTTTACATGGAAACATTTTTCAGGGAGTTCCCTGGTATAAATCTGTCCGTTTTGATAAGAGCCAGTCAAATCCATTTGCTGTTCAATCGTGGCAATCAATTTGAGGCCACGCGTGAGAGCTTTCATCTTGTGCTCGGCTACCTCGCGTCCCCGTGTTAAAAATGCCCGGAAATCTATGATGTCGTCTGCCAGGGAAAACTTCGAAAACTCGGCCAAGGGGATGTCCAACTCAATACAAAATTGGATCATCCCGACAAGGCGAATTTGGTCAAGAGAGTAGTAGCGATAACTGGAGCCCGGGTCTACAAAGGCCGGGATTAAAATGCCCAACTTTTCGTAATAGCGCAGAGACCGGAGACTCGCGCCCGTGAATTTCGATAATTCACCGATGGAAAGCAGGCCTTTTTTTCTGCTCATAGAAAATTTCCCCCTAGGTATTGACTCTGACATGATGTCATAGTGTATGCTTCAGTATAGCGCGTGCAATACCGATAGTAAAGGAAAAGATGCAAACATGGAACACAGTAAAACAAATCTTCCGGCACAAGAGGCCGCTGAGGAGTCAAGACTGGATCAACCAATCACGACGAAATTTTTGCTTACATTTACAATCCCAACGATTATCTCCTTTGTGATCATGGGCATCTTCGGCATCGTGGACGGTGTGTTCGCCGCCCGTGGCATCAGCCAGGAAGCTCTTGGCGCCATCAATTTTGTCCTGCCATTTTTCACGTTTACAATGGCCATTGGCGCCATGCTCTCCATGGGCGGTTCGGCCCTGGTTGCGAAGAAAAAGGGAGAAGGGCTAGACCGAGAGGCGCGCGAGAATTTCACGCTAATTCTCCTTGTGACCTTCACAACCAGCGCAATCATCTCAGTCCTCAGTTGGCTGATGAGAGAGCCACTGCTGAGGATGCTCGGAACAGACGCAGGGGTATTCGACTTGTCTATGGCCTATTTGCAGCCGCTGATCATTATGATGCCCTTTGTCATGGTGGGTCTGGTTCTCGTGCAATTTTTGATCGCGGAAGGGAGGCCTGTCCTTGGGATGTTTGCGTCCAGCTCGGGGGCCTTTGTCAGCACGGGATTAAACGCCATCTTCATTTTTGTTTTGGATTTGGGCGTCATGGGGCTTGCACTGGCAACAGGTATTGGGTACGCCGTGCCGACCGTATTGGGTTTGATTTATTTTGCAACGAATCGCAAGGGAACCATTTTCTTTGTGCGCCCCGCCTGGGATATCGCGGCCCTTGGGCGGTCTTCCCTCAATGGTATCAGCGAAATGATTACCATGATGGCTACAACGGTGACCACCATCGTGATGAACAATGTGTTGGTGCGCATTGTCGGATGGGAAGGCGTTGCAGCGGCTGGTATCGTTTTGGCGGCCCAAGGGATATTTGCATCCCTCTTCTTTGGCTATTCAGCAGGCGTTGCTCCGGTTGTCAGCTATCACTATGGGAAGGCAATACAGGGTAGTCCGGAAGCCGGAAAAGGACAAAACGACAACCTGAAAAAGCTCTACACAAAGAGCTTGGGCATTGTGGGCGTCTTGTCGGCGATTGCTTTGGTTTGCACGATTCTCTTCTCCGACCTATTAGTGCGGATTTATGTTTCACCAAATGACCCCTTTATGGGACACCTGCACGAAATGGCGGTGCGCGGTCTGCGCATCGCGTCTATGGGCTTCGTACTAATGGGGTTCAACATGTTTGCAACTGCTTGGTTCACTGCTTTCAATGATGGTTTGGTTTCAGGCTTCATGTCCCTCATGCGAACCATGGTCTTTTTATTGCTGCTTCTGGTCACACTGCCCAGGATTTGGGATTTGAACGGCGTGTGGATTGCCCTGCCTATGGCGGAGGTGCTCTCAATTGCGGTGACAATCTTCTTCCTGCTGAAAATGGGAAAAAAATATCACTATCGAGGCCTGGAACAGGTAGCGGGTGAACTGGCTGCACAAGGATGGCCGCAATGGGACGAAAAAGATGCAATCATCGAAAGGCTGAAAGCCCAGCTGGAGCAAAGTCAGTTCAGAGTGGAAAGCGAGCGGAAATTATACGCAACGCGGCTGCGTGAAATCCGAGGCGAAATCGAAGCTCATATCAGCAAAAAACAAGCCCTGGCATACACGAGCGGTCATGGCGGAACGCCTGTACACAGGGTCAAGGTCAGACGCAAATGACAAAGCAGCCGGCATCCCAATGGATGCCGGCTGCTATACTGTGCCGGATGTGCAGATTTCTAAGCCATCTCCAAAGGCAGCGCGCCGCGGACGGCTTCCAGAAAACGCGCCTCCACGTCGGGCCAGTTGACGAGGCTCCACCAACGGCCGATATACTGAGCTCTGTCGTTTTGATACTTCAGGTAATAAGCGTGCTCCCACACGTCACAGACCAAGATCGGGATCGTGCCTTGCAGGACAATGTTCTGGTGTTTCACGCAAGGGAGCAGTTCCAGACGGCCAAAGGCAGTATTGTAGCCCAAAATTGCCCAGCCGGAACCCTGCACCGTTATAGCGGTGGCAGTGAACTGGGCTAAGAAGGCTTCCATCCCGCCGAAATACCAATCCAAATAGGAACGGGTGTGTTTCCCCGGTTCTCCGCCTGTGCCGGGGTGGGTCATATTCGTCCAATACACGCTGTGGAGGATGTGCCCGGAGCCGTTGAAGGCCAGTTGCTCTTCTAATTGCGTGACCGCGTGCCAATCCGCTTGTGTCCGGGTTTTCATCAAGGCCAGTTCGGCGGCGTTGAGATCATCTACGTATTTCTTGTGGTGTTTGTCATGGTGGATTTCCAAGGTTTTCGCGTCGATTATCGGCTCGAGGGCGTCAGTGGGGTAGGGCAGGGGCGGCAGAGTATGTCCGCCTGGGGGCGTGGGCTTCATGGGGAGTCCTCCTTCTTTGTCTGGCTTCCTAAAGAAGTCTATGCCTGAGAAAAGGGGAATAGGCAAATTTTTTGCTTCAAGGGCATTTAGTCTCTGCCTCCTTAAAATGTTTCCGCAAAAACAACACAGTGATACAACAAATCAAAGCTGTTCCGAGAATAATATGCCAAGGCGCGAAGAAAAATCGTTCAAACAGTGCCCCAAAAAGCAGCAATCCCAGTCCCATGGCTATCATAGGCAGACCTGAAAACAGGGACACGACTTTCCCGATCAGTTCTGGAGGGGCTATCGCCTGTATATAAGCCCAAATTGGAATTGTCCATAAAAGCAACGCCAATCCGGAGATAAAATCTGATGCGACTATCATCGCAAAAGCTGTAAAATACGGGATGTCCATCCAAACAGCAAAGCCAATTGGCACGATAGAAAAACCGAGTACCATCGAAGTGATCGGGATGCTTTTGAGTGTCAGCCTTTCCCCCAGTGAACCGGCAATTATGCCGCCCAGTATTCCGCCAACCCACGCAATGGCTCTGCCTGTTCCCAGGTAGACGGCATCCATTTCCAAATATTGAATGACTAACACTGGAGCGCCTACATTGAATACTCCGGGGATCAACGCGGAGAAGATAAACATCAAGATAGCAAGTTTGATCAAGATAGGATGTTTCTTTACAAAACGAAATGCTTGTGCCATATCGCTCTTTATGATTTGCACCACGCTTCCGCTGGTTTGTTGTTTTTTGTATGGGACACGGATCAGCAAATCCATCACCGCTGTAACCGCAAAACATAGCGCGCAGACCGTCAGAATTGGGAATAATCCAAATCCGGCGAGGAGAATACCTGCCATAGGCGGTGCCGCCATATTTGCCACTGTATTTACGGTTTCAAGGATCGAATTTGCGCGAATGAGCTTATCTTCCGGCACTAAAAACGGAACACACGCTTGTGACGTGGGCGTATACATGCCTTGCATGGCATTGAGTGCAATGAGTTTCATCAGCACAATAGGTGTGACTGCAGCGAACATACCGCTTAGGATCATGTACATTGCAATAAGGGCAGTAACAGCTACATCAAGCCAAAACATGATGCGCTGTTTTTTATACCGATCAGCCATGATGCCCGCAATGGGAGACGTTACAATAAATGGGAAAAAAGATAATCCCAAAACGGACCCAAATAAAGCCGGAGACCCGGTCGTGTATAGTAAGTAGAGCGGCAAAGCAAATGTAAGTACCTGATTGGCGAATATAGACATGAATTTTCCTGTGACCAGAAGCGAAAAATTTCTGTTTAGTAGTTTTTTTGCTGTTACTTTCAAGATTGTACCTCTTTCAATCGGTTTTTTAATATTGTGATGGCATAGTTGCAAATAAAAAGAGCTGTGGGTATCATCCCACAGCTCTTAACAAACGAGTTGTTTTTCTAAGCGGAATGATAGAAAAAACATAAGTTTATACACAAGAACAAGCCGATATCATCGGCTCCGGTTCCCATGTTCAATTATGTTTTATCTATCTTTTCCGCGCATCACTTATATTGCCGATTGTGCAACATCAAGCATTGCCGGATGGCATTTGCTCCTTTGCTCTATGCTATCACAGGAATGAATATAGCAAAAAAATGATGGTCTGTCAACGCCAACACCCCTCTGCCGGGAGGCAAAAAAGAATATAAGAAGAGAGAATTGCCTCTTTTCATTGGCGGCGATTTGTGAGAAAATGTCGAGAAGGGGGAGGTGAGGGGTTTGACGCAAGAGGCACCCGGGCAGCAGCCCGCTATCCAAACGCACAATCTGACGAAGACCTTTGACCAGGTAATCGCCAATGACAAGGTCTCGTTTGACGTGCGGCGAGGGGAGATTTTGGCGCTCCTCGGGGAAAATGGAAGCGGCAAAACGACACTGATGAACATGCTGTCCGGCATCTATTTCCCCGACAGCGGCGAAATTGAGGTAGGGGGCAAGGAAGTATCTATCCGATCTCCGCGAGATGCGTTTGACTTGGGCATCGGCATGGTTCATCAGCACTTTAAGTTGGTGGATGTGTTCACCGCAGCGGAGAACATTGTGCTGGGTCTTCCAGGCAATGTCTTTCTCGACCGCAAAGCTGAGGCGAAAAAAATCGCCGAAATCACGGAGCGATACGGCTTTTCTTTGGACCCGGAGAAGAAAATTTACAACATGTCGGTGAGCGAGAAGCAGACGGTGGAGATCATCAAGGTGCTCTACCGGGGCGCCGACATTTTGATTTTGGATGAGCCCACAGCTGTTTTGACACCCCAGGAAACAGAACGGCTATTTACCACCCTGCGCAACATGCGGGAACACGGCAAGGCCATTGTCATCATTACCCACAAACTCAATGAAGTGATGGCAGTGTCCGACCGGGTGCATGTCATGCGAAAAGGCAAGTCCATCGCCACGGTCAACACCGCTGAGACCAGTCAAGGAGAGCTCACGGAGATGATGGTGGGCCGATCCATCAGCCTGAAAATCGACAGGCCCCATACGGAAGATCAAGTGGACAGGCTGGCCGTCAACGCTTTGAGCTGCTTGAGCCCAGAAGGCGTGAAGGCCCTGCAAAACGTGAGCTTTACCTTGAAGTCAGGTGAAATTTTAGGCGTCGCCGGGATTGCCGGAA
>Ga0131853_10011445_pt1 | contig 16241 bp, 11 predicted proteins | sample TergutLab28metaG_FD_92764 | JGI IMG/M metagenome (GOLD analysis project Ga0131853, IMG submission 92764) | Labiotermes labralis P1 segment gut microbial communities from Petit-Saut dam, French Guiana - Lab288 P1 (version 2) (version 2) | ecosystem: Host-associated > Arthropoda: Insects >...
TGTCCCTCACACCCCAATAGGGTATGTAGATTGCATAAGTAAATTCTATAACCAATTCAGCTGTAAATCCACGCATACTCGTGGCAATCACGTTTTCAGTATACATCATTTGCCTTTGTGCTTGGATAAATTCTAAATAAGAGTCCGTAAATTCTTTTGGATATATTCTATATGAACTATTATCATTTCCAAAAGAAAGACTGTCGGTGTAAGCTGTGCCAGCATTGGTGCCCAGTTGTGTGTTCTGTTGAAACACAATGGGGGTAGCCACACCGTCCAAATTGTTCACATAGCGAATGATAAGGCTTTTTGAAGCCTCATAGCTATATTGTACATCCACAATCTCATGAAAGCTTGCTGTAAATCTATTATCAATTTCTATAAAATCTGTGAAAGACATTAGAAAGTTTAAGCTATGTGGTACTGGGTTTGTCTCGAAAAAATCATTAGGAAGATAATGCACTCTAAAGTTAGTTTCCAAATTACCGCTAAAAGTGATGGCTTCTTCCTCGCCTATATTGGATATGGTTAAAAATAGCACAAAAATTAACACTATCAATAGCAACGCCCCTGATAAGATAATTGTATGCAGTTTTTTTGTTTTATCATATAATTGCCTTAAAAATTCCACACCACGTCCCCCTTTCTCTTTGGATTTTGTATACTAATTGAAAGTTGATGTTATATTTCTGAAAAAAATGTAGATAAATCCTGCGTAAGGCAGTGTCATTCTTGCTATACCCCGCACGTCTTCGGGTGGTACAGGATTTGGATCTTGCGGTCCTCCTGCATCCCCTTGAGTAAGGTAATGGCGTACGTTGGCGTGGTCGTACCAGTAGCCCACGTTTCTATGTATAAATTCTACACCTTCTCGACTTATAAAATGTATCACATACCCCTCTACCACCATATCATAAACCATGTTAGACGAAACACGCTCTATAAATGCAATGCTACCCCTTGGAAGAGTTGGTTCCATAGAGCTAGTAAGCACCACAATGGGATATATACGAAAAGTCCCCACAAAAAAGGCAAATAGCACCACTACAACAACAAGTATAATAGTAGTTGAAACCCAAGGACGGCGTGTGTACCGTGCCATACGCCTTTCTTTGGCTCGCTTTTCACGGCTACGGTCACTCGTTAAAAAAGCGTATAAAATAATTGAAGCAAACATACTTCCGCTAGTTATAATTGAAAATGTTAATATACTTACATCAGGTATAACAGGCAAAAGCAGTGTAGCCATAGTGTATGTAAAACTCACAATCAATACGCTTGCAAAAGTACCCTTGATAGCAAAAAAACTTGCACTTGAGCTAATTACCAAAGGTCTAATAATGGAGTTAAATACAACATCAAGTCCAATACTATCAGCACCTACTAACACCCTTATACCACCCATATGGGTAAATGCCAATACAAGGGTTATTGCTACAATAATCCCTGCCCTATTTATCTGTGAGCTTGATTTAATCAGTTTTATCCTTATATATTCCCCAAAAACAATCACTGTACCTGTGTTCCAAAGATGGCTTAAACGTGTGACGTTATCTGGAGCTATGCCGTTTGCTACAACTCCAAACATTACGGAGAAAATTAGCAAAGCCAGTCCAAAAATGGCGATAGTTATGATAACAGCTACATTTATACTGAAAACATTATACACATAACGCATATCTCGCCCCAAAACACCAAAACAAGCCACAGCCAAAACGATGAAAACAACAGGTCGCACCGCCATATTAAAAAAACCAAGGGCAGCAACGGGTATAAACATAAAAATAAGCTGCATGATGAAAAGTGCGACACATGTTGCAACAACAAGATATGTCTCAGAAAATTTGGTCACACTTTTCACCTCCTACAGCTTTATAAGCTTATGTTACTAATTTTGTTATTATATCAATTATGGGGCTGGAGTACCTAAAGAGTAAACCAGTTCCAACAAGAAGTTGGCAACCCACTCATAGTCCCCTTCTATCTCCAGAAGGTCGACAAGCCAGCCATCTATAGCCCAGTTGTTAAAGTCGGAAGCAGGCATTGCTATAGGGCTACCTGGGGTTGAAAACGGAGCAACTCCATCCCAAGCCAGGGTTATTTGAACGTCAACAGTGTCACCCACCTGCATGTTTACAGGAAAAGTTGGGTTAGCCTCAATAAGTGTATTAGTTTCACTCCTATGGTTAAGTGCTACAACATTGCCAAGTGTGAATGGGATAATGTCATCTGCAAAAAGGTAACTCCATATAGCTGTGCCTGGTGTTGCAAGCAAGGCAGGAAGCTGACCCACGTTTTCTGCGGTGGCTGTCAGAGTTACTGCACCTTCCGAAACAAAGCCGACAGCCCACTCTACTCTGTGGTTTACTCTGTGATTTGCAGATGCACCCCCAACCGTCATATGATCAACTATTCTAGCTTCATTTGTTGTGGCAACATTCATAAGACCTTCAACTTCTGTATCTGTCCAGATGATATGCAACTGCTCATCACCAAAACCAAATCCACCAGCAACTTGTAACACACCAGGTGTAGCAGCAAAAGCTCCCCCACCTACAAGTGTGAGCATAAGTAGCAATGCAGCAACAGTCAATCGTTTTTTATTTTTATAATTTTGCATAATTTCTTGCTCCTTTCATTATATAAGAATGGTTAGATAGTGTTCAAAATGTCGGTGTAACACGGGCAAGTGCATTGTAAAGAGTGTTTGCAGCGGCATTAATGTCGGCAGATGTGGTATCTGGATTTAAACGTACAGATCTAGCAGAATTTAGTGCTTCCAAAAACATCATCCAATTGACTCTTGATGCTCCACCCAAGCCAATGGCTTCTCTAACTTCGGCACGTTCAATAAGCTCGTTAAGCCACTCAAAATTGAGTTGTGGCATAACTTCTGCAAGCACAAGGTTGTTAATTGAGTGCCACAAGTCATTTGTAATTGCTTCAATAGCTCCAGCATTATCTTCTGAACCTGCCAAAGTGATGGCAAGTTGCAACACTTCTTGCATCATAACCCAAGATCCACGAGTAAAGTCAGACTGGTTCAAGGTTTGTGCATGGGAAATTGCAGCATCAAGATCGCCAAGTGATTCAAGTGGAAGAAGTGTCGCAAGACCTACCTCTATAGCATTAAGGGCAGCCTGTATTTCAGCCAAAGTGCTTGCATTACCTGCCATCCACACATTGGTTGCAACATCCACAACACCCATAAGTCTAGCCCAGCTCCTTTGTGTGTAGTTGAGCGAATCATGTCCGCCTAGAACACCTGCAACAGCATCTTGCAAGTCTTCACGTGCATCTACCCACTCTTCAGTTGCAACATAGAATACTACAGGCAAAGAATCGTGTGTGGCTGCATTGCGTCCAAAAGAACCACCTATAAAACTCCAAGCATTTCCATCTCTTACAAAAGCATTTACTTGTACAGGGCGTTGGCTTACAATTGTAGGAACCCATTGAGTTACAGGTATGTTTGCACCGAATATTCCAGTGGTATTATTTGCAGCAAGGGTCATCATAACACCATTAAGCTCAGGCATTACGACAGAAGTAAAGCCGTAGTCGGTTGGTATCATATTAGCTGCAAGCGCGCCGCCAACAATAGTTAACGGATTTGCACCCAAAACGTCGTTTGCCATAGCAACTTCAATGCTTGGGCTGTAAATTATACCTGATATAGCAACAGTACTAGCACCATTAGGGATAACAAACATATCTTGGTCAAACTCTATGGTTGGGCGCGTATCAGTTACAATAAACTCGCCCATAGGCATAGCCAAGTTATTTTCAGGCCAATAATCATCTAAAACCACAGCAGTTAATGAATATACGCCAGGCTCAAGTTTCGTACCATTATCTACCCACAATCCTTCTGGGAACGCATTCCAAGTCCATCTATTGCCGCCTATGACAGACGTAACAACGTTGCCTGAGAATGCAAGACCATTTGGTGATACATTGTTAAACTGTGCTATATTAACCTTGTCATCAAGTGCTGTGCCGTATTCTCCTACATAGAATCTAACACTTCTATTAGGGCCACCCTCATCATTCCAACCAAAGGTTATGCCAGATATATTAGAGCGGGTAAGCACATTTTCAACCATAGTTGAATCCCATGCACCCCCTACCCAAGGCACATTTGCGTGCCAGTGTGTGCTACGTGGATCTGCTGCGATATCCCTGTGGTTAAATCTGTCTGTTGTGTAGTTAGAGATGATAGGTCTCCAAATTCCTACATTTGTAGTAATTGGGGTCATTTCTCTTGGTGGCTCTGGCGATTCTTCAATATCCATATATGCACCAAAGATTAAGAAAATTTCATCTGTGCCGTTATAGAATATCAAATGCCCTTGAGCGAAACCACGATTTTCCAACGCACCGTCATGGGAGATAGAAATATCAAAGTTATTACCACTTGTGTTTGTAACGATAAGTTCAACACCTGTTACAGTATGCGTTAGTTGTGGTCCCCAGTTGGCAGGTTCGCTTGGAGCAAGCAGTTCTTGTGTTGGCATGTGCCATTCCACTCTATAATTCCAGTCGCTACCACCATGAATTGTTACAGGGATAATATCAGATGTACCTGGCTGATTTTCAAATATTTCTACATGCCCAAAACTTAGAGAAGCCATATAGTGCGTGGACATACCGATTTGAGTTGGAGGTGTGATGCTACCTGAATCAGGTATACCCCAACCAACATTATCTGGAAATGGGATTGGATGTCTCGCAATTGCAAAGGCCGGTGTGGTTAACGCCGCAAGAGGATTAACAAGACCAGCACCTACTTGTAACACGCTATATTGCCCTTCATAGTCATATAAAGGAGTAGCTGTGTTCATCAATCTTGCTTTAATTTCTATTGCACGTGTGTCAAGATGTTGACGATTAGGATCAAATTCTTGTACCATCAAAGCTGCGATGCCCGCAACAGCAGGGGCAGCCATGCTTGTTCCTTGTGTCATAAAGTATGGACGACCATCAATCATAGTTGGATGTCCAAGGGTGTTGGCAGAGATAATATTTTGACCTGGTGCTGTAATATCTGGAAAAATGTGCATCAATGCACCATTTTCAGGAATAAAGCCAGTTTGCTGATAGTTATTTGTTCCCCCCAAAGGTCCGATAGATGAAAATGTAGTTATCACATTTGGCGGTGGCGGGTCAAACTCTGCCGCTCCAAAAGTCATGCTACCTTCACGAGGTACTGGAAGTGCGTTTGCCGCTCCTAAAATTTCATGGTTAAAAGCCCTCCTTGCATCATACAGTCCGATTGAGAAAATTGGAATGTGGTGAGCAGCGTCAACACCTGTAACCCCTGTTGCCGTAAAGCCAGGACCTGCAAGGATACCTCCTCCCGCTTCGTTGTTAATAATCAATAAAGCAGAAGCACCAAGTCGATGAACAAGGTTAAGCATTGCACCAAATTCGCCCGAACCACGGGTTATCATAGCAACTCGACCGTTAAGATCGCCGCCGCCTAACTTTAATGTTCTGAAAAGCTCTACATAAGTATCAAAGGCTGGTGTTCCAACAGCTGCCGCAGATGGCATACCCATTGGGGTTGCACCTTCATAAGCTACAAGTGGTTGAATTAGTCCAAACCATGTATAATCGAAGGTCTGATTGTCAAAGCTATTAACAGGAAAATCTAATCTGCGTCCTGTCATGTTGATAAAAACAGTTTCGTCGTCTATAACAGAATTTGGATGATTACTTCTAGATGTAGCAATTCCACCACCTGCTCTACCTGCTGCAACAGTGATACCCAAAGAAGAAGTAGGTGCACCACCACCAAGAGAGAACCAACCACCACGACCAGCAGCACGAGGATTACCACCCATACCATCATTACCTGCCGCATTTGTCGAAATTATACCAGCAAGGGCAGCAAGATTAAGAGCATAAGAAGTAGACTGCCAAGGGCTGTTTACTCTATTGCCCAAAGACAAGTTGATAACGTCAAGACCTAAATCATAGGAATGTTCTATAGCACGAAGTACCCCGTTTGCAGGTTGAGAGCCACCTGGAGCCGCATTAAGAACTCTAAAAGCATACAGCTCAATATCTGGTGCCATAGCAATAACAGTTCCTGCAACGTGTGTTCCATGATTACTAAAGCCTGTAGCTGGACCAAAAATATTTTCCATAGGGCTTGTGTTTCGCCCTACTTGGCGATTTGCCCCCGCTGGCTCTACCATAAAGTTACTACCAGGAAGTGTGTACATGTTGCCATTATGTTCAACGTGTCCGAAGCCACCAGGCTGAACAGGCACAAGATAAGGATAAAACACAGGATGTCTGTAATCAATGCCCGTGTCAATAACACCAACTCTAACCCCTGCACCTGTTAAATTCATTGTTCCGTGGATATAATCCATTTGGAACAAGTCCATAGCCGCACGGTTAAAGCTTTCAAGAGGTACATAATCCGCACCCGTCAGATCAGAAGCTGGAACTACGTCATTTGGCACTGGATTATAAATTACTTCATTAACAATAGGATTAAGCTCAATTACAGCTTCTTGCCTAAAATCGCCAAATCCAAGTTCTTGTTCTTGAAGTTCACGCATAGGAAAGTAGGTAAAGGCAGGAGAAACAAGGAAAACCTCAGGAAGGTTTGCAATCATTTCAACCATGCCAGCTGGAACGCTCATAAACAAGCCGTTAAACAGCATGTAATGTTCACTGACAATGCTTATGTTCCCAGCCTCCATCCCAAAAGGCACTTCCATCATTCCAAACTGAAGCATAAACCTAGAATGACCTTCCATTGCAGGCACAATAAAATGCTCGTCATCTAAGAAGCGGCGATTGCCAACTGTAAGGGCTTCATTAATCAAACGCTGAGCCACCACAGGAGGTGTTCTAAATTGCACCACTATGTCAACCATTTCATTTGTGTTTGCTGGCAAGGTGTAATAGCTATAAAATCCCGTCATGCCGATAGAATCAGTTGCTGTAGTGTAAGTTAAAAATTGCATATCCATAGGCAGTTGCTCTCTCTCATAACTGCCCATGTTGTAAAACTGGTCTGCAAGCATGAATTGGTCAGACTGCACTTCAATTTGTGCTTCGTTTGCGTGTACGCTCATTGGTATAGCACCTGCGACCATAATCGCTGAAAGAGCCAACGCAAGAGCTTTTGTAAGTTTTTTCTTAATTTTCAATTCGCATTCCTCCTTATAAAAATTATAAACACATTAATACAACAAAACTATAATTGATTTTTAACTAAATCAACTATACGTTACGCTCTCACCCCCTTGTATAAATTTTTTCACTACAAGTAATTTTGCCGACAATCACCTCCAGTTTTATGCTTCAAAAAATAATAAATCACTTCGGAAATTAATTGACAATTGTCTTACTCTTCCCATGAGATGTACAAACATAGTCATGTTACTGAAAAACAGTAACAGTTGAGTCTGAAATCATCACGTTTCAAGATGATTTTCAGACGATGACTGTTGCGATTTTGAAGTTATATTACTATATCATCGCTTTTTTGTATAAACTCATCATCTTTATCTTTTTTGCACTATATTAACTATTTTCCTCTTATTTTGTCAATTTTCGATTTCTGAGGAGATCTAATACTTCCGTCACCACGTAATCTTATTTTCACAAGATTATCTTGTTATGTATAGTATATCATACTATCAATAATAAATCAAGTGTTTTCTTATGTTTTATGAAATTTTTTATTTTTATTTTTATTCGTAAATACTTGCACACTTACTTAAATTGTGGTATACTGATTTCGAGGTGATTTTATGAAGTGCACTTTTGGAAATATTATAGCCACAATTTTGGCAGTTATTTTGGTAGTTTCTCCTGTAGAGGTAATTGAAAACTATGACCTTTCATTGTATGTAAACAACTTCTCGCACAGTTTATTTTCTGAGGTTTTAAATTTGGATGAAGCAAATCCTGTTATATCAGGTTTGTCTGCTTTTTATGCCCTCTCCATGATAGCGCATGGAGCTAGTGGCACAACTTTGGAAGAATTTGAGGAAGTCCTCGGGTCTACATCTAACACCTTTGCTTCGCAATTAAACGAATTATCAAGTAATTTTGATCTACATAGCTCGATATGGCTAAATGACGATTTTTCAGTTAATCCATACTTTAACAAGAAAATGAAGCGTTATTTTGATACGACTACATTTTCACGTAATTTTGATTCTGAAGCTACTATTGAGGAAATTAATGCTTGGGTTTATAGCTCAACCAATGGGAATATATACGGAATTCTTGAGCAAATTGCTCAGGATGATGCAGTGCTAATCATCAACACTTTGTATTTGCAAGCTAAATGGGTTTCTTCGATTTATCCGCTACATGAATCTATACGTCAGTTTGATGGCGAGTATGCAAACTTTTTAACCACAGAACCAACATATCTTGCTGTAAATATAACAGATAATTTTGAAGCCGCGCTACTGCCCTACGACTGTGGTAGACTAGGTTTTTTCATTCTACGTCCCACATGTGGTACAAATATTAGAGATTTTGTCAAAAGCAATGACCTACCTATGATTTTTGAAGGATTGGGATATAAAAACGACATTATCGTACATATGCCTTCCATAGAAAACACTTTTGAAGCTTCTCTAATCAATCCATTGTACCAAATGGGTCTGCAAACAGCCTTCACTCTACAAGCTGACTTTGCAAACCTTGTAGAATACATCCCACCACCGCACATTTCTTTGCCAATCTCACAAATCCACCAATCAATTAGACTAAGTGTAAACTCTGGTGGCACAACAGCTGCTGCAGCTACCGCAATAGGTCAAATCCGTGCAATCTCCACCCCTGTAAACCCAATCACACTAGACTTTAATTCACCATACTTCTTCGCAATATATGACCTATACCACAGCATACCTCTTTTCATGGGAATTGTCGAACATCCATAGAAAAAATTTTTAAATCTTCTTGCAATTCCAATAATTTTATGCAAGTAAAGTTTAATCATCTCTCTGCTATGCTTAACTCACAAACGTAGCAGAGTTGCTGCCTTGAAAAGGTTATTTCATTCTTAGGTTTACGCAGATGAATCTCCACCCTGCAAACTCTGTATTAGCTTGTCAAGGACAAATTTTTTAACACACGGACATTTTACACTACAATCAAGCCTTAGTCCTTATTTTAAAAGGGTTTTGAGTGATAAATTTTTTTTTAATTTTCTTTTTTTACTGAATATATCACTTCAATATAGCAGAGCATTTTTAGAGGACAAATTTTCAATAACAAAAAAGGCAATTGAGATATTAAACCCAATTGCCTTTTAAAATTATGCTTGATTACTTAGTGCTATTTTTTATGCTTAATATGTTATAATTGTATTCCAAATTTTATAATCGACATTACAGAAAATCAGCATTGTAGAGAAACTGCTTTGAAAATGTTAATTATCTTGATTTACAATTGAAGCGACCACTACTAGCTCAATTTTTGTTGAATACTTTTTTTCATTCTAAATAAGTCCTTTATCTGTCATTTTTGATATTTGTATGTTCAAAATAGAAATAAATACAAGGTCTCATAATCTACACTTAATGTTTATACAATCTGTTTTGCCCATTTATTACTCCAAACTCTTCTTACGCTGAAAATTAATTTGAACAATTCGTCTGTGTGAACCAAAAGTATTGTCCAATATATAGACAATCCGAAATATACAATAGATATAAATGCAATAGGTATACCTATTATCCAAGTGGAGATGAAATCAATCCAAAAGTTAAATTTTGTATCTCCTGAAACAGAATGTCAAGAGTATTTTGCTAATTTTTTAGATTTTTTTATTTTTAGCTTGCATATTACGCTTAAGCGTGATATAATTAGAATATTAGTTTGGAGGTGCATTTTGGAATACATGACAACGAAAGAAGCCGCTGATAAGTGGGGCGTTAAAATACGCCAAGTTCAATTGCTTTGTGAAAAGGGTCAAGTGGAAAATGCAAAAAGGCTTGGCAATATGTGGATTATGCCTGTTGGCACAAAAAAGCCTATTGACAGAAGAACGAAAGAAGCGAGGCAAAAAGTGTAGTTTAGATTTGTTGGAGGTGTTCAAATGGCTATTGAGCAATATACAGAGAACCTTACTCTGCGTGAAATGAAATGTGTATTAGGCGATAATGGATGGGGCTTCGTTTTTCCGCAAGGTGATGTTTCAGTTGTTGATAAAATAGATATGCTTTTGAAAAAAGCAGGTGGAAAGCCCATCCAATGTGCCATTGCTGATTTTTCACAAGGCGGAAACGGAAAGGCGAAACCTGAATATATCATAACGATGAATGATGATGCAAATACAATCATTGTTGTGGAGTGCAAAAACACAGTCAAAAAACACGCTAGTGAAAATCTTGATAACCCACGCAACTTTGCTGTTGACGGGGTTCTTTATTATGCTAAATTTTTGAAAGAAGAATATAATGTGGTAGCTGTTGCGGTTAGCGGAACAACACTTACGAACATGAAAGTTGATACATTCCATTGGCTCAAAGGACAAGACACTTATCTGCCCTTAATAAAGGCAACCGATATTATTTTAGAGCCAAAAAACTACATCAAACTCATAAAAGGCGAAAAACTTCAAAAAGATTATTCTCTTGATGAAATAAGAGAAACGGCTATTGAGATGCACGATTGCTTAAGAGAAATCAAGGTTGTCGAAGCTCATAAACCTATTTTTATTGCTGGAATTCTCATTGCTCTTTATGATGAAGATTTTTGTAAGATGTATGCCAATTTACCATCGTTTAAGTCTGTTATGTCTAGTATTCAGAACGCAATTGAAATCGTGCTGAAAAATAGTGGAATTAAAAGCGATAGAGCCGCTTACATAAAGCAGGTTTTCAAAACATTGCAAGACAACACAAAGTTTGCAGATATACCGCTAATTCAAAAGAAATCAATTAACTGGTACATTGAGCAATTGGAGCTAAAAATAAAGCCGATGATGGATTACGCTGATAGCACAGTTGATGCTCTTGGTGTGTTTTATCACGAGTTTATAAAATATTCTGGTGGAGATGGTAGCGGGCTAGGCATCGTTCTTACACCTCAACATTTGACCGAATTTATGTGTAGTCTTGCGGGTGTAAATAAGAATAGCCGTGTTGTGGATATTTGCTGTGGTTCTGGTTCATTTTTAGTAACCGCCATGAGCAAGATGTTTAAAGAAGCTAATCCTGAAGAAATTGATAGGATACGCAAGGAGCAGTTATACGGTGTAGAATTTGATGATGGGCTTTTCACGCTTGCAGTTGCGAACATGATTATAAGGCAAGATGGCAAATCCAATATTTACAAGGGAGATTGCTTTAACGCAGATATTATTGGCGAAATCAAGTCCAAAAATATAAATATTGGTCTAATGAACCCACCTTACTCACAGGCAGACAAAAGCGAGCTAGAGTTTGTGGAGCAATTATTAGGCGCAATAACAATTGGTGGCACAGGCGTTGTTGTTGTGCCGATGAGCTGTGCTATCGGCACAAAGTTTAAAGACATTAGAGAAAGATTGTTTAAAAAGCATACTTTGAAAGCTGTATTTTCGATGCCTGATGATATTTTTTATCCTACTGGCACTAATACTTGTGTGATGGTTTGGGAAGCCCATAAACCACATGACAGCGAATTTGAAACTTTCTTTGGGTACTGCAAAAATGATGGATTTATAAAACGCAAAAAACTAGGTCGCATTGACTACTACGGAACATGGAAAGGCATCGAGGAGCAATGGCTTAAACTCTATCGTAATCGTGATGTTGTTGATGGACTTTCTGCGCGTCAATCTGTAACTCATAGCGATGAATGGCTTTGTGAAGCTTATATGAATACTGATTATAGCCAACTAACACAATATGATTTCCAAAAGACTGTAAATGATTATTTGGCGTACCTCATAAAGGCAGGTGAACTCAATGAAGGTTAAGGATTTATTTGATTTGCGACAAGGTAATGGTTTTGAGTTAATGCACATCGGCGCGGTCGAAGATGGTGAGGTTAATTTTGTTTCGAGGACATCTCAGAATAATGGTGTAGTAGCACAAGTTGGGATGATGGATAAAATAGAACCATTTAGAGCGGGTAGTATTAGTGTAGCTTTAGGCGGAAGTGTCTTGTCTGCATTCGTGCAATTGAAACCTTTTTACACCGCTTTTCATATAATGGTGCTAGAACCAAAACAAGATATGACACTCTCTGAAAAACTATACTACTGTATGTGCATTACAGCAAACGCATATAGATATAGTTATGGTAGGCAAGCAAATAAAACTCTCAAAGAAATTGAGCTACCTGCTATCGTGCCAAAATGGTTAAATGACATAACTGTTGAGTCTATCAAAACAAATGTCACTAAAAAGAGTTTAGATTTGAATGCGGAATCATGGAGTGAATACAGGCTACAGGATATTTTTGAGATACAGTACGGAATTAACCTAGAGCTAATTAATTGCGAAATATCAAGCAAAGATGACGATAGTGTGAATTTTGTTTCTCGCACTTCGACAAATAATGGCGTTGTGGCTCAGGTTAAGCCCATGCAAAATAAAGTACCACAAAAAGCAGGGCTAATTTCATGTGCGGGCGGTGGTAGTGTTTTGTCTACATTTGTACAAAATCGTGATTTTTATAGTGGTCGAGATTTGTACACTTTGACCCCTAAATACCCCATGACAATATATTCAAAACTCTTTTGTTGTACCGTCATTGAAAAGGAAAAATACAGATTCAACTATGGTAGGCAAGCAAATAAAACATTGCCTACTCTTAAGATAAAACTACCTAGTTTACCAAATGGCGAACCTGATTTTGAATTTATGGAGAATTACATTAAATCGTTACCATATAGCGATAGGATATAGTATAAAATTTTTAGCAATGGAGGTGTTATTTTTGAAATCTACAAATGCTTCGGCAACTGCTTTTGGGTGGGACTTCCAAAGTAACGCTGCCATTATGTTGATGTTGAAAAATATCGAAAAAGCTACAAGAGTTAAAGTCGAGGGCGAAACGGAGGATGTTGAAATCACTTTTTCTGATGGAAAAATGCTTATGTCGCAGGCTAAGTCGGTTGTAAAAGCTGATGATTTGAGTAACGTTAGAAGCAATTTGAAAAAAGGATTAGATACCCTTAATAACGCTTCCAAGCTGAACGATGTGGAGCAATTAGTTTTTATAACTAATTCGCCCAATCCCTTCAACGATGCAGATAGCAAGTTCCATTTTAGTAGTCCCTTGAACATAGTAGCTTATTCGGATTTGCACAATAACGCCCAACAAATAATAACTAATATTTGTTCAAAAAATGGGTATGATTTTGACAAAGAGATGTTGTCTATTTGCGTAATGCAATTTCACACAGAGGATTTGAATGAGCGACACAAAGTATTGTTTGACTTAACGACTCAATTTTTGAATAGCCTAGGGCGACACAGAATAGCGACAAATGAGATACTTACTCTTTGGCAACACTCTTTTGCCGTAAATGCCACGCAAAGGTCAACATCTATCACAAAAAAGCGTATGATGTGGCCAATCATTGCTATTCTTTGTGACGTAAGTGCAGAGGATGGAGAATTGCAAGATTATGACGAAAATGATGTTGAAGAAATTATCCATAAATATAAAAGCATTATAAACAATAATAGTGAGCGTTTTGAGTTTATTTCTCGTGTCCTTAGTGATTACAACGAATATGGAACTGGCATGAAGTCGAAAGAGCGAACAGAAAAATTCATTGCCGAAAAATGGGATAACTATGAAAATGATTTTGATTTGAAAAGTGCCGATGACACAACCAGAGAAATGGTAATTCGTCTGACTGTAGCCAATGTTTTGAGAAGCCAGAATGTCATAAAGCAAATAAAAGGCAAGGTGAAGTTATGAGGATAGTTTCGTTAAAAATTATACCGAACCAACTTACGCTATCGCCTGAGAATGAAAAAGTTTTTGAATTTAAACAAGGTGCAAATATAATTTATAGCAATGGAGATAACAGCGTAGGAAAAACAACTCTCCTGCGTTTCTTGATGCACGCTTTAGGCTACCACCCCATACCAAACACTAGGGGAATACGCTTTGCTGATTACGAAACAATTTTAACTATAGGTGTCGGCACAAATAAACATTTCATAATAACTCGCAATAAAGATTATATCGAGCTATTAAGTGATGGTGTGGAAAAAGGTTTTTCATTGCCCGTTGAGCAAAATGAACTACATTCAATTATCTACGGTATATCAAATTTCGAGGTAGTAGATAATTTGTTTGGAGCTTTTTATCTTGACCAAGAGAAGGGGTGGACTTTACTGAATCGTGGTAAAGCCATAGGTAGCATACACTTCTCTTTAGAAGCTCTATTGCGTGGATTATCTGAAAAAACCAATGACCAATTAACACAGCGTTTATACGCTGTCAGGCGAGAGATAAAAAAATATAAACATATGCTAGATGTTGCTGCCTACAATGCTGAAATCAATAAACTTGGAGAGGTTGCATTTATCGATTCCCCTGCCGAAGTAGTGGAAAATGCACTAGATGCTTTGTATTCGGAACGAAAGCCCATTTCGGAAGAATTGGCTCGAATAAAAAATGTAATCCGCAAGAATACAAGTTTTGAAAAATATATAGATTCCTTTAGGCTTATGGTGCAAACTCCTAGAGGTGAAAAAGTTCCAGTAAATAAAGATACCCTAATCGGATACAACGACACCGCCAACTTGCTTACTGCAAAGCAGAAAATTATTTTTGAACAACTCGCCGCTATAGACCGAAAAATAGATGTTCTAAAAGCTCAACAAGATGAGGACTTGATGTTGGCAAAAGTAAAATCTAGCGTTCAACAATTCGACTCAGAGATTGCTAAAATATCGGTAGATGCTCTAGCTACTCAAAGGATTGTCAATAGATTAAATAAAGAGCGTAAACACTTAGAGGATAGCTTAATTAAAGATGTCAAAAGAAACAATCCTATTGTTACTGAATTGCATGATATGATTTCTGGGTATGCAATTAAGCTAGGACTAGATGAGCGATATTTTAGTACCAAAAATGACTATATTTTTACTAGCGACTTGAAAACACAAAGCGGTGCAAAATTTCATTTAGCTGTTTTTGCTTTCAGGATTTCATATGTGAAGTTAATCCAAAAATATACTGGCGTTACTCTGCCGATTATTTTGGATTCGCCAAGTGGGCGCGAAGTTAGTTTGGATAACATTGCCGAAATGATGGCTATATTGGATACTGATTTTTCAAGCCACCAAATAATTATTGCATCAATCCACGATAGCTACGCCTTGACTAATAAACATATCATCGAAATCAAAGACAGATTGTTGCCTTTTTAAATGACCAAGACTTTCTCTTTGGTAGCCAAGTCTTGGTCATTTAAAAAACTTCTCTACCTACCCCTCTCCACAAACACCCCAAAAGTCCTCTTAAAATCAAGATAATCCTGCCTGTTTTCAAACTCTGGAGCATTGACGAGGAGTCGCCTAACTTCTTTTCTCTCATTAGGCGTTAATTCACTCCAATTTTTGGTTTTGTGGAGAGATTGCAAGCGTTGTTTTTCGGTAGCTTGTGCTTGGAGTTGCACAAGTCGGGCTTGTTCTGCCATCTGTCTGCCTTGTTGGATAATGGTATCTTGAATATCGTTGGGTAGCTTGGAAAATTCTTGCTGTTTGTAGGTTGCTTGATTTTGTTTTAGGGTGTCAATCTCCCTTTCAAGCTCTGGCACTTGCATATTTATAAGTGCATTAAAAAGCTCATATAAGGCAATAGGTGGCACTAATACTCTCAATTTTTTTATAAGGAATTTATTTTCTTCTAACAATAAAGCTTTTTCAATCACAATGTTCACCTAACTATCTTTGAGTATCTATCTATAAATCTAGAATTTTTGCCTTTTATTTCACTTTTGAAATCAATAGCATGTTGAAATAATTCATTGACTATATCATCTGGAAACTTCTTTTCATATTCAAGTTCTATTTCATAGTCCATATATCCAAGATATATATTTTTGTCTAGATATAGTTTATATTCTTTTTCTAAAACAAATCTTTCCGTGTCTAACGAACCTATAAATTTTGTGGATCATTATTAAAAAAGTGGACAGAAAAAAGAAAAAGTGTTATAATAAAAATAGACAGAAAAAGGAGTAAAGTAAAATGGCAAAAACGATACCAAAATATGATGAGGAATTCAAAAAAACA
>Ga0131853_10011446_pt1 | contig 16241 bp, 10 predicted proteins | sample TergutLab28metaG_FD_92764 | JGI IMG/M metagenome (GOLD analysis project Ga0131853, IMG submission 92764) | Labiotermes labralis P1 segment gut microbial communities from Petit-Saut dam, French Guiana - Lab288 P1 (version 2) (version 2) | ecosystem: Host-associated > Arthropoda: Insects >...
TTCCAAATTGTATCCTTTCCTCAGGTTCCGCCACGAAAACTATGTATACATTTTTCTCTCCCCCCCCCCCCCCCGCATTTGTCCACATCCTCCTCCTCCCATTCTCGAATATCCTTCATCTGTTTTTTATTTTTCTTTTTAAAACGAAGGTTTTTTAGGTTTTAAAAAAAACCCCCCCCCCCCCCCCAGTTTGGTCCGACTTTAACCGAAGTACTAGTTTCTCAACAGATTTTTTATAGTTCCCCAGGATCATATTTCACGAAAGTTTGTCTAGTGGGAGCCGCAGTGATACATGCGAACAGACAGACAGAACAAACATAACAGGCGCTTTTTCGAGACACGGGACCGTGCCTCAAACGCAATGAGCGTAAGTGTAGTCGTGTCTTGTGATGGCGAGTTATTTCTGTTATGCGAGACAGAACTTTCTGTTCTATACTATGTGAGCAGAGCTGTGCATAAATTTGAATGTAGGATCATTTACAAAATGAATACCTAAAAGTGGCGACTGGTACAAAGAAACAGAAACATATGTTTTTTGACAGTGTCAACATATGTCATCAGCGACATTCGCTCGGAATTAAGGAACCCCCACCCACGCTGCCCCAGCCTAAGCTTCACGCCTCAGTTAACTATCACCAGTAAAGCTCCGTGCATTCTTCACCTTGACATTAGGTGACGAGTGGAAAGATTCTTGGTCTAGCCGCTTTACCCTCGTAGAGGCTAAGTATTCATTGGACAGAAGGTTGGCTGAGTCTAGGAGCCGATCTTCATGCCGTACCGATGGAAGAAACAAGAAAGGCTTATCTTCATGCGAACCGAATCCAAATCATCCATCGGTCAGCCCACATCCTAGTCATAATGACCAAGCTATCCTGGCTACATATACTAGATCGCGTAGGGGGAGGGGGATAAATGTCAACATTTTAAGGCATTTGTACTAAGTATAAAGCAACAGACAAAACAGTACGGTTCAAAGCGCAATACCAGACATGTATACAGGTGTAACGAATAGTGACAAATGGACAGACTCAAAGCGCACAATGCAGCACATATGTGGACAATAAAGAGGCATCAACAATTCAATGAACAAACGGCTGCACCCACTAAGAAAACAACACGAAATGTATAAACATCCTACAACTATTAGTAAATGTAACTCCCGCGAAAATGTGTAAAATACAAACGCATCAGTAAGTCGCGACATGCTACAGCACACCTTAAAGAATGATGTGCTGCACGTTTCCAACGTAGTGGTTGAAGTTTCTGTGGGGCAACTACGGCCAATGACAAGGGCGCACAAATCCATGGCGCCTGGTCAACTAAATTTGACACGGTGTCGCCTAATATTTGTGGGTGCCAGTATGGATCTTGCTTCAAGCCACACAGCTGGCGACTCAAAATTGTAGGTGGTTCCTTTTGTGCACCCCTGGCCCAGCGACAGGGTATTCCGTAAAATATCACGTTTCTCCCATCCTGGTAAGCAAATGCGTCAAATAACCACCATCACAACAGTTTTTACCGCCAGTGTGTGAAAAGTTTGTACGTTCTCGTAATTCCAAATTGATGTACAGACAGCGAGAAAGTACGTGAATATTCTATGCAGTGTAAACCAACTAATGTCGTACGTCGCGTCCCGTATTACATTCAGAAGCAACGCTGTCCCTGTGCTTCCTTACGCGCAACACGGTAAGAATGGCGTATCATATCCAAGCATTCGTAACTTCGACACTGGATAGAAATGAGTGCTACTTTCATGCACAGGCCGCTTTAGACATGAAAAAGGGGTAACCTCACGCATTAACTTGGAAGGTGAGTGTGCCACTGCCAGTCTGCACGTGATGGTGAAAAGAAAAATCTGTTCCCGCCGGGAATCGAACGCCCGTCGTACCCCCTGTAGCCAGTCCTACATCCACTTCGCTTCTAGTGCCTCTAATCCACGTTAAAGTCCTGGAAGCAGATTCTTTCTTCGGAATCTAATTGGCATTCAGCTGGTCTGTAAATTCCTCACCTCTGTGGTACGTTCATTACTGTGTCCAGAAGGACCGCAACAAGCTAGATGCTAACAGAGACGCCCTTCGAGTACCCCTGCCCTGCAACCCTCGCCGCTGGAGGACCACAACTTTTCGGATGTCCACCGCTGCTTATGCATAAATTTACGGCTACCCTGTACCCTTGGAGACCGTTTCCTTCATCTGCAACCTGCGGACGAGCCATACCGCTGTGCGAAGGGGCCCATTCAACATGATCCTAACTCACTAGCTCTTTTAATTTTCTGTTTCATTTGACTTCACCGATGTTACGAAAGCGTCAGTAACGATCACGAGACATTCTGAAATAATATTTTCAGAGGAATACTAGATCGCAGGGTTACCCTGTGTACAACATATGTTGCATGATCTGCCCTTTAAACAGACCTGGGCCCATAACATATTTAAATGTGGCCATCATCATGCAGTAATTAGAGCTATGGTAAATACCTGAGAGCATAACTTCAAGTAAAAGCCTGCAATGTATTCTATACATGTTTTATGGAAATGGCAACCATGTTAGGATGATAAATTGTAAACCGGATCTTCCCCTTGAATTTGATATCGCACCCTTTCCCCTCCCCGCACATCCAATTCAACTGGATACAACTTGCGCACTGACTACAAATGCATCAGTCCACACGCCAACTCAAGAATTACAAAACAAAAGAGCGGGTCTTATTAATTCGGGGAAAAAATGGAATTTCTGCATTTTTACACGCTTCCCAGTTTTATGGCGACTAAAACTGTCAAGTCCCTATGACATCAGAGTGATGCAACTGTGGGCCCGCTTTTCCACAATGGCAAGCACAATGTTAACTCGCAACTGTCGTCGTTTACACAACATGGCAATTGCAGGAGTGGCACGCGCCTCTAAAACGTACACGACACACGTAATTACTACTACAATTCACAATTAAACAGCGAATAAAATTATGTTGTACGATTCTCAAAACCGATACGCCCAAAGCACAAGAAACTGTCATCTAAACTAAAACTCGTATCAGCAACCTGCACCACACAACCGATTTCAACACCTCAGAGACCAACACTTTGTAAATAAAACAGGTAAAATAACGCTGTACTTTATATCCGAGAAGACATGGTTGTGCGCAAGGGGCATACAACCAATCACAACTCTCATACCTGGCTGCACCCTCTGAATCTTCGAGGTCCAACATTCTGCTGGGGACTGTATGTCCCCCTCGCCTTGCTCTCGGCCGGCGTCACTGACATCTTCCCCAGAACCTGCGCGCCCAAAACTACCGAAAAAAACGGGGGAAAAAAAAGAAATTGTGTAAAACCGCTGTTTTGAAGCAACACACTAACATCAATGTTACAGCGAGTACAAACGAAAAAGACGTGTAATTGGGTCAAATGGCCTCCAAACAAAAGGTGTTCGTTCACCTACCTTGATATCCTGTGAACAGTGTAATATTGTGTTTTGACCTCATCTGCGCCCGACTGCCATCGTGGGCTAGTCAGAAGTCCCGAGTCTTCCAGCTCAGGTTTTACTGACCCTTTCCAACAAGGGCAGCATCCCATACACCACATTATAAGCAGCTCAACTGCAAACGTGAATGTATCTCAGTGGCAAACTGAAACAATATGTTCTTGATAAAAATGCACATTCATACTAGATACACCTCCCTCTACTGCGTAATTTTCTTAACTCCAGTAATTCCTGGATGAAGGGTCTTTCTTGGTAAGTATATGGCTACTCAGATGGTCAAGAACCCCCCCCCCCCTTTCTTTATGAGACCAGGTGCCATAAACCACATGGCCACCAGTTCAATGAATGTTTCACAATGGCAAACAAGCACTATTTCCTTGATATTAAATGCCCACCCACACTCGATAAATCTCATTTTACTACATACGTTATTTAACAATGGAGGTCAGCAGGTCAAGAAATTCCCTGGTTTTAATGAAACCCCCATGTCTCAGCACCACGTTCACAAGAGTACAATACTCGCACACCATGTCTTTGGTTTTGCCATGACCGTCGGTGAATCGCCACTGGACATCTTGCTACAAGCAGCTAAAGGACCAAGACCAAATATCAATGGGATACATCGTCTGATAGCTTTAGCGGAAACGTACGCCACAGAACACAATAAATGCCGCTGTCCTGGATGTGATGCCGTGAATGTGGTACACAATTACTTATGTTTCAGGTAACAGTACATACACTATCAGGTTCGTCCGCAACAACACCCAACTTGTAACAGACTACACGGTATCACACACCTGAAGAGAATACCTGTCACGGCCATCGCCGCTGGAACCTCAAATCTCACGTCAAGCACTCCAAGTTTTGTCACAATCTAGTATGAAAATTGATCCTCAAGTGATGACACACAGACTTCCTTTAACATTGCCAGAACCCTCGAAATTGACACTATGAATTCCCATCAACAACGGAACAATGCAATGCATTTTCAGTTTCACATAATTGATACATACACACACACACACACACATGCGCTCGCACATACACATCTCTAGGAGTTGCATATGACGTGGTCAGCTGGTAACGAGAAATCGGGATTATCGGGTAGTGCTAACTTCTGTAAATACAACACGCTTAAAAAGTTCCTATTCGTGATTTCAGGATTCCGCTGCGAAGTAGATGAGACTGGGCCCTTCTGTGTTATTACGCAGCGAACAGTGGTAGGTACCGACGTTTCGGGACAACCCATCGGTCCCAACTTCAAGGGTCTTGAATCCAAAAAAGGGACGGCATTCAACTGAGGGCGGAGACTTGTCCTTCAGTCTGTTAACGGTACCTTGGTTTGATCGCATCGCTGTGCTCAGTAACGGACACATTATACTGCAACTGGGGATTCTGCTTACGCTGCCGATTTTTTGCCTAGGTTGAAGACCTAGACTAGGGTATAACACGGACTTGTGCTAAGGCAACACGTGACTTTATTTGGAAGGGGGTGCTCTTTGGTTGGATGGCTGACTGGGTTTTGAGCCCAGACTGGCGCAGTCTCAAGCCAAAAACATGTGACTGTGGACAGACACATTGGTGAACCCACCGTGCCTAAGGGAATTGCGGGCCGTGCCCCACCTTTGTATTATACACTGGCATTCGCCTTACAACTGAAGAAAAATCACGGAGAAACCTCAGACTATCCGAAGGTGCCTGGCTGAACAATGCTGGGCACACATCATTAATTCGACTTGATCATCGTTTTACGGTAGCCTTCACTGCCCTGTTGAACCCTGTCGCCCTTGGCCGCGAGTCAAGAGAACAAGGTCAATCTTCGAACAGCATATCTAACGAACTGCCTACATAAAGGGTTCCCCACATCATATATCTTTGTCAAAACTCTCGTTAAGGGCTCTGATGTGGTCGGCGAGGAATATAACTACCAAATCCTCGCCAATGTGCCTGTTAACAGTATACCAAAGTGCACCGGTTGCAAGGCGAGGACACGGATTGTAACACCTGAAGCCCTTCAACGTGGGGAACGCGTTTTCTTCACGAGACGAATGAGCTACTTGTACAGCTAGACCCCAGTACTCGATGGAGAAAAGACCCAACACTCCCAGGATATGGGCGGCTTTCTCTCTAACCTAGTCAATATACGGCGAAAAGGTCAGCCACGTATCGAGGACGACCCTCCATATAGAGTTGTACTGACCGGTGTATTGGCTCCCCGAACAGCTGTACTGGTCGGGGCTTGAGAAAACGCTTTCCGGCCCATGCAAAGATCATCGTGGAGCTCTGCGAGATACTAATGGCGATCCTCCATTTTCTTCAGCCACCGCTCGATCTCTTCGACGTATGCTTCCACGTAACTGAAGAGCAGCACCGGGACCTGGCTATGATGGCCATGTCGTCCCCGTAAGCGGACTAATTCGACATAGTGCGAGGGTGAAGGTATATCATTAACAGACTGCAGAGAATATAGGAGATTAAGCCGCCCTGTGCTACCCCAGCCTGCATGCCATGACGCGGTATTTTTTATCGGGTAGGACGGTAAATTAAGGATCGTTAGATTGAAAAGTTGGCCTTCGATCCAAATTGTCGAGCCACATCCAGGAATACCGCGCCTGGCAGCCACTTATCGCCAAGTCCCTTGTCACTTTCCACGAGGCGGACCAGCTGCAGAGGCATGCTGTGCTTGGGCCCAAACCCAAACTGCTCGTCGCGCAATAGTTCATGCTCACTAACTTTGCTCAGGATCCTAGCCAGTAGGATCTCTTCAGATTTGTCAGTGGTATCGAAGATACTTATGGATTGAAAAGACGATGGCTGTGCCAGGTCATTCCCTGGTTTAAAGATGGAAGTCACGTGGGCGCGCTTCCATGTGGGTGCAAAGTAACGTCTGCGGAATAAAGCGTTGAATATCATCTTGACTAGGAAGGATATCGCCCGCTGTGGATGATGCTGCATCTTGAATCTCCGCGGGGTTGGTTAAGTGGGGTTCGCTAGCAAGGATAAAGTACGCCCTCAACGCCTCGCTGACCTCAATAACGTACGGTTCCGAAGGGTCATTTACCGGCTGAAACTGAGTCGCCAGTGCTTGAGCTTTCTCGGCGTCCAAGTGATCGATACTTCCCGGGGCGATAAGGGGAGGGGACGGAGTGGGAATTCACATCACCCGTTTAAACATCTACCACAGCTTTTGGTTCTCGGGTTTCCAGCGTCGCGCTCCACTGGTCATTTCTCTACTCGTTCAGCTGGCGGGTCACCGACCTCTGCTGGCGGTTGACCTCAGCTTTCAGAGTGGGGTCCCAAGTAACTTGTCACGGCATCCTTAGGCGATTCGTCAGGCGTAATTCATCCTGAATTGGAGGCAGTCAACACATCGGCGAATCTTGGGGGTGCAAACTGCCTAAACTTCCAGAATAGCGCAGGAGTTTCTCAGCGTACGTGTCGATTGCCATTTCGTGTAATTCGCGACGGGACGGTATTTACATCTTCCAGACGAGCCTGAAATTTGGCCCAGTCGGTGCGCCTTCAAAATCAGGGCAGTCCGGCGGGTGGAAAATGGAAGAACAACATGCTGTGTCGGCACGTACACTCTAGTGACCCGAACTCAGTGCAAGCAAGAGGTTCGATACACTACGGAAGCAAGGGCAGAAACACGTCTAAAGTAGAAACGGGAGTGAAATGAGACGCAAGGAAAGGGGTGAGGGAAGCTGTTCGGGCACGAGAGAGAATATGGGGGACCTTCCGGAGAACGGCGATGGTGAAGAGAACCGTCGTTACAGCGTTGGGATGGAGGTTGGGGCCCCTTATGCCGCCGTAACCTAGGCACCGCTTCTAAGCAAGCCTTCTCCTGTCTCTTAAGGAGGCGAAAGTGAAGTCTCCATCACCCGCTCAGAGTCGTCATTTTTCCATGCGTCTTTCTTTTTTTCGCCTTCCCCTTATCTAACTAGCTTAAGTAGACTTCTTTAATATACTAAATTATGCATTATTTTCTTTCAGCCAATAAGTCCCACTGTACGCAAAACATACAAATAAAATATGTACTCACTATTAAATTAGTTTCCTTTCTTGCACTACACTAGCTGTTGAGTTCAGCTGTAAATGCAACAGATAAAGGTTGCAGCCCGGCCCAGGGCACTGTAAAACTACATTAATTATACGATCTCACTGGATTTCAAGAGTACGACTGCTCTAGAAACACAGACAAAACGGTGTACACCGCACACCCGAGTACCTCGCGTCAACACAATGCAAGACAGTCATATATATATTGCAAAGACAGTAATAAAACTACAGCATTCATGATGAAATTATACGAACTTGAGGTTCACACAGCGATATGAAAATTCGTCTTCTAATGCGACACAGTGTAGTCTGGTAAATGTGTCCCGAAGTTCCGAATGACCGTACCGCCTCCGGCAGAATCCTCTTAAACGTCGGTATGCTCCCACCGCACTGTATGGCCTTACATCCCAAAAGACTGGATTCTTCGAATTCGCAGCAATCATACAAACAGGCTATGCTTGTTGCTACTCAATATGGAACCACTCGTCTTCCATCAAAAAAAGTAATTGTCAAAATATACAAGTCCATTATTTTACCCGTGTTGCCTGGACGTGGCACACTACTTCTCACATTAACATTAGAACGGACACACACTGAGGGTGTCACAAAATGACAAACAGGTTGCAGAAAATTGCATACCTACCTTCATGACGGATACTCCGTACGAACAAGGTCAATCGGTATCGGTGTATCTGCGTGTAGGAACAATTTGGTCGACCTAAGCGTCAATAAAATTGACCTTAAATATGGCGTCTGAATGCGTACTGAGCTCTTCCGGCTCTTGTAAAAACTGCAACAGCTACTAACATATTAGCTTCTCAGCTTAATATAGTGTATAACCCAAATGAGATGTCTACAAATTTACCACAGTGAAAACAAATTAGAATCTCTTCTCATTCCTTTAGTGAAAATGGTCGAACAGCTTTTAATGAGGGACTAACAACTGTACAAAGAGCGGCGACTCGGTCGCTAAATGGTCAGCCAAGTTCGCTCTACGGCGAGCAGTCCTGTGATAAAAACAAACGTCCTGTACCTCGTGAACAGTGACAATAAAACTTCCGTATGGAAAACTGATTCCTTTCGTAAAAGGGTGTCGAAACGCAATCACGTATTTTTGGCAAAAAACGGAGATAACCACTGCCCGTTGCTTCATGGCTATTCATTCCCCGAGTACACGCTCACTTCAGATGTAGCCAAATTTTTTTATGTTATATTGAACGCTACTAGAAATAAAAGATGGGAGGCATTACCCAAAGTCGCAATTAATAAACGGTGTACTAGATACCGAAACTGAAAGGATACACGCCTAAATGGTTATCTAACAGATTACTTGTACGAGCGCGAACTGTACTGAACCCACACGAGGTACGACAAACATCGTTTCTTTTAATCTGCCGAGCACCCATATGACATACGTATGTTACAAGACAAATATGTCACCACATGGCGTATATTCTATTAATACCACGCATACTACGTAACTCGAATGTCAATACCTATTCGTTTTAGCTTCCTGCTAACGTAAAGTTTCCGAAACAACGAACCGACGATGATGTAACATCAAAGGTACCGAAATAAACTAAAACCTTCCACGTTCAGTAAATACATCCTTTTTAAAACGCGTGCCAATTTGATAACCTTATCAGAAGTGTGAACGCCAGGAAAAAGCATGATGTGCAATGCTCTTTCGTTTGAACGTTTCGGCTATATGACTACTTCACTCGAGATAGTAGGCAAAAATACTAAGCATAAAAATTGGACGCCAAGTGGGACGAGAGTTGATATCCTGTAATGTAAATTGTAACAAGTCAATATTGCAATGGTATACAAATGTTAACATTGCAGTTGTGTTGTAGCAGGTCACAGATTGACCGCCATGACACTGCTGCTGCATGTTCCACTGTATATTTGAATATAGCGGGGAATGAGTGATTTATAGAATGCATAATCGAAGTCGAGCAGCATAATTTGCACAAATGACCGACAATAAACTCAAACTGCTGAGACTGGCGGTTCTCACGGCCGTAACACCTGCAATATAATGCCGTGCAGTTGGGTTGATACGAACGTGTTGTCCAGCTTCTGGATGGAAACGGTGGTACCTATCCAAATGCTCCCCAAGCCTTTGTACACAAAACGTTGAAATTGCCTCCACCCAAAACGGAGTGGACAATCTCTGCCACAAAGCTACTGCATGTAAAAATCCCCTTAATTTCCGACAATCACATGCGTGGCACAAATTTCTCAAAGGAACACGGTTTAAATCCGTTCCCCAGAATTTATGGGCCCAAACTTTTAATGGGAGAATACGCTACACAAATACCCTCGACGACCAAAAACGCGGAGCACGAACTTTTCAACATCCACTGGGTGTCGTTTTTGCACAGCCGAGGAGACCAAAAGGCGAATAACCATTCTATCATATATTAACGGATCTGTGCACAATACGCATAGAATAAAAGTCACTGTATACAACGTGACTCCTGTTCTCTGCAGTGGTCTATGTTATTTATTTTTAAGAAGGCACTGCTACCGGCATATCAATAGTTACTGATAAATTAACGCTCCCAGAATAGCCCGTGAACAGTACGTTTTTAATGAATGCGTTGTTGGCAGTTTCTTATTTAAGAACTCAATGAATTCAACGTTTATGTTGCAGTCATACGTAACTATCCGACACAGTGATGCTGAGAAAGAACATGGTGTTGCACGAGTCAGTCAGCAAATGAGGGCCACGTCTTTTCCCTCATTTCAAAATATTTAGGTCTGAAGTCACTAACAGTGGCTTTCAATATGATTAGGTGGCACGTTTCACCAATGATGCATTATTCGCGAGAACATTCTACGTAAGTGAACGATACTCGTTAACACAAATTTACGTAACTTTTGGCCGAAAATTCACCCTTTTAAAGTGGTATTTTTTTTGTTTCAACTCGCCACAGATGTGGACCCCCCTGCATAGTTTCCCTGCAAAATGCAGCCGCCATCAGTGTCAAAAGACCACAACCTGAACTCAACCACTTACGGCCATTAAAATTCCGAGGCTTGTACTAAGATTACCGACGTACATCCCACACACGCAACTTGCTCTTAAAGGGCAGAATCATTATGATAAAGTACTTAAATACTGTGTATGAAACAAACTGCCGCCTGACACTAGACTTGGTTTGCGTTATTTTCCGCAAATTTCCGGAACTGGGTGGACTCGTGACTTGTACGATCACACGTAACCTGGCACGCTAATTTGCTAGACCCGAATAATTTCGATTTACACATACGTAAATGGATGTCACTCTTAAATATGGAAACCACACTTCACTGCTCACCCTACTCCTTCCAACGCGGCAACAGTGAATCAGAATGTTCAGTCTTGCAATGGTGGTCCCTGGCAGTCACAGCATACGGGCAAGGTGACTATGCTGTACAATTCCACTCCTCACCAACACCCGCCAGGTCTACCGTGACAGATGTTCCGAACAAACTCATTACATCCCCTTCCACCGCACCCACATCACTTCCGACGCTTATCCACTGTGCAGCGGCAATAAACTTATTTCGCGAGCGAAGTCCCCTCCCCGTTCTTCCATCTACCCATATTTCACAGATAACGAAATTAAACACATCTCACAACAGAAGTCTGCACAATATTAATAACTGCAACATCAGGCTTCGCATCACTCCTTTGTATTTCTCGTCCATACAATGAACAGCAGATGTCAATGGCTGGGACTTCATGAGAAACAAAGAACATGATAATTAAGACACAAACAAAGTTACATGATGTACATTAAACTGTAGAACTATGAGTGGTGTTCAGGGTTACAACAATGTAGTACAGGTTACCTATCAACTAACGTCACAGCACACATGACTACAATCTTACACTTCCATAAAACGAACTTTTTGATTCTATTTTTAATTCTATCCTATTTACGAATTTTGTAATTCTATCTTATTTATAACCAGCTGTATTTAACCCTGAGAGATTACATTAATTAAGTACCATGGAAGGAAATACCTGGTCATAATTCAGGGACTTCACTATCTTCCTTTTCTTAGGAATAACTGATGTACAAGAGCTAGGTGCCAGGCTGCTGTAAAAGTGAGTATCTCTTACATCTTAGCATCTACCACTATATTAAAGCACCAAAGATGGCTACGACCTGCAGTTACCTGTTCCATCATAAAAGGTTCCGCGACACATTTCCGACCGACGGGACAGCAAATACGACGGGAAGCCTTTCCTGACCATATACAAGGCCAAGTTCGCAAAGGGCACGAGTGATCGGGCCTGGATCAACTAGTATTGTACCTACCACTCCGCAAACAGGCCACAGGTGCACTCAAGTGGCCCACGACGTGTTCCAATCCCTGCCTTTACAGGTTCCTACTTTGGCTGATACTTGGTGCATCTTCAAACGCTGAAGAATCTATGGATGGAGATGTTGAGATGATGCGAAATTTTTTCGCGAGCTGCGACAGTGAAATATGAATAATGGGGAACGAGGAAACGTGCGAGGTTTACCGCAATACCAATCCATAAATACACAGTACACATATATTGTATATTGATTAACACACGAAAAAAAGTTACAGAATTTAAGACTTATTGTGCTACGAAAAACTTAAACAGCCAAAAACAGTACCTCGGTAGTGTCGAAATCATGGCCTGTTGATAAGATACAAAAAACAATAGTTACATCTTCACCTTATTACTCTGCAGCCAACAATCACTTTCGAATCATTATCAGTATAGTAACATTTACAATGGAATCTAAGTTTGACGGAAATGCATGTGAAAAATACAGCACACTACACTTGCTGCAGCTAAACTGAAGCTTACAATTAAGATTAACCAGTGATGAATTAAGATAATGATATGTGGAACATGATCATGTACCACGTCCAATTAACTCAAAAGGAGACTTGTGTAGGAATTCAAGAGAGAGGAAGTCTGCTACACGGATGCCTGTCCCGTCTTCCCGTTCATTCGGCCCAAGGCTTCCCGCACGAGCGAACAATTCACCCGACCGATGCCAATGCTACCGATCGGCATAAAACTGCGGCGGATGAATGCATCTAATACGGTGCATAGCGACGAGGGGACGCTGTTCCACGCACGGCCGGTCTAACACAGAACAAAGGCACAATTAGCTCCCGCCTGCCATATTAGTGAGGTTGGTTAAAACCGAACTTCACAGGAAAGGCTATGTCTGAAACATTATGAATCCACAACTCTGCACATTATTAATTCCAATTCTGCAACTTATTAACTTCAAAATTATCTGCCAAGCAACCTATATGCCACACTTTTAACATGCACGAGAACTATTCAAATTTAAAAATGGACATAAAATCAAAAAGAAGAAAACTTGTGTTAAAAACATGAATCATGCACATACTAACAATGCATGCCACCAAATTCAAAGGAAAGGTACCCAAGGACAAGGAAATGCCCAACATCAATTACGATTTCTGATAATGGAAGCATAACAGAGGTAAAACACAGGGGTTGAAAACTACTCTCAACCACTTCAGGTAAACTTTACTTGACGTGTCATTTTAGGAACAACACTGTTCCATTTCAGTTTACTACTCTCCTATTGCATTTATGTTCACCATGCAAAACTTTCCAGGTTAATGTGCACGAATGAATAAACCAGGATTTGCCCAAGACAGTAGAGGGTGTAGAATGGGGTTTGCCTATCTCAAACAAATAGCTGAAGAATAGCAATGTGCTATAATGTATTCCTTCTCTCTTCTTAGAACAATAACATTTTATAGTGAAGTAATTTAACACCTTTCTGACCCTCCAATACCATCAGCATATACTCATCCAGAAGACCACAATCTGCATAGCCCCCATGGTGAAAGCTCATTATATGTAACTTACTAAAAACATGCCATCCATACTCAATAATATTATGCATGTGGGCATTTGTAAATTCATTTGCTACAGACCTCTATGAGGCGTAATAGTTTAAGACCGTAATGCTGCTGTTTACTTCCCTAAAACAGCAGTTTACCAGGAATTCATTTTCTTACAATGAATCACTATGATGACAAAAATTTCCAGACTGCCTTGCCGTAACTGAGTGGACTGTAATGCTCAGTGGGTGGAATGCATCACAACTGCCCTCATACCCCAAACAACAGCTACGTTTAGACAAGTTTACTTCTCAGGCACTGAAATGTTTCCACACATCCATCACAAAATTCTGCCATGCTCTACTGCAGGGGTTTTGCTTTTCCAGGAGGCACAGTGAAACAGAAATGGCAACAGCAACAAACCCTATCACTTCAGCGTATGGCACAATGGCAACAGCAGAGTTACTTGTTATCAGCAGTGTCATGCTACTGTCAAGACAGGCTTAGTGTCAGATTATGGGGGTGCTAGGGTCATTACAGTGCACATATCAAATATGGTATTTAGGTGTATGCATTACATAGCAATACATACACAATGGCATTCTGGGTTGTTGTTACATCAAAATTATGTAATTTTACACACATCAACGAAGTCCTGATATCACTGCACTAAGTATCATTTAGCTGTTTTATGGTAACTATGTACAGTCCCTTGACCCACACCCCTAATGAAATTCAATTTACAATAAAACCTGAGTATACACAGAACTAATAATACTGATATTTCTGCTACACAACTTAGTTGACTGTGTGATGACATTTTTTCCCTACTGTACAATCTGAAAAACTGTTAGCAGTTCCATCATGAATGTACCTAATGGGCCTTGTTTACACTTGCAGTACTAGTGACAACATTTATTAGAGACAGCAAAACAATAACAACCAAGAAATGTACCAAATGATACACAATTCAGTTATGAAAGCAAAAAATTATCTGATTGGATGAACCAAGGACTTTCCAGAAGAACACAATACACTCTAACACAGTGGCAAACATCAATATTCGCTGTCCCTGTAGACGTAATGTTACATACATGTGAAGACCTTGCACAGAAATTTTAATAAAACACGAATGGAGAAAATGTGCATGCCAATGCACTAACTATGCTGCTGGACTAGAACACCACTAACTCTTAAAAATTCATGTGGCAATTCCCCGACAAGTAAAATCACATTACTTCATCTTAATCCCATAACATGAACTTTATTCGGAATGACAGACCAATTAACATAACCCTTTTGAATAATAAGAGCATCAAAATTGTTCAGCTTAACAAACATTAAAAAAGGGTTGAAAACAAGAATACATTATTCCTGTTTACTGGTAATAGAGACGAGTAGCATTAAACAAACAGCCCATGTTCTCTCCAGTGACCACTGCTGCCACTACCTCGAGTTTCACCAACCTGTGATCCCAGTTGAAAATGCATGTTGAAAAGAATATGAGAACACCTAAATAGTAGGTTCACTGCTATACATCCATCATTTTCAGTTTTGTTTTTTAAATTCTGTTTGTTCACTACTGCTGAATTGTGATTTTACAGGCATGGATATATGAACAAAGAGAATAGTGTTTTCTACAGCCAGTGACAAAATTAAATGTGCCCCATGTTTACTGCACTTCCAGCCAGTGCAAAATAATGTGAACACATACAACAGTATCATGTTGCTCTAGCAACAGCAGTTACTGCTGATCGTTATACATTTAAATGTTGATTACACAAGAAATGTGTTTGAAAATTACAAGTTCATTCTCTGCTAGGTTCTATCCTAGGAAACGTAGACAAAAATTCGTATTAACATTTGAAAATTCAGCTCCGCCCGATACGTGATTTTCTGTAAGTACACTTACATTAAAATTATGAATATCAATTCATCACTAACATCTGAGTTACTAATTTTCCCTACCAGGTATGTGAAGAAACAAAGTGCTACATGCAACAAAGACAAATTAGAAATGCGGTCTATACTGTGATCACAGACTGAGGCCAGCATATGACATGCTATTTAAAATGTGTGAACCTGAACAGTAACAAACTGCCAACAGTGATAATACATCATGTTCACAGGTATTCGTAACTATATTAAAGTACAAACGAACAACACGAAGGCAACAGAATTTCATTCATGCCGACTGTGGTTGTTTCAAAGCCCCCTAACTTTTCAATTCATTCAGCTTGCAATCTATCATCCAAATAAATGGCAGTAAAATTAACTGGCTACAAAACACTCGCTCTCATTTCATACATTTATAACTTACTGAATGGACATGGCAGCAAACTGTCCTGGCCTGTTTGGAGGTGTTATCTGAACACTTGCTGGCAAAGACCAAATAAAACAGCAAAAATACTAAGCCAAGATAATTTGTCCCAGCTGAAATTTAAATTCAGCAGTTCCTGAACCCATGTCAAAAATGCAACCACTTGAACCAACTCGCTCAGTGACAGCAGCTTAAAATCACTGGGATGAAGATGACAGAATGCTGTGACATAAGATGAAAATAGAATGCAGAAGGTCCCTATTACATCTTTCCCCCCATGTATGTGGTAAAAATTCCTGAAGAAAAAATATTTTCAAATTCCCACCACTTCCAAAGATCAAAGAAATGCAGAATGAAAGTCTCATTCTCACAAATCTGCCATATGTTCCAAACTTACTTGCCCATATTCCAAAATCTTGCATGTACACATTTCCTGAAGAGCCAGCAAGACATAAGTCCAAGAGCTGAATAATTATTGACACTGTTGCAAAAAAAAAAAAAAAAAAAAAAAAAA
>Ga0131853_10011447_pt1 | contig 16240 bp, 13 predicted proteins | sample TergutLab28metaG_FD_92764 | JGI IMG/M metagenome (GOLD analysis project Ga0131853, IMG submission 92764) | Labiotermes labralis P1 segment gut microbial communities from Petit-Saut dam, French Guiana - Lab288 P1 (version 2) (version 2) | ecosystem: Host-associated > Arthropoda: Insects >...
GCAAAGAAGAGGGAGAGAGGAGAGTGGGAGGGGGGGCACGTAAATGGGGTGGTGGTATGGGGGGGGTGGGGGGGGGGGTGGGTAACTGATACATCAGCTGGGAACTGGGAATACCTGTGCTTGCTGATCACTGATACAACAGTTAGGGACAATGATTACATGGGAGTGGTGATTAATAATGTAGCAGCTTGGGATTGTGAAGATGCAAGGGGTGTGGACCCTGGTACAACACCTGGGGACCGTGCACAAAGGGATGTGCTGATCACTGATAAAGCAGCTGGGGACGGTGAACACATCGGAGCCATGTTCACTGATACAAAATCTGTCTACTACCAACCTCCTCCTCCTTTCTGTTTAACGAGGTTGTTTTTCGTAAGCGAAGGATATATGTTTGTCAGACGTGCATGTTTTCCGTTAAAGCTCGCACCCTTAAATTCTTTAACCTCTTGAGCGACAGATTTTCATGAAACTTGGTATGATGGAGGAAACCTGAATGTCGCATCGTGCTAATTTCCTGCAGTCGGTTACATCAGATTCACGGACTTGTCAGCCTGGGAGTTTGCGCGTCACTCACCTTGCGTAATATTGGGCTCTGATCTTATGGGCTATAGTAGATCGTATTTCGTGCAGAGTTTGTTAAAATATTTTGTTTTGTAGAATGTGAACTAATAGAATGGGTGTTCAGGGATTTTTTTTTTCGGTTTTCGGTTTGATGGCGATAACAAATGAGCCGTTGGAGCCAGATTCACGGAATTTGCTCAGAGATAGACGATATACATAGCCACAAATTGTGCGTTAAATAATTGTCTGTAAGCCAGGAATTATAAACATTGCAACGGTGCCAAAGTTTGAGATTTTATCAGCAAATTGAACGTGTAAGCCGTATTTAAAAATTAACTGACTAACCAATTAACTGGCTTCAAAGACCAGAGTCCTCGTTGGGCAGATAATGGTTGCTCTTCTGGTCAAGAAATGTCCTGCTTATTACGAAATCCGAAGGTTCGTTACTGCCTTTACATGAGCCCGCCACTGACCTCTGTTCACAGAGACAAAGTCTCAGATTTCTCTTTCTCTTTGGGACCCAGGTTAGTGTAATCATCATCTATGCCTAGTTCTTCCAAGTGGGTTTTTTTTTCTTGACGCTAAATAGGCCCATTAGCCTTCACAATACTAAAATGGTTTTTAAATTAAGGACATCCGGTGGTTTTTATAACTGAATAATTAATAAGATTGCCGTCAAACAGAACTATATTAATTGGATAATAGTATTCTGTTAACATTACGGTACATGTTTCGGCCCAAAAGGTCCATCATAAGGCTTTATGTAAAAATTAAAAAAAAAATGAAGTAAAGAGTGTGTATTAGACATGAGTCCTTCGTGTGATATCTCACCTTTACGTGATTTATTTACAATTTTTAATTGTATTTAAAGTTGTCATTGTTGGAATTTTTTTTTAAAGTTACTAGTTTGTTTTTAAGCTACGAGACCTAAAAGTTAGGTAACACGTTTAAAATACTCGGGTAAAAACTGACAAAATTGTTATAAGTTGCTTTTGTGATTATCTAGATTATTTATGCTCCACCTCCAGTGTCGAGCTTCGATTTATTCATTCTGCTTTCTACTTATGAATTAATGGCGTTTTAGAAGGATTGTTTAAAACTTTCTAAAGTAAATGCGACAGTGGTGTTGTGACTTCAGTATTCAGCTAATATGAAGATATCTTATTTTTAGGCGCTTTCGCAAAATTGCGAAAAGCGACTATTAGGTGACTGTCTCTCCGTCTCTGTGTGTGCGCACAGAATAGCTTTGCTCCCACAGGACGGACTTTCATGAAATTTGATATTTGAAGATGTTTGGAAAATACATGGAGAAAATTCAGGTTGCATTGAAGTCCGACGAGAATAATGGGCACTGTGCATTTGGACCTAAATACATTAATGATATTTCTCTGAATTCTTTTTAATATGCGAAATGTTTCAGACAAACATTCTAGAGAGAATCAAAACAGAAATATTATGGTCAGTATATAAATTTTTTTCGAAAACCTTGCCGTTTATGAGGTAATGTGGGAAAATATGGTACAGCCAGACAGGCCACATATGATAGTATAGTGCTCCGCAGAAAAGGTGCAATTTGCATGCCGGATGACTAATGCAAGAATATAGACACACACTCAGAATATTTAATACTTATTTCTTTTCCACGGCAGCAGTGCCCACACGAACACGCCTCATTGTTATATTTCCTGCCTCATTTGCTAGTATGTAATTAAATTTCAGTCGCATTTTCGTGGCTTTTTTGCTGTCGAAACCGGTGGTATTCAGTCTTAAGGAAACAGATGACGGCCGTATCTACGAGTATTTCTTGGAGCAGAGTCCTCTTGAGACGCCGCTGACACTTCACGGTTAGTTAATTATCATCCTGCTTGTTATGGACTCCGAAGTATCATTACCATATTCACAACAGCTCACCACTGGTCCGTGTCCCAGGCCAGATGAATCCAGTCGGCACCTTCTCACACTGTCCCTTTACGATCCAGTTTAACCTTTTGACGCCTAATGTCAACTATAGTGGTCGTACCGCACCGCTAACCTCTCAAGTTGCATTTTATATATATTTATTCAACAAATATAGGTACTGAATATTTTAAACGTGGTATATACTCTCCGTTTCTTTTTCTTCAAAATGCAGTTTGTTTCATAATTCTAACATATTTGGTTCCTGTATTATTCACATTTTATATACAGGGTGTGCTAAAATTTAAAAAATAATTCCGGCGCCAAAAGGTTAATATTATCCGTTAATACGTTATAGCGGTCTCTCCTCTTCAGGCTTTCCCACGGAAACTCTGTGTGCATGTACGAGTGCAGACACTCCCAGACTTGCGTATTGTGAGGTATGCAATTTGCGACGTAGGCAATGTTAAGTATTAAAAAAAAAAGTTATTGGAACGCGCGCCGAACTTTTTTGCTCGGTGAAACTGTGGCGGCGGAAGAGTACTGCTAGGCGATAAGACGGACGCGGAACGATCATGCTGCGGCCGTTCTGGTTCCTTTGTGTTGGAGTTTGCATTTCAACTGGACACCCTACCATATACATATGTAATTGCCATATGAGTATGTATACTCATTCCGACGTGCGCAGAATTCAACTTGCGCCGCACTTTCCAGAAATTTAACTTTAGTCGGAGACTGTCTGCACCTCCGTGCGTGTTACATGCCCTTACCGTGCCATCCTTGATCCTATAATTCCAATATCACTTGCTGAAAATCACAAATTATTAACTCCTTTTATGCTGTTTTCTCCATCTCTATTTACTGCGTCTCTCTTAGGTCCAAACACTTTCGCTGCACTCAAGTTTTTAGTCATCGTTCACCTACGTAGAAAATCCAGTAACACACTTATATAAAAAAATGGGCACCATTAAAATTATGTAATGTACAATTTCGTGTTTGTATTTTTAAGTATATCACTGTAATGGCCGATGCTGCGTTTCGTTCCCAACGCGTTCCAACTGACTGTTATGCCGTCATTCGACGACAGGGGACCGGTGTCTAGACTACTGATAACAAATAACGTTTTTGCACACCGTCATTCGTATTTATACCTGCAAATGCGACTTTGAAAATACTGCAACCTATAACATCCGTCTGGAACGTGCAGAAAGCTGGTGGGACCTATTATTTGAATGTAAATACTACAGTAACGCTTGCAGCGTATCTTGAGCTTCCGGTACATTTTCCTACTTCATTGGTAAGATAGCTGCTTTCAGAAGTAGGTATTACCGAGTTACTATCTGTTCGGAATTGGAATCCGATTGTGAAAATACACACAAAGAGTAATTCAATCATACTTTATCCCGTTTATCTATTATCTGGCATTCCATTTCCAATAACATTAGTCAGGACTCTTGTGAAGTGATAATTTCAAGAGTTTTAGACATACAGTGTTACTGTCAGTCGCATGAAGAGAAATGTGCGTGCAGTAAATATCGCTTAACACACTTCCTTTAAGGACATTCTAACAGATTTAAGGAGAATGTCGGATTAAAACGGATCCGCCACTACCATGACCAAAGAATCATATCATGCTGATGAATGAAAGAGAGATGGGTGGGGGAGGGGAGGGGAAAGGAAGGATCCACTCGAAGCGAAATGGGTAAGTTCAGTTCGGTATGAGCGTAGGAAACACGATAAAGTGGGCGCAAAGTATGAAATGAAAACTGATAACAAAAACAAACAGTTAAAGGGACGCAAGACTGGAATGACGAGAGAAGGAACAAGAAAGTGGGGAAGGCAAGAAGTCAAGTTCACAGACCTTTCTGTCCTAGTGCACAGTGTCTTAGGGTACGGGATGGGCAATTGAGGAATCGTAGTTGGATTCCTGGCATGGTCAGGAGACTTTCCTCTTCTCCGAATTGCCGACACTGACTCTGGACACACCCCAGCGGATACCGGCGGCTGTTTCCCCGAGTGCAGAGCAAGCTGATCCATGCAACTGACAATCTAGTGCCAAGGTGAGGAATATGTAGAGCTACGTTTCCACTCACCCCCTAAGGAATAACATTAGCTATAATTAATAGATGTTATTCGTCCTGTTCTCTTCTGCCTAATAAATAAGATTACCCTCGAACACAACAATTTTCATTGTATAACATCGTTCTGTTAACATTACGCTACATGTTTTGGACCAGTAGGACGTCATCGGGTTTTATATGAGAGTATACGCAAAAGTGCTGTTATTACGCATGTGTGAGATCTCACCTTTTCACGATTAATTTACAGTTGTTAATGTACTGAAACTTTAATTTTAGCAGTTCTTAAAATTTCCTCCTAATATGGTAAATTACGTGGCATAATTAGTTGCCATTAATGAAATTAGGTACCAAATTTGAATCAGCATTATGTCGACGCGACTTGTTGGTTACAGTATGTTTTAAATGGTTTCTTGCCGTGTGTTGATGGAAACTTTTATATTCGACTCTTCGAGAAGAAGAATAAATTTGCAGCGGGCACTGAGGATTTAACCCCCTGGAGAAACATGTGTAACTACTTTTCTGTCCAGTGCTTCCAGATATCTGAAAGAATATTGTTTTGTTCGAATATTCCTTGTCTTTGCCCACTTGTCTTTCTGATGTGAGTAGTTTTTAAGATGAAGTGGATGTGGAACATAATTGTAATAATACTGACAGGGGAAACCTGCAGTCGAGAAAAGCCTGTTTTGGTGCCTCGTTGTCGACCGTAAATCTCATATGGACTGGCCCGGGATCGAACTTGGACCTTCCCGGCGAGAGGCCAGAGACTAGCTTTTGTCGTAGCAAAAGGAACCATTTGAAACTTGGAACTGAGTAATCGATATTTCAGTTTTCATTCTACGAAGAGCTCTGTCAAGACTCGGACGGATAGTGTGGTGTAGGCAAGTTGAGGATCATACTAAGTACACAGTTGTAGGCATAGTGCAGAGTTCTGTTACATAGGGTGGTACATGTAGTAACAATTACGCATGTGACTATTTCTGCTTCAGTTCAACCCGTGGATTGTGCCCCAAATGAATGACATGCTGTATTGTATCGGTGTATAGTGCATAATTACAAATGTTGAGTAGTTCAACATAGTATTTCTATAATAGTCTGTATCTAACCCACGCTAGCTGCGGAACAGCCAGCCTCTCTTCTCGCCTAGTTCTGCATCTTCCTCGCGCACCCATACCTACCGCAAGAAAATATAACTGATGCTGTCACTGCTAGTGCCAAATGCAGAAGCTCTGAGCAGCGACACCGATAATACTGTGTGTGTGCAGTTCATTGTAGGTAGTATTACAGATGTTTTACGCGTTACCACCGAAGGAGCCTGACTCCCAGTGCACATAGCGGCAATTTCGAAAACAACTCGAAACGCCAGTAGTTATCATTGTCACGTCACTTTGTTGAGCGGGTTGGTGTGTTGTGGTAACACACTTGATTTGTGTTAGGGAAGTGCCTGATTCGAATGTCGGCCAGGCCACGAGCAGTTCAGCTGACAGATTCGTTGTTTTCTTCAGTCTGTCTAGGAATATGTTGTATTACCTAGATCAAGCCACGGCCGCGTCCTGCCATTTTACCGATCACCCAACCATTGTTGCTGTGGGCTGTAATCTGAGATATGACAGCATCGTTAAATAAATTTGTAAGCGGTGCTGGATGCCACAGTAATGCAACACGTGTCGACTAATAAGGAGAGGCAATCAGGTTTGCCACGTAACGTCGTAAATTGTTTATTACTCAAGTTGCAATTTTGTTTGTATTGGCCGTGATGTCAAAGAATTTTCGAAGCTAAGAAATGAGGACCAGTTTCATTGTTGTCATGTTACTCGTTAGTTTTGTTCGTCTTGTATTGATGGCTATACGTGACAGTAATGTGAGGAAAAAATGTCGTACGTGTATAAAATTGCGCAATAATTAGTTTGATGGTTTTTACGTCTCATTAGACATCATTCGGGTGATTTACGAAGGTGGTTTAAACTAGCGGGGTATGTGGCACGCGTAAGAATATAAATATACACAGCATTTTAGTTGATACAGCTGAAGAAAACACATCACATGAAAGACCTATACGTGAGTGGGGGATAACATTCCAATGGACTTTCAAGGAAGAGGATGGAAGGATGTGAACTGGATTCATCCGGCTGAGGGTGGGGACGATGATGAGTTCGGATTCCTTAAAATGCGGTTATCTCTTGACTGGCCGAGGAACTGATACCTTCTCAAAAGGGCCTCTGCTGCGTAGATGCAGTTTTGTTGCGGATGTTTGGGTGCTGCAATATGCGCATGCCATATTTACAGCCATACCACCCTAGTACGGAGAAGTGTTGAAATGTGAATTAAGATGCTGTCGTTACCAAATCTTTGGAATATACGGGAACGCAGGCGGTCGTACAAATTCCCCAAACTGTTTGACAGGCATAATAGGCCTATTTCAGGGGATGAAGGTAGTAAGTACAGTATCAGATGACAAAAACGCTGAATTTAAGCCTAAACGGTGACCGCGAAAGACTGGAGCAACACATTGCACTTAAAAGCAGTGACATGTCAGGATGCTTTCATCTCATTTCGGGGCTGGCCTCTGTGACGTGAGATTTAACACACGAGTTCTTATGTGAATGACAGCGATTTAACCATATTTCCCTATGGCGATATTAGATTGAAATGCCCCACTACGTTGGGGAACTCAGTAGAGCTAGGGGTAAATATCAGCGTGAAGGATGTGCATTTGAACAGTTAAACTAGCTATTTGATTTAAGTAGTTGAATAATGAACCAAGTAACGCATAGGTCTATCTAAAACATTTTCGTTCGACTGCCGATATGTATTTTATGGAATATTTGAATTTTTATGTAGTGAATACATGTCCTGGTGGTAAATTGGTAAATCGTATTGCTGTATGGAGATAGGGTCTTACCGCGGTGACTGTGATGATGGTCGCGCATTGTAGTATGGTGGCTAAGCACCGACGTTTTTTCTTATCAGAAGATGGAAAAAGTACGTTGCTTCGAAAATCGGCCAGTTTCCGCCAGATTATTAGTCTGCAAGAAGTTTCAAGCAAGGTAGGCAATGTACATATAACGTAACAGTGTGGCGCGTTGCAGTAACCACTGTTGTAGTGGAAGCACAGTAATGCATTCTGTGTGTGTTGTTGAACTACACATCACTGTCAACTATACAAAAGTACTGCGTACTGCACAACGATGATTTGTGGCAAATTTGTGTCGCCGGCAACAATAAAACGCACGCAGGTTTTCATGTAAAGTGCCCTACACAGCACTGAAACAAAAGAATGCTCATTTGCTCATGAACTTCTCTAGACGTACAGTTTTGCTAAATATATCGTAATGACGCGTAAGTCGTTGCGCATTGTCTCCGTATTTGTAAGTGTTGCCGTGAGACATTTTAAGAGATCAGACGGAATTAATTAGTTTTGAAGGAATAAGTAATTGTTAAGTATTGTGCGGGTGTGTCTATTCGTACTTCAGTTATCTGGCATGCAAACTGCATTTTTTGCGCCGTGTTGTATTGTTACTCGTGGCCGGCTGTTCAATATGTTTTCTTCATTATTTCATAAACGCCATGATTTTGGGGGAAAAAAGTTATTGAACGTATAATTGTGATATAATTTTTCTCTACAACTTTTGTCTGAAACATTTCTCATTCTAAGAAGAATTCAGCAAGATGTTGTACCTGCTGTATGTAGGTCTTCATATAAAGTGACTGTTATTTATGTCTGATTTTCAAGACACTTGGATTATCTCGACAGATTTTCGAAAAATCCTCTTATCATATTCATAATCTGATTCGTCAAATGGGAGGCGAGTTGTTCCATGCTGACAGACGGACGGACAGACAGACAGACATGAAGCTAAGTAGTAGCTTTTCGCAGTTTTGCGAAAGTGCTTAAAAATAAAGTGACGAACACTCTGATTCCGACATCGATGTATACGTGGCTCGCACCACCACTGACATTTGTGTGTGTGCTCGCCGTTACATCGCAACTTGTATCACGGTGTAGAAGAATTCTGAGTTGATGTTTATGAACATTGGTACATCGTTATTGCCACTGTACTTAAGCTTCACGCTTTGAACACGTGAACGGGCTACAGGTGGGCAGATAGCTCTTCGTTCCGGCACTAGATGGAGGTGAGTGGTCAGCTTCACGTCTCCGCATCTTTGGCGCTGTGGAAAGAGTCCCCGTGGTACTCTGTGGAGAGGAGGTTGGGTGGGCCCCAGTGCCGGCCTGGGTGCTCTGGAAGACGGAAATAATCTGCTTTTGTTGGAACTCGTACCCTATCTCCCGGTTGCCCGCCTGGTAAGCATAAACGTTATACTGGGCTGCACGCGAATAATACTGGAAAGGGTTGTTGGAAGCTGACCGCTGCACTGGATTGAATGGCTTCAGGATGGAATCGTGGTGAGGGCTTTCGAATTGCTGGTTTTGAGCACTTGCTATACAGTAAATCTTGTGATCAGAAGGGAGACCGTGTTTAGTTTTTACGCAGTCCGCTGGTGTTCGGTGCTGTAGACCTGGAGCTGGAAAATCTCTTCCCTGTCACGTCAACACTGTGTCTTCTCCCTGTCTCAGTTTCCAGCATAAATCTTTTTAATTGATTCTCCTCTGTCATTGTATCCCTCACTGCTTTGGACATTGTTCTACCGAATCCATCCATCATTCATTCAGTCAAGTCAGTCATTGAGTTGAAAAGGTCAGACTGAGCTTGAGGTTGCTTTGCTGCCTGTCCTTTTGGAACGGCAGTATCCAGACGGTGGTGAATGTGGGTCTTCTTTGGATTTAGTTCGCGGTAGCGGTAAAATTATACTCTTTTATTGCAGGGCGAGAAAACATTCGTGTGTGTACGTATTTAAACGTGTTCTTTACTTCAGGTGGTTTGTCTTGTTAGTGTCAATGTCTGGATTCAGCCCCTGAGGAGTCCGTATGGGTTTTGAAGTGAACAGAGTTGCAGTGGTGCTGGCTTTTCTGCGAACGATGCGGTTTCCCCCTGCCACATATCATTCTGCCAATATTATATCTTTGGTCAGGGGCTGGTACAGCAGGGCCAATTACCAAGCGGCTCAGATGCACCTCTGTCTTACAACAGCCGCTACCACTACTACGTGCACCTGTAATTTGCTGGAGATTAGAGAAATAGGCGATTACATCTATTTGCTTTTTTCGTTTTACACGTCCTTATGTTGAGGTTGTCGTAACACCAGCTAATTAAATAACTAAGAGACGTAACTAGTTCTGAGCCATTCATACAAGTTCAGTTTCTTTAGAGCATATTCCTCGAAAGTGTGATCTGTTATCCTTGTGTTTTACGTGGTCGTACCCAAGTAGGTCTCGCCTCGAAAATTCTGTATGAAATTTGGAGAATGCATGTTAAAAATATTTTCCGTGGAAACTTCTTGAAAACGACAGTATAGTCGCAAACCATCTGGTACTGTATTCGCGCGCGTGTTGGGCCTGTTACTCGCATAGGGGCCACGTTCCTTCCATTGGGGCGAAGTTACGTTAGAGGCAAGGTAGAGCGTTGGGAAGTGAAGATAAGGAAATGGGGTTTTGGAGTACTCCACAGAGGAATGAGGTTGAGCATTTGGGCTGAATTTTGTGCCTGGAGGGCTGCATTAAGACCGACATTCGTAAGAATTGTATATAAAACTTTTCTTCTTACCCCACAGAGAACACTACCTCAAATAGAAAGAGAGAACGGCTAGTGCTGTTTAGGGGACTAATCGATGTTTGTGATTAGAATCACGCGAAACGTAATAAACAGTTTGACATTCTGTGGACCGTGCATCGTGATATATTTGCGTAATGAGGACCGACAAGATGATTATTGAAATAAATTTAAAGAGAAAAAAAAGGTTAATCTTGTTGGTCCCTATTACGCAAATAATAAACAGTGTGGGTAAGATGCAACTTTATTCAGACAGTGCTGCGGCATTTGTCTCAGATACGATATGTTTGTGCTTTTCTCAAACTTCAAGATCTTTTCAGTGAAGAAATGGTACGTGAAATGCTATGCAGCGTTTTTCTTTGCGTGGAAACATGTATAGGACAGTTGCCTGGAGGCGAGGGAGAAAATATCAAAATTTAAATGGATGTACCCCGTAAAATAGTACACGAAATTACCATCGACATTTTTCGAAGTGTTAATGTTTGCATAAATTGAGAATAATGAGGTAGAAGTTACAGCAAGCATGCAGAATAGAATTTCACAAAATCTGTGGGAAGTTTATTGGCTATATGGCAAAACTCCATTTATGGGCTTCGGCAGTTGAAGCTTGTTATACCCCAGTAAACTTGTAGCTGAAGGAAAGCGGAGTTGTCGGACAACTTCTAGCGATGGTTTACAATAGGGAACTAAAAATGCATGCTGAACGGTGTAGGTGCTCACAAGGCGTTATTTTCCTGCTTTGTAAAGAACGTCTGCGAAGGAAACATCATTTTAGATTGGTGACCTGTTGTGGGTTAATAAGGAAGAAACTGATTCTGAAAGCAGAGTGGTACTGTAGGTATATACAGTTTGTGTCATTCATGTCAAGTTTAGTGAAGACAGGTCAGCTGGTTGAAACGATGAACAGCGGAGACGGGATGTCTCCTAAGCCGATTTTTTTCCTAGAGATGGAAGGATGGAAGGACAGACGGAAAGCGAAGTAAAAATATGCACACAGGAGTAAACATTTTCCTTGAAAATGCCCCAAAAGTCACGCTGACTCTTCACACCGGATGACAAATTATTACATGAGTAGGCTGTAAAGTCCGCAGAAATAACTTTTTAACCTTTTGGAGCCGGAATTATTTTTTTTTTTAATTTTAGCACACCCTGTATATAAAATGTGAATACTACAGGAACCAAATACGTTAGAATTACGAAAGAAACTGCATTTTGAAGAGAAAAAAAACGGAGAGTATATACCATGTTTAAAATATTCAGTACCTATATTTGTTTGAATAAATATATAAAATGCAACTTTAGAGGTTAGCGGTGCGGTACGACCACTATAGTTGACATTAGGCGTCTAAAGGTTAATTATAGAGTGGATCTTACCACGTGCAGCGTCTCACGAGTCGGGAAATACGACACATAAATCCACAGGTTGAAGAAATATGAAGTTGGTCAGTCATTATATACAGTAGAGGGAAAGGGGTGCATTGTAATTGAAAGTTCGATCCGTAGTTGGCGCGGACAGGACGGTGTAGTGAATAGCACTTCCCTCGCTGTTAATGTCGGCCGGGGATCGGCTTTTCTGATTGCAGCTTTGTTTTTCCTTAGTACTTCTAGGAGAGTAATGAGACAAAATAAGCAGCCAAGTTCTCCGCAGAAGTTAGCGTCAGAATCTTCATTGTGCCAAGTCTCACCAGAGCAATAAACAACTATTTATGTTGATAATGCTGAGGTTGGCCTTCAGTCATGTAGAGATCGTTCACTCGGGACAGCGACAAGGCCGCTGCTGTAACACTCTTTTTATCGCGTGTCACGTGATATTTACAGTGTATTTATCTTATTCGCCGCCATCATCTCGTCTTATTGCCGCTGTCTGTGCCCCACTCGCGCTCGTGATGCAGACCAACAACTGAATCATCCCCTAAAATATGGTAAAAAATGGTTACTCTCAGATACAGGTCGTAATTTAAACACGATTGCATTGCTGCACGTACCTGTGTGTGCAGCGTCACGAATGACGTCTATCATCTAACGGCCTCCTGCTTGCCCTCACGGTTCGTTATCACCATTGAGTAATTTGGTTGAAATGGTGACGTTTCTGGGATATATGGGAAGTCTGTGGTTATTGTCTCGGCTGCGACACGACTGTGTTGGCTGACAGAGTAATTTGACGGTAGACCGCGTGAATTGCTAACATCGTCCTTGCAAAAAGTGCAAATAAAGAAGATCGATTATTACACAGAGAAACCGCAGAGGACTGGGTTTGATTTGACGCCGGTCGCGCGGTATTGGTGATAAACGGAGTAGCACAGGGGCAGGTTTTTTGTCCTTTTTCTTCGATTCTCCCCCGTCTGTCGTTCCACCAGCTCTCCGAACTCAAATTTATATTCATCCATCACCCTGATGCTAGTAATCTACAAAGTCATTGAAGCCCCACCCATAAAGAGAAGCCCGGATTAGGATGACCATTCTATAGTAATCGGTCAAAAGTGCAGCATGAGAAGTATAATATAATACTCATGGCAGCAACTGACCAAGGGTAGAATTATTTCTGGAGAATCAGTAATCGCTTTTGGCTGGAACTGAACCCCCCCCCCCCCAATAAAACTCTGGGGAAAGGGGGGTGTTTGCCGCTGCAGCGTTTTTTTAAATCCTACTTTCCCTTCGTATACTAAGGAAAAAAAATTGGACTCACGAGATAATTGTGTGTGTGTGTGCGCGTGCGTGCGCCCCCTTCCCCCAATCAGTAGATACGAACACCTTTTGAGAGGAGGTGATCTGAAGCTACAGTTTAATCTCCTATATTTGACATTAACTAGGCTGAATGGAACTTGTGAGGAGGGAGGGAGAGTCTCTTCATATAGGGTCTTGCAATGATGTGGCAGTTCATTCGGTATAGTGACTACGCTACAGGGTGGGCGATCCGGTATTTGAATCCCCGCATTACGAAGACTTCGTTCTCTTCTACAGAACCCCCCAGACCGAACCTGAGGCCCACCCATCCTTCTACCTTTACTCAGTGGGTGACGAGGTCTTTTCAAGGGGTTGAAGATGCCGAGGCGTGAAGTTGGAACACTCGCCTCCGTCTAGTGCTGAGATTAAGAATCAGTAGAGCTGAGCTGTACGTCTAAACGTCACTTTGTCTTTATGGCGTTAACCGGTACAGCGTTTACCTTCTGCCCCGGAATTACACATGGCAGGGGTGCACGTATTTAGCGACTAAATTTTGTACCGTGGTGCCTGTATTATCAGCATACTTATTACCTACGCACTATATATATATGTATCAGTTTTCATTCAGGGAGCCGAAAGCGACGCAGAACAGTGATGTTATGTCAATAAACGTCAAGAAATATCCAACAAGATGCAACTGTATACGGTTTATTTTGTCTGTAAACTGCTGTACATGTTTCGGGTGGTTTCTCCACCCGTCATCAGGAGCGCAAGATAAAATAAACTGTATATAGTTGCATCTTGTTGGACATTTATTGACACAGAATCACGATGCACGGTCCCATGAACATTAATAACAGTGATGTTCATGGGCCACTTAAGAATTTTTGGGCTTCAATATGGAAATTGTGTAATGTCACCATATTGGCGCCTGGAATTTGGTGGTGGTTTCTAGGGTTTTGGAAAATTAGTAGACTCCTTATATATGGTGGTTAGTCTTCGAAGAATATGCTGTGGAAGTTCTTTCTGTATAATGTAAAACAAAATGGCGCCTGCATAAACATATACGTGTTTAAGTTTCGATTTGATAGTAGTAACTTTGGAGGTTAATGTTTGATTTGATATGGAGATGGACCATAAACAAACAAATGAAATTATCACATGTGCATATTTAGGTGGTGTCTGCTTAAGAAATATGTCAATTGAAGCGAACATATTTTGTAATGCATGTGTCTGTAGTGTCGCTAAATGGGGGTGGTTAGCCGTGCCGTAGTTTCGACGACTGGTCGCCGGGTTCTCACCCCGGAAGTCCGAGTTCATTTCCACTGTAGTATTGTCACTGGGTAAGTGTAGTTGACAGTGCGAACGGTTGCTGGCCAGGGTCCTGCCCTGAAAGTACGATTTCGATTTCGGTGTAATTCACGATGAATATTGTACAAAATAGCACTTTCTTCTCCCTGTAGATTGGTTTTCCGCGCTAATTGTCATCACAGATTGGTAAGTACGCCGCAGTACAAAGAGACGTAGTATCGGCTCGCCCTTACAGCCAAACAAAATGTGTAATTGATCATATTGGAATGGGTCTTTTGGGCCCTCAGAAATTGTACCTGCATTTCATTGTTTCTGAAGGTCTTAGTGTAATTCGGAATTAAACCATTTGAAGATATTATTTTTTTATTTTCTGGAACATTAATAAGTCACGTGGGACCTAGTAATGCGATTGCGATGGACTGCGGCGGCGTTGTGACAGTCATACGGAACACAAAGGTACACCCTGTGGGAATATTACGGAGGGGGGAAATGATATACATACATGAATACATGCGTACGTACCTACATAGATATACACGCATAAATACATACATGAATACATGCATACCTACGTACATGAATGAATACATACTACGTACATAGACGTACATGCATACGTACGTACGTGAATACATATATACATACATACATACATAAGTACATACACACATACATGAATACAAACATGCATACATACATACGTACATGCATGCATGCATGCATACATGCATATATACCTACATTATATATGAATACATGCATACATACATACATAAAGATAGTATATGAATACATACATACATATATACATACATGCATACATACACACCATACATACTTACATGCACATACATACTACGTACATACATACGTACATGTATACGTACAGAATACATACATGCATGCATACATACATATATATATATACGTATACATATACATACGTAAATACATATTCATACATACATACATTTACATATATACATATATATATATATATATACTACTTTAAATATTATATTCGGGTTTTACAAAAATATTTCAAAGGCTTGAGCAGATTTTTTTCTCTACGTGTGTACCAATTATATAGGCGTGCCAATAAAACACAAAGCCCAGCGGTTCGGTACAAAACGTAGTCACGTGATCCATCCTTTACAAACTCTTTGCCGTTGCAGCTTGCTGCAACAATAATTTGTCCTGTTACTTAATTGTCACCTTGTGGTCGCGCCAGGTTGTTTACATGCGCCTTTGTTATGCGCGTTTGCAAAATTGCAAAAAAGACTAATAGCTACGGCACCTCCGTTCTTCCGCATTGAGCAACTCGGCTGCCACTGGACAGATTTTCATGAACTTGATGTTTAAGTATTTTTTCAAAATCTGTCGAGAAACTTGAATTTTAATTAGAATCGGACAAGAGAAACGGGTAGCCTATTGCGCATGAAGACCAGCATGCTTTTTTGAGCGTTGTAGAGAAAATCAAAACATACATTTTACGTTCAGTGTTCTTAATGGATTGCAGAACTGTCCGCAGGGAAACATTTGTTCGGCCTGTATATGCGATTTTAAGTATACAGGGTGTCCCAGGAGGAATGTGCCAGAATTCGGGAGGGTGTTCCTTATGTTAAAGTATACCGATATAACCCAAAACACCTGTGTCCAAAGTTGAACGGTTACGAAGATAATGGCCAGAGAAATTTGAAACTTTGACAGCTGTTAACACACTTTTTGATTACCAAATACGTATTAAAACTGGCAGGAATATGTGGTTTCTGTAATGCTAGGATCTGCACTTAACGCGTAATTAACGTATGAGTGACATCAAGCCATTAAATTGAACTACAAAAACACTCGCACTCATGTCATAGTTGTCCTTAGGGTTCCAAGCACTATACATGAGAATGCCCAGCGGTGACGTAACATGGCTGTCTGTGGCTAGCATGAGCTGAATTGCCGTCATATGACACCACACTCAAGGACGGAAATGGATAAGATTGTCAGCTGACAGGTACAGTGTGTGGACCCGCAAGAAGACCACACTTTTCTCTGGCCATTATCTCCGTA
>Ga0131853_10011448_pt1 | contig 16240 bp, 6 predicted proteins | sample TergutLab28metaG_FD_92764 | JGI IMG/M metagenome (GOLD analysis project Ga0131853, IMG submission 92764) | Labiotermes labralis P1 segment gut microbial communities from Petit-Saut dam, French Guiana - Lab288 P1 (version 2) (version 2) | ecosystem: Host-associated > Arthropoda: Insects >...
ACACACACACACACACACACACACACACACACACACACACACACACACACACACACAAACTGTGAATACGTAATGCTTTTGTTGTTTATCTGCAACAATGTTTGAAAGGAAGCGGGTCCATGTATTGTACGTTGTGTGTCTTGTTTACTCTTAATACATGATCCGTTTCATCCATCTTAATTTGATTACCTTGATGCGGTTTGGTGAGAAGCACAATGTATGAAGTTTCACATTGCGCATTTTCCAGCCTTCTGTAACTTCCTGTCAAAGAGGCTCCGCAACACCCTATTCTCAGACATATTCAGAATATATTTTCCTTTTTCCTACCATACCACATCTCTACACCATACAAACGCACAGACAAAATCACATTTTAAACCCACACTGGTTAGCAAAGTATAGTTCTGTGGGATGTGGTATGATAATTTGTACACGTTTTTAAATTTAGTTCTAAAGGCTGATATACGTAATTACATGACGTCTCAATCACACAAGTTTCTTAAAAAACAAATCTCCTTTATATGTACTATTAACAACATTCAGAAACAAGTGAACCATAAAAGACACACCTTTTATAGGCAGAATTACGAAACCTAAATTCAAAATTTAAATAAATTCAAACTAAAATCAATAAATAAAAACATACGCCTAAATTCAATTTCAACGTAATTCTCGTCCATCACTACAATTTTATTAATTTAAAATTAAATAGCTATATTCCAAATTTAAAAAAATATGTTTATGTAAACCCTAAATATCCATGTCTAAGCAGGTTATCTACAGAACCCAAGCTAGAATCAAAGTCCCTGCAAAATTGCTCGGTGTGTTTGTCTACTTCTAGGCAGGTTGAAGCATTTTGACGTACCGATCTTTCTACCAAGCCAGATATATGTAAGAGATTTCATGGTTTATGCAGTCAATTCTAAATTAAAACAGGCATATTATCTGGTGAACAGGAAGAAAAAGAGGAGGAGAAGCAGGAGGAGGAGGAAAAATGTTCCTCTTCGGGAAAACGTACTGCCGATAAGGCTTGTTAAATACTTCTGCTCGTGTGACTTCACAGTCCTCTTCCGATAAACATACCAAATCATGATTACAGTCAGCACTCCACACGTTGAATAGTAACGGGGCTTATTGTGTCAGAAGTGACTGGCCGTTGGAAGGGAACAGAGTGAGATGCCGCTCTTCTTCGGAGAATTCTATTACAAAAGAGACAAGGAGAAATATTATTGGAAAACGCCCCAGAGGCACGGGGAGTTTCAGAACCGTATGACTCAACAACTTACCTACAATTAAGTATTCAACAACCAAAAACCACAGCCAGTAAACTACTGACTCTTCAGGTTGCGAAACTGTTCTTGCTAGCACCTTATTGCGTGTTTGCCTAAACCAATAATTACAATAATTCCTAGAAGAATATTTCGTCTGCTATTTGGTAACCAGGCTACGGAGAGCCGAAATTCAGTACTACAGTTTGAAGAAGAATGTTGTCGGCTGGACAGTGTTCCTGCTTCCTGGCTGATATGTCGTTAGTTCAAGTCTATCGTCTATTTTGACCGACGTCCGACTACGTCCTTTGCTGTTGAAGTCCTCCCCCTGCACGCCTTGAAGGCACATAGGAGTACTGGTGTAGCTCCACTGATTCATAACCTCGACATTAGCGCCCCGGCCTCTTTACTCCCAGACAAGGACCCCGGTGCCTATTGAATAGGAGGCTGAGTGAACCCCGAAACCAGTCTGGACTTTTTGGGAAAAAGAAAAATTTCTTGCCCTAATGTGATTCAAACCCCGGTCCGTCAAATCCGTGGCTAATTGCACTATTCCTTCTCGAGTCCTTCCAAGCAGATTACTGAATGCTCTACCACATTAGACCATGATACCGCACCTTTCATTAATTTCATCCGTACATAGTCACTACACTGACTGAGCTACCTACCTGGCACATACCTCAACAGATTATTGAGCATAATTAGTGTTTATAAGAATAAATTATTAATTCGATGGAGCAAAATTCTTCTTTAGAAGTTAACTCTCGTTCAAACACTTACAAGTTCAATACATTTCATGCAAGAACAAGGTTATTACATATTGAGAGATTTGAACTTTTTGAAGGCGACATCAACTTACTGTTTGCGTTGCCCACATTTATGTACCTTTTGTACATTTATGACACGTTTAAAGCTTTGTATTCATTTCTCATCTCACCCATGCATGAGAAATTAATTTCCTTTAAGTACTGAGATGGAAAATATTAAAAACAATGAACACACACACTGTTACAGCAGCACTCCGCAGAATTAACTTTAACATGAAGCTACAGGATACAGTAAAATTACATAAATTCGAAGATATAGGCATGAATACCAATTGTGTCGGGTTTGCCACACTTGTTTAATTATCTTGGACAAAGTAAGACGGATTAAATATGGGTTTTTTTCCACTGTACGTAGCCTAACCAAAAAATACTACCTGATAAATATTCAGCGAGTTACACGCGAGCTAAATATAGGATGCGCCGCATATATGAGCATAGATGTTCGTTATTTGTGTTTAATTATGGCCAAAAACTGTAATGGATACAAGAATTTTAGTTGAAGTATAGAATATCAAATTTCCTGGATATGAGTTCAGCTGCATTCCTTTCCTCGTACGCGCACAGACGGACAGGCAGACGGGTGACGGACTGACAGATAGCCTTTCGCAGTTATTCCGCAGAAATTCAGAAGGGCCTAAAGACTTCGTAATTAAAGTTGTAGAAGCTCTTCTTTAAATTAAAGATCGGTTCCGAATTTGGGAGCTCAACAATCAAATATGAACCCCAGAGCGCAATAAATCACAGTACTCTCATCAGATAATAAATTATTTTAAATAATGAAAAATTAATTCCAAAATAATACAGACAAATAGGATAATGAAGGTATCATTATAAGGTCAACAAAATAATGCAGTGACAGTGAAAGGTTATACGTAGTTTATTGCGCGCTTTCTCTAATTTCAGACGCATGGCTTCTTAAAACTGCTCATAAAAAATGAAACTTTATTTAAGTGTGTAGTAGCTAATATTATTGAGTAAATTTTTGGATGTTTAATATATGTAACTCCTTATTTTACAATGTGTAGTCTGGTTGATGGACACAACCGATTCTGAGGAATTTGCTGCCTCCATGAAGAGGGAGATAGCAGATACCTTCTAAAATTGGTTTAGTCTGCCAGATTTTACGAATCCAAGAAGACCCTAATCTTGATGGCTCCACGTATTTTAATTTCAGTTTTACATTTTTTAAGAATTAATTTTAAACCCGTTATGTCAACTTCCAATAAACTCGTTGGGGAATTTTTCAGAACTGCAGAGTCCCGTAAAGTGTGGAACCTGCATTCCAAGTCAACTGTACACTTTGTAGAGGAGTGGAAAGAAACAAAAGCAGCTTTAATTTTTAAGTCTAGGAACTGAATGACTGAACACACTGTACCATAAATTTATAATTACAAATCGTGGAAATATACTCAGATGTTCCAATGAATTTTAATATGAGAACTCCTTATGAGTAAAACTTATTACTTTGTTCTTTAAAGCAAATACCAATACTGACCTGAAACTTGTTCACGATTATTATTATTATTATTATTTGTCTAAATTCTAGTATCTATTTTGAGTTCTATACTAATTAGGTGTGATCTTCCCAAAAAAAACTAATTTGATTTCAAATGTGTCCCAGGTTCAGAATGTAACAAATCCATAGGCAGCCATTCAAATTTATATCAAAGAACGGCAAACATTTTCGTGTTCAGAAAAAGAAATGAGGAATTGAATTTTTACTGAAAATTAAAAAGAGCTGGCTGAGGAAGCGAGGGAGGAAGGGACATAGCGTATTGTGAAAACTTGTGGTTACGTCCCATCAATGCTATTACTTCCTAGAAAGTGTTCCTAACAAAGTGCCAACATATAAGTGAAATTTATTTGCTTTCCGGCGGTACTTGGCCACTGAGCTCGTTCCAGAAATTTGCAGTATTTTACTTCAGTATCGTTAAAGTAAAAAACCTCTTTGATAAAGTAGACTCGTGACAGAGTGATATGAAAAATCTTAAAAAAATATATGGTAATAGGGTGAGGACAGTGACCGCCCCTTTTGAAGAGGGCAATGCATCTTTGGATTCCGGAAAATGCGGGGCGTAACTTGACTGACAGACTGTTAGGCCAAACGAAATCTGTTATTTAGTACAAACAAACTTGTTTGTAAATAAAATTCCTATCCATTGTGTGTAAAATTTATATCCGGCTTTCTCTCAGTTATTTCATTTTATTGCGTTTTATTGCGTTCTACAGTATGTGGATGTCTGAGAACTTTAATGAACACGGCAATAAAGTTTTGATAGCGTAAAAACAAGACTTTCTTGATTAGCTGAGTGACTGCTAGTTTCTAAAGAAAGACTGCTTCGTGCATATAGCTAGCATTGACAGCGCCGTCTATGAATGACACACCAAATCAATGTGTGTAATCATTCTGTCCAGTTTTCTATTTTTTTTTAATTTTGTTTTATTGCATTTTATTTCACTTTATTAAACTAGGATATTTCTTGATTCTTATTAAAGAAATAATGAAACATCGAAGCCCATACAAGGCAAGGTAAAATATATTTTCTTTACATTTCTGCTTTAAATACTTATTTCTGACAAAATTTGCTACAATATTTCCATCCGAAACATTTTCAGAATATGATAACCGGCAAACGTGTTCACTGTTTTGTTTTAACAGTTGAATTCAGGTGTAATTGTTTTGTTTTTACAGTGCATTAGAGATCACGAATCGCTTGTTTCAGTAAATATTACTAATAAAATCAGCTCACATAGAAACTAGTTCCACTCGTACTTAAAATTCTTGACATCTTCTAAGCAGATGAAGAAATGGTAGTTTTTTTTACACACTATACATGCAGGCTTGCATTATGATTCCTTGAAGAATTGCATTATCATTAGCAATGCGTCCGTAATTCCATAAATTGCATCTTGTTGAGCAACTCCATGTTCTAGTATTTAAGATAAATACTACTGGCAAGAACATTCAGAAACGAGGCGGTAACCAGAAGTTACGGCAATGAATTTTCAAACACAGGCTCGAACGAGCACATGTTGCATCATGTCCCTGCAATAGAAATGCTGCACTTAGCACAGTTTTCTTCCGTAAGGAGAACACTTTATGTTTATGCGATCGACAAGCCAACTGTGTGTTGAGTCATTTTAAATTTTGAACCATACGGCCGATATTTAAAATAGCTGACACAAAAATTATACAAAAGAAGTGCTCCCCAGATGTGTACAGGTTTATTTTATAGGTCGATAAAAACATGGCTGACGTAAAAATTATTTTGAGGATGTAATATTAACATTGATTACATAATAACCTTTAATCTTACAGTGCCTTGTAGCGACGTAAGGTGAGATGACTTTGAGATATTGAGAGAGTTTGTACGGGCGACATTTTTAAAAATATCAAATAATAATGATCGTTGTGCCAATATATATATATATATATTTATTTATTTATTGGTTTGATATTGATAACTAAAAAATCGATGAGCTGAGTAAGTGACACCCGGTACAGAGATATATCACAAATCCAGGTTTATATTCTGCGGCAAACATTATTTCTAAGCATATAATTAAAACATGGTGGATATAAACATTTCTAATAATATGACAAATGAATATTACACAGATTCTGTTTTTGTTTTCAAAAGAAAAGGAAAGTAAAATTAACAAATGGGGTAAGATAACTCGACCTAGAAATCTACGCAACAGATATTAGAATTTTTTAGTTGTTCTCAGAAATCCTGATAATTATCGAAGTATCAAAAGCAGTCATGCTGACTGGAGAAATTGTCTTCCAGACTCCGAACTCTGAAAGGTCTAAAATATTCCTTTGCAACTTTAAGATAAGTTTGCACACCTTTATATTTCCTTTCTTTGACACAACACCACATATTTTAAAACTTCCGAACAAAGGAAAATTGAAAGTCACTTTACAGTAATTCTATGAATTTTATGGAAGCATAGTTCATCAATCAATATGACAAGCTACCTATAATTTTATTTTTCCTTCCACAATGATTTCCATAGTAAGAATCTCTTTGTTCTCATTGTAAAACACGAGCCTGTAGTAATTCTTGATATTATAAGAGGCATGCTCATCAATGGCTTCGGTTTCGAAGCAAATAAGGGCATAGGGAAGTATCCTTGAGCTGCGGTACACCGCATGTTACAGCAGATTGAGAGAGGGGAGAGATGTTTCGTAGAGAACCTTCTAGCTACCTAGCCGCTCCTGCTGTGCAGCAAACCATAAGCTGTCATCCAAACTACACATTACCAGTGATGGATGTGGCCGCAGTAATTTGCAAAGGATAAGGGTCGAAGTGGCGCCAGGGTAAGATTTTCACCATTTCTTCATCCCTTTTATATTCACCGCCAAAATTTTACACACCAAGACAGAAGGGAGAGAGAAAAAAACAGTCATTAGACTTCGTGAAAAACAAAGGTGAATGTTTCCTTCTTCGAGCCCTGTACCAGTCTACCCTATGTTCTACTGTTCCACACAGCGGTGGCGGCGTCGAAAGCAGAGTGACATTCCCGTTGGAAAAAAAAATTACAAATTTTGCGTTTACCTTAAACTTCAAGAAGCGCAAATTAAAATATCAAAATTCCTTCGGCTATTCTACTTCACTGTCGTAGGTTTTATCAGAAATCGACGATAAATCCCCCCCCCCCCCAAATAGTCTTTGGCTTGGTCTTCTGTGCGTCTCCTTCAACATAGAGCGTAGGTGTGTCTTGAAGATACGGAGTTTTGCTATCTGATCAAGATATTTTGGCACCTCGATTTCCCATGATAATCTGTGTTTGAAGACTTTTTTTTTTTGAGGAGTCGCTTTTTGGTAGACTGAAAAACTCGCTCGTGTTCATTTACTGAATTCGCCGCTTATTAAACATGAAATTGGTCTTCAGTAATCAGTTTATTTCTACGTTTGGTATACAGCTAGTCTTTCTGGTGCAGGCAAGAGTATGATGGAGGTTAGGTACAGCGTTAGGAAGATAAGCTAATGTTTGGAGAAGTGGAGTTTTCAGTGTGCAGAAGAAGGAAAAGTCGTTCAGTTACTGCATCTCTGATGAAATTTGACATTGCACTCATATGCCGTAGCAAAATGATGCAGTGGAACGTAAAATAGTGTGGCAGCTGAGCGTCTGTTGTGGAATGGAGAGAAACAATTATAACTTTAATAGAAATGGTCACCAAAATAACATTTAATATTATATTTTGTATCTCACAGAGACACGCTGATTCTCCAGTAGAAATATACGTAGGTTAATTCAGCCGAGGAAAATAATACCTGTTTATTCTCAGAATTAGAGGAAATATATTAATATCCTGTTTGGGCATAACGTTGAATTTGGTCAAGATGGGAGCTAGAAACATGAACCTATACTTACCGTTGTCATTAGAAGGCATCTGCACTCCAGTCAAATATAAAGTTAAAGATATTTATTTCAAAATCACTTAAGTAACTTCTCCAAAAAATTGTAACCTTCTTGTATAGACCTACAATTATTTAAGCAAACAGAAAGTGTCAAGATTTTGAATTCTTCATTCAACTCTATTTTCAGTTCAATACCATCGCAAAGAAACTTTATAGTAACTGCATATTTAAGACAAAGAGTCACGTAACACCATACCACATTACAAGCATTTCGCCTTCTTAGCTTCAAACCGAAAATTCACGTCGAATCAACCAGTAACACTACAGAATAATTCTCATTACGCGCTCAACTAGAACGTCGACCACAACAGAGATTATCCGGAGGGTTTCAGTTGTTTTCCTCAGTCTCTCTCAACGAACCATGAACAGACCTACTACAGCTACACTGGCACGATCGCGAAACTGTTCATAAAGTGGGTCTCAAAGAAATGAATTGCCAGATGGTGGACTGCATTCGTCTGGCTCAGAAGAAAGACCACTAGCGGGCTTGCAGCACACGGCGATCCACCTTAAGTTTCCTTAAAATGAGGGATTTGTCTTGACTGGTTGAGCGACTACTAGCTTATCGGTAAGGACACCGGCATATGGGGATAAATAAACCAGTGACCCTCTACATGCCACAAAGGTGTATGAAGGAACAGGAATTTAGTTGCACTCATTCTTAATCTTTGCACTGGATGCAGACGACTGTGGGGATAGTTAACTGGAGTTAGATATGTTTTTGGCTAAATTACAAGTTGAAGCATGCATGTATGCATGCCCCTATGTACTGTATATCGTATTACAGCATGCAGCCAATTGTCTGGTTGCGTAGGCTATTTATCCTTCTTATTCACATAGGCTTTGATCGCGTGCACTGTAAGAGTCAGATGAGATAACAAAGCAAACTTCGAAACTCACAGATTCCAAACTGCCGTAATTTATATAGTGGGAGCGTTGTGTTTGCGTGGTTGTCACTGCAGCTGTACCGACACACAGCAACACGGTCTACCGGCGTTTGGTTTTTAATAAACTAACAGCACATGACTTATTACCAAAGTGTTTAAATGAAAGCGAATGAATTGGGTGTGACACGACCAAAATTTATGGGAGATGAGTAATACACTCAAAATGAATGAGAAAACGTGCGTGCAATAATCGGTGTAGATTGGAGGATGATACTAAAATGGCTCTTAAATGGATTGCCAGTTTAAGATGTGTACTTAAATGCTTCATATTAGAGTCCAGTGGATGTCTTGTAAGATGCCTTCCAGTTATATACAAGTCTGGTATTTCACTCTCAAACTTAACATCTGTCAGGTTTATACCAATATTATGTCTATTATCTAAATTTATTTCACATTTCGGAAGCTGGTTACTTTCCCGTTTTCAGGTGGCATTTCACTTTTCATAAAGGACAATGTTTCGTATTTCGTGGACGTACTTCCTTAAGTACCCTTGCAACCCTGTAATAACTCCATGAAACAAATAAGATACAGTTGCAGCTTCCTTTGTACGGAAACGTAACGCGCATTAGGTGTGGGTGTGAACCTGTTTCTGGCAAGCTGTGAAATATGTCACCGAATTTCGTGATGTTTACACGGACGGGTAGTATCACGTCACCGGAAGTTAGGTTAGGTCATTTTCAGCCACTGGTATCAATACAGCAGTGGTGTGAACTGGAGTTTTGTCGACAATTCAACCATTGATGGGCAACTATCTTAAACCAAAAAGAAATATTTGTTAAGTTCTTTTGTGTACAATATAAAGCGATATGGTAATCTAATAAAGCGTACTCTTATTCCCGGTCAGGGAAACAAGTAAAGAAATATTTCAGACAGGAACATGAAATTTAGCGCGGACTGTTCTTAAACACTCACATTTAAAGAAATAATTTAAGCACTTGGCGTACAGCCGATTTCGGTGGCCGCGCGGTCTAAGGGGCGGGTCAGCGGCCGCTCTCTTGCTGGGATCGCGGGTTCCAATTTCGCCGGGAACTTGGATGTCTGTCTCTCGTCAGAGTTGCTCGTTGTTAGGTAGAGGTCCCTCGTCCAGAGGAGTCCAAACGAAAGTGATGTGTTATTGTGTGTGTTCAAGTGCAACAATACCCTTTACACCTACGATGACAAAGGTAGAAAGTGGTCAGAAATAAGACAAAGAAGTGGAAGTAAAATTATGGCGACTTTGTCATGTTCATTTTTTTCAGATTATTTTATAATTAATTTTCATATTTCTCAATATTCTCATTAAAAGGAATCTGAAGGTCAAAGATTCTTTCATTTTCTTTGTTGTAAACCAAAGAGAAATTAAAACAAATTGACCACCAAGAGGGTTAGAATTTTTTGCAGCCAGCAGAACTCCAAGTAGAAATTTTAAGTTTAGTGGAAAATGGCTGCTACATGCACCACCCGCTCCGACGCTCAAAAACGCTGCAAGTTCCCCATAATGTGAACCGATGCGTTCCGTCTAAGTCTCACGTTACAACAGCAATTATGTCTCAAAGCAGCGTTCAGTTGCTGGTGTTTGTAATGGAAACGCACGATGTTGTGTGTGAAGTGGGTTAATGTCGGATAAATGCTACTAGAATTGCTTGTAACGTCTTTCCTAATCAGAAACCTAACATCAGCCAAGCATGTTTTATAGGTCAGATTTTCTCAACTTGATTTATTGGTGGAAATTTAGGGCACAGGAGAATATTTTACGGAAACCCTAATAAATTAGTATAGAACCACAAATAAGAAAGGATAACAAAGAATAAGTGTTAAAAAGGCGTCGGATTAATATATTATTTAATTGTTCATATTTAGAAATAAAATCATATTTTATGTATACTGAAAATGAAATTTAAAAAAATTGGTGTTTCACAATTAAAAAAGAAAATATTTTTTGAATTATTATGTTATTCATATTCCTACTGCAAATATTAAAGATATTTGAAAGAAAATATTGTTAAATATAAATGAAAATTATTTAAGTGGTGTTTAAAATCATAATATTAAAATAGCAATTTTTATATTTGAAGGAATTTTGAAGGAATTTCCCTTTCGAAAACTTTATTTTCACTTAGCGGAAACACGAGGTTCAGCGAAACACCATTCAGGCTGTACATTGTACTGCAATTTGCGTGAAGCATATGAAGTGACCATAAGAATGTTCTGCTAAACTGTAATGTTGGTTTTGATATTCTGTCGCGCGAGTAAAGTGCGTGAGTTTTCAGAGTTGACATCTGCTGCGAACGGGAACAGAAGGCTGTATAAATAAGCAGCATGATTCGGTATAGCAGTGTCCACTTCTTCTAAAAGGTTTAGAACCCACATCTAGACAGCAGTACCTCATTGCGTGTTGAATACTGTGGAGTACAGAGACCGAAATCTATAATTTTCTGAGAGATTTAAATCACGTAGCAAAAAGCAGAGCATGTTGTATGAGCACACAGAAATATTTTCTAAACACTTTCCCGTTGAAATATCAACGGGTATTGAGATGTTCGAGTTTTAGGAAGTACTACTTGTACTTACCGCCCGCTACTGATGATGCTGTTACTGCTACTGTTTCGGCACTCAACCTTCAAATCGATTTTTCATTTGCTCCAACTAAAACAGCGGAAACAGAAATAAGAACAAAATTAGAGGTCGAATAGACTAAAAATTATTAACTGAAAAAGAAACCTGTGATTTAGCGGATGACTGTAGCGGTAAGGCTTTACAGTTTATTCGGGGGGGGGGGTGTTAGATTCCTTACAGCGTTACCGGCTGTTCTGAAATTGTCGTGATTTTTCTCAGTATATCCAGGCACACGTGATAGGAAAAACAACTCATGCCCCTATCAGACTTATATACTGTCTTTGCTGTTAAGTGGGAATGGCCATTAAAAGGGACAACCATAAATATGGGCACTATATTTCATAAACGTGAGCACTAAGACAACATCTTAGTGGCTCACAATGAGGGAAGAAAGTAGGCTGAGGGTTTTTGAGAATAAGGTTTTGGAGGATATTAAGATGGATCTTCAGGAAGTGGGATGTTGGGGCATGGACTAAATCGAGCTGGCTCAGGATAGGGATAGGTGGTGGGCACTTGTGAAAGCAGAAATGAACCTTCGGGTTCCAAAAATTGCAGGGAATTTCTTGACTAGCTGAAATCCGGTTAGCTTCTCAAGAAGAATTCTGCTGCATGGAGTAAGTAAGTATTAAGAAAACACACTTAAGGAGTGAGAAGTAGAGCAATGCGAATCTGAATGAACCCACAATTGTTTTTTCTGATAACGCAAATTTCTGAGGTTCCTCTACGAATATAAATTGAGTGAAACTGAAATTTCACAATTTACGAAAACTTTAAGACATTTACGACACTGGGGATTCAAAGTTTGGTCATTTATCATAAAAGTGTGTAATGGGCCTGAGTGAGCTCTGTTAGGATTCAGAAGACACAACTTCCAAAGCATATGGTGCCTATCTTTGAAGGTCTGCATCAAACCTTGCACAGAACAGTATAATACATTATTTAGTATAGGCCTATTTTTTTGTGTATCTATTTCCTTCGCATTCGACGACCATGGTAACAGCTCAAGATTACAGAGCGTCAAGCAGGAAGGAAAATGGTGCATAAAGCAATGGAAGTTATGTACGGTACAAGAAGGCGGTCATATCCTAATTACAAATAACCGCCCGACCCTTGGTGGAGAAGCTGAGAATAACCAAAAAAGGCAGGCTGGTCAAGTTCAGATCTCCACCTGACACCAACCCTTACAATTTCAACCAACTTGTTCGGCAGCACAGCCAGACACACCCGGTTACATTATCAGCTAATAGACAAACCGTGGGTCTCGGTGCCTCTGCTGAAAATAACTTCGTTTGCTGTTCAAGTGTTTTCACCAAACAAGTACAGGTGCACGTAATTCCAGTGGCAACGTCTTTTAAAATATTTTCTCATGCGTGATCATTTGCGGTCAACAGGAATGTGTAGGTTAACCAGGCAAACTAGCCTCTTTCTTCACTAGACTAATTCAGAATGCTCTGGACATAGCTCAGACTGACTACAATAAAGATCTGATGTTTATTGGACCGTGCGTCTTTGTGATAACTGAATAATAAAAACCCAACTAGATGCCACTTTTTATTTTATTGTATTTCTTATAGGCTCAACATGTTTCGGGCACTACTATGCCCATCATCAGGACCTCGCGACTATGTTGTTGATTACCACATTGGTCGTTTCGTTCTTGGTTTGCTGTAGGTTGGAGGTTAGGTGCGGCTAGGCTGGAGTAGTGTCCGGGCTGCAGGCCTGCAGCCCGGAAACTACTCCATTGGCATCCAGTTGGTTTTTTATTCTTCAGTTACAATAAAGATATTGGAATGATCTGAACCACGTACAGACGTACTACATTAGCAGTACATGCAGGCTGTGACAGCTGGTAAGACTAACTGAAACAGGAGTGCCTTAAGGCTCTGTGTCTTGCACATACTGAACATAATAGCATTATGTAAGTGTGTGATCATGGTCAGGCTCACCTTAACAATCCCTGAATGCTAGGGAGCAGTGGTTGTCAAAGTGCGCTCCGCGGATCTTAAGGGTTGCGCGATAAGTTCCCAGCAGATCCATGGATATTTTTCGGTAATAACTACTTTAATTAAAGAAATAATATTTTGTTAATTTTAATCGAGAAACTTCTGTAATTGGCGATAGGCATATTTCTTGTGACCGTTACAATATATAATTACGAAACGTCCTGTACCCACGAAGCGAGCGATAGTCATTTTAATTAAGGGCAAATCATGCAACGCTTTGTTACGTTTGCTGCTTATGTGCATTAGTATATACCTAAAATCGGTTCTGAGATTTAATTTCGAATACATATCATCCTGACACACCGCATTTACGTGAGACGGGACGTTATGATCCGTGACTATTTTTCGAAACAAAAGAGAGATCCGCGAGCAAAGTAGTTTCGGTATAACTGTTCTGGACCATGTTCAGACTAATTCGAAACAAGTTGGACACAGTACGTAAGTGTAATATTGTGGCGATTTCGCTGAATTGTTGTCGCAGTGGAAACACAACAATGTCTTTTGTGTGCTGACAGAGGGGAGGACGACGGACGGATGGACAGGCGGACATGACGAAGCTTTTCGAAATTTTGCAAAAATCGACTAAAAATGAGGGGAAACTGATACCGATATGAACCAAACTAAGTATTCTTCTCGACGTTACTCCCAGACACACACCTTCAAATTACTCACAATCCTTTCAGATTTAAGAGTGTTATGAGGTAAAGAAACAGAGAAAAGGAAAAAATGCCATCTTTGCCAGTTGAATAAAGATAGACCAACTTGATGTCACTTGCTTTATTATTTCATTATTTAATGCTTAACATGTTTCGAATGTTAGTACATCCATCCTCAGGAGCTTGCGACTTATTTGTTGAGCAGTGCTTCAGCCTGCATCCGGATACCACACCACCCAGGCCAAACCACAACGTAACACCAACACACATCGAACCATAGCAATACAACCCATGAAATATCTCAACAAATAAGTCGCAAGCTCCTGAGGATGGATGTACTAACATCCGAAACATGTTGAGCATTAAATAATGAAATAATAAATCAAGTGACATCAAGTTGGTCTATCTTTATTCAACTATCAGGATGATGCACGGTCCAATAAACATAAGAGCCATCTTTGCCATTTCACTTGATCCACTCTATACAAAGAACACATAAAAATGTCATTAATTTGTGGCCGTAAATTCTACAAACGAATTTCGGAATGACTTTTCTGCCAATAATTTACCTTCACACAGTCTTGCACAACCCTATTACACGTATTTTAGGTCAATAGTTGCGGCCTATCAGCCAGGCCATCATCAGACCTCTATAATATTAAGGGCCTTGCAAAAAACCTAATCGAACCTTAAACATCACCTTACATGTAAGACGAGAAATTACGTGGAGCAAGACAGTTTATTAAATAAATATATATGTATTGTTTAAAGAGCAAGGGGGATGTGTTACCTGAAGACAATTTATCGTTACGACTCGTCTAAATTACTTCTTTTTTTACGGGGTTTCTAGACTTCAAAACCAGGGAAGCCGCTATCAAAAGTTCCAGGCAGAACACATAAAGCCTGATTTCCTCTTGCGAACTTCTAATGTTAATAAATCTCATTTACATAATATCACAACCTAATCTATATATCTACCTACTTACCCACCCATGCAGTCGCCATTTTCTTGTTTTGCATTCCACATAAAAAAACACAATTAAACCTGACATCCGACAGCATTTCTGTTTGCTCTGATATCCATGTTCAGAAGGGTGACTGTGGTCTAAGAAGCTACGGAATTAAATTCGTCTGGCAGTAGTTAAACACGCAATATGACATTTAGCTCAAATCCCTTAATTACATTTGGAGACGAAAGTGGAAGACGAACTTTCTCATTATGTTTTCGTAATATGCACTTCGTGCAAAGAAGGTATGAATGAACTCAGTTGAAATCAGAGAGTACGGGATATTAAGGTCGCGTGTTTTCATACTTCGGTTGATGCGTAGTTATTTGCTTTATTTTAGCATCCAGAAGTAGAGAAATTCTACTGATGTAGACAAGATACTTGAATTTCTTGAAGAGGTTTTCTTCAGCCAAGGGAAGTCATAAACATATACACAGCTTCTAGCCAAACAAAAAGTAACAATAAAACATTTGAGTGTATTCTAATGCGGAAGTGCGTGCGGACGAGGATTCATTTCTTTGTATAATCAGTCGATGTTTGTGCACAGTACGTATCCAACGAATGACCGCACTTTATGATTTTATTGAGCCATTATTACAAGAAGAAAAAACATTAAACTAAGCGCATAAGTGGCACATGTACGTATATGGAATCTGAAGTAACAGCAGGGGATCTGCTGATTTATTGCACACTTCTTTGTAATATTTAAATGGTGCATCGCTCTCTCAACAGATTTATTGTATAAATTATATAGTATTCGATTATTCATTCTTACGTTATTTAACGACGTCTTATTAATTGAATTATTTTTACAGAATTGATTTATTTATGCTTGGTCATTTAAAGAACCTTTGTAAAGTGTGTAATTTTCTTATTCTTCATTTATTGTAACATGAAACATTTATCTACCCTCTATCAACTGCGTAGATTATGTGTTGCCGACGTATTGATACTCTGGTTGTTTAACGATGTTTCTTCAGCAGATTAGATTGTGGTAAGAATGGTAGGCTAAATGAGAATAATCAAGTTTAAAGTATGTGGAAGAAAGCGAGCACAGTCTATTTGAGATACTTAATGTACGAATTCACAGTGTGAGCATTGATAATAGTGCCTCCGAGAGGGTGGAAGAGTTTAAATATTTGGGAACAAATTTAACAAATCAAAATTCTATTGCGGAAGAAATTAAGAGCAGATTGAGGTCACGAAATGTTTGCTATCATTCGGTGCAGAATCTCTTGTCTTCCAGGTTGCTATCCAAAAGAACTATAATTTTGCCTGTTGTTTTGTATGGGTGTGAAACTTGGTCGCTGACATTGCGAGAGGAAAGAAAGATGAGGGTGTTTGAGAACATGTTGTTGAGGAGAATTTTTGGACCTAGGAGGAATGAGGTAACGGGGGAATGGAGGAGATTGCATAACGAGGAGCTAAATGATTTGTACTCCTCACCCAATATTGTGCGGGTGATAAAATCGAGAAGAATGAGATGGGCTGAGCATGTGGCGCGTATG
>Ga0131853_10011449_pt1 | contig 16239 bp, 12 predicted proteins | sample TergutLab28metaG_FD_92764 | JGI IMG/M metagenome (GOLD analysis project Ga0131853, IMG submission 92764) | Labiotermes labralis P1 segment gut microbial communities from Petit-Saut dam, French Guiana - Lab288 P1 (version 2) (version 2) | ecosystem: Host-associated > Arthropoda: Insects >...
ATACGCCATTCTTCGCTAACTACCGCCCTCAGTTCTACTTCCGTACAACTGACGTAACTGGAATCATCGAATTACCAGCTGGTGTTGAAATGGTTATGCCTGGAGACAACGTATCAATGACAATCGAGCTTATCGCTCCAATCGCTGTTGAGCAAGGAACTAAGTTCTCTATCCGTGAGGGTGGACGTACTGTAGGTGCTGGAACAGTTGTTGAAATTATTGAATAGTATTTGAAAAAGACCATCCTTAATTGGATGGTTTTTTTAGCCCTTTTTTCAGATAAACCCCTTGCATAAAAGAAGAGAAATGTGATACAATGTTTTTATAAAAGCGGTGAAAGGCAACAAGACTAATGGAGGTATTATATGAAAATAGGAGCACAGCTTTATACAGTACGAGAATTTACACAAACAAGCGAGGGGTTTGCTGAAACAATTAAAAAAATTGCAGACATGGGTTATGAATGTGTCCAGATTTCAGCCATTGGAGCTGAGATTTCTGCTGAGGAGGTTGCAAGAATTTGTCAAGCGAATAATCTTGAAATTGTTATCACACACATGCCACTTGCTCGAATTATTAGTGAGACCGAGCAAGTGATTAAAGAGCATGCAACGATGGGTGCAAAATATATCGGTCTTGGCATGTTACCATGGGAAAGTAGTAAGAGTAAAGCGGGTTATGTTGATTTTGTTAACGACATCTATCCAGCGACTAAAGCAATTAAAGAAGCAGGTTTTCAGTTTATGTATCACAATCATGATTTTGAATTTATCAGATTTGATGGTAGAACGGCCATGGATTATTTAGCTGACCAATTGCCAGATGCAGGTTTCACATTGGATACCTTTTGGATTCAAGCAGGTGGCGGTGATCCAGCGTGGTGGCTTAAGAAATTGGCTGGTCGTGTTGATGTGATTCATCTTAAAGATTTTGTGATTGTAGATGGGGAGCGTCGGATGGCAGAAGTGTTAGAAGGCAATTTGAATTGGGATGCTATTTTTGAGGCTGCTGAAGTTGCTGGTGTGAAATATGCTATGGTGGAGCAAGATGATTGCTATGGTAAAGATCCATTTGAATGTTTGCGTACAAGTTTGGAGAATTTAAAAAAATATGGCCTTGTATGAATGCTCAAAAATGATCACATCAAATAAAAAAGGAGTGTTTTAAAATGATACGTTTTGGTATAGTAGGTTTTGGTGTGATGGGGAAAGGTCATGCACAAAGTATTTGGGAGGGTAAAGTGATCGGGGCGACACTTGCTGCAGTATGTGATACAGACCCTAAAGCTCTAGAATGGGCAAAAGAAAAAGATGCAAAGATAAAAACTTTTGATCATGTAACAGCCATGTTTGATAGTGGGGAAATTGATGCAGTGTTGATTGCAACACCTCATTATGATCATCCCATGATTGCCATAGAGGCGATGGAAAAAGGCATCCATGTCATGGTAGAAAAGCCTATAGGTGTTTTCACTAAAAATGTTCGTGAGTTGAACGAGAAAGCGAAAACGGCAGATGTTGTTTTTGGTATCATGTACAATCAGCGAACCAATCCAATTTATCGCAAAATGTATGAAATGGTTCAAGGTGGGGAGCTTGGCGAGATCAAACGTACTTCTTGGCTGATTACAGATTGGTATCGTCCGCAAGCTTATTATGATACTGGTGGCTGGCGTGCGACCTGGAAAGGTGAAGGTGGCGGGGTCTTGATTAATCAATGTCCTCATAATTTAGATTTATGGCAATGGATTTGCGGGATGCCTAAGCATGTGACGGCTTTTGCTCATAATGGGAAGTGGCATGATATCGAAGTAGAGGATGATGTGACGGCGTATGTGGAATATGAAAATGGTGCAACTGGTGTTTTTATCACATCAACAGCAGATTGTCCAGGGACCAATAGGTTTGAAATTCTTGGTGATTTAGGTAAATTGGTTTGTGAAAATAATGAACTGGTTTATTATAAGCTAGATATTTCTGAGCGTGAGTTTAACCGTACCAACACAAAAATGTTTGCAACACCTGAGGTAACACGCATGGTAATAGATTGTACAGAAGAAGCTGTCAAAGCTGATTTGCCGCTAGGCGCACCGCAAGATGGCGGAACGCAGCATATCGGTGTATTAAATGCGTTTGTTCAAAAGATAAATGGTGAAGGGGAGTTAATTGCAAAAGGTGAAGAAGGAATTGAAGGCTTAACCATTTCCAATGCCATTCATTTGTCTTCATGGTTAGGTCAAACAGTGGAATTGCCACTGGATGAAGATTTGTTTCTCGCTGAACTTGAAAAGAGGTTTGAATAGTTAGAATTTTTTTGAAAGTCGACTCCTTGGATTCGGCTTTTTGGTTATAGTATAGTACTTAGTTTACCCTTTCGGTGATCAGTTTGAGTTCTCGCTTAAAGTTGTTTAAGATCATTACTGGTGGATAATTCTCTTAACTTCCACCCCAAGGGCACTTGTAAGTCTATATCGCTCATATTTCGCGAAGACTTAAGGGCGCGCGCTTTCGGCTTAGAATACTTATTTTTAATGATGAATAAAAAGACATTCATCATTAAAAATAAGTTGGTAGGGGATTTGTTTGAGGCATTATATGGTGACGCTTTTTAATGTTTTTTAAATTTTTCTTGACTTTGTCATGGTGTTAAGCTTTATAATTGGAGATGTTGAGGAGGTTAATCATGTTTAGAATTGGTGAGTTTTCGAAATTGGTGCGTGTTTCGGCTAGGATGCTTCGGTATTATGAAAAAAATGGGCTTTTTTCGCCAGCGGAAGTTGATAGGTTTACTGGATATCGGTTATATAGTGCCAAGCAAATTCCGCTTTTAATGAAAATTGTTGCTTTGCGTGACATGGGATTTACGGTGGATGAAATGGAAGAAATCCTTCCTTATTACGAAGATGAGTCTTTTATGAGGCAAGCACTTGATCAGAAAAGAACGCAAATTCTAGAGGTTGTAGAACAGGAAAAAATAAAGCTTGAAAATCTTGAATCATTTGCCCAAAATTTTAGTAGAGGAGTGAGTATGGTGTTTTATGAGGTTGAGATTAAGGAAATTCCGGCGGTGCAGGTTTTGTCATTGCGGGAGGTTATTTCGTCGTTTGCGGAGGAGTTTGGGCAGTGGGATAAGCTGGTGTCGTTTGTTAAGGCTCATGATGTGGATGTCATTATGAATGGGCATTCTATTTACCACGATGCAGAGCATAAGGAGTCAGATGTTGATATTGAGGTGGCTTTTCCTGTGAAAGTCATGGGGGAGAGTAAGGAAGGGTTTGTTTTTAAGGAGCTGGCGGCGATTCCGGTTTGTGCGACGATTAAATTTCCGCTACCGTACACCAATTATAATAAAGCGATGCAGATGATTGCGATGTGGCTTGAGGAAAATGGTTACGAAATTTGTGGACTTATCCGTGGGGTAGGGACGGGTGAGGAATTTGTAGAGTTGCAAATTCCTGTTAAATCGAAGGAGTAGGTTTGATGAGCGAGAGGTATATCGAAGTTGTAAATGCACGTGTGAATAATTTGAAAAATGTGTCATTGAAAATTCCAAAAGAGAAGATTACAGTTTTTACGGGCGTTTCTGGTTCAGGGAAGTCGTCTATTGTGTTTGATACCATTGCCCAGGAGGCTGGACGTCAGTTGAATGAGACTTATTCTAATTTTATTCGTGGCTTTTTGCCGAAGTATTCAAGGCCGGATGTGGATGAGTTGAATTATTTGTCGACTGCGATTGTGGTTGATCAAAAGCGTTTGGGAGGAAATTCTAGGTCAACCTTGGGGACGATTACGGATATTGCACCGATGCTTCGGTTGTTGTATTCTCGGTTTGCCGTGCCTGCTTTGGGGTATGCCAATGCTTATTCTTTTAATGACCCGGCTGGGATGTGTGTGACTTGTGAGGGGATTGGGAAAAGTATGGTTTTGAATTTGGAGACGGCTCTTGATTTTGGGAAGTCTTTGAATGAGGGGGCGATTTTGTTACCGGGTTATGGTGTTGGTGCTTGGATGTGGAAGTCTTATGTTGATTCAGGTTTTTTTGATAACGACAAGCGGATTGCTGATTATGCTGAGGCTGAATTGACTGATTTGCTTTATAAGGAGCCGACGAAGATTGCGGTGAAGTATAAAGGGGAGACCATCAATTCAACTTATGAAGGTGTTGCTGTGAAATTCCTGCGCCAGGCGGTTGGGCAAGATAAAGACATGTCAGAGAAGGCTTTGGCGAAGTTGAAGCAATTTACGACTCAGGGGGAGTGTGCTTGTTGTGGCGGGACGAGGTATCATAAGCAGGTGTTGGTGTCGCAGATTAATGGATTTTCGATTGCTGATTTGAATGAGATGCAATTGGATGAGTTAGTGGCGGTGTTGAAAAGCTTTGATCTTGCTGATGGGAAATTGGTTTTGGATGGGATTGTTAAGCGATTAGAGAACTTATGTGAGATTGGGTTGTCATATATGAAGTTGAACCGGGAGACGCCGTCTTTGTCAGGTGGGGAGTCTCAGCGGGTGAAGATGGTGAAGTATTTATCTAGCGATTTGACGGGGTTGATGTATATTTTTGATGAGCCTTCGACAGGGTTGCATCCTCGTGATGTTTACAGGTTGAATGATTTGTTGATGAAGCTTCGTGACAAGGGGAATACTGTGTTGGTGGTGGAGCATGATCCTGATGTGATTAAGATTGCTGATTATGTTGTGGATGTTGGGCCGAAGGCTGGCCTGTGGGGCGGGGAGATCATGTATAGTGGTGGGTTTGCGGGGCTTTTGGGATCGGGGACATTGACTGGGAACTACCTTAGTCAAAAATTAGTAGTGAATGCTGGCCCGCGCCCAGTTGCTGAATTTTTGGAAAGTCGCAAAAGCAATCGCCATAATCTGAAAGATGTGAGCCTTCGTGTGCCGGTTGGTGTCTTTACCGTGGTAACAGGGGTGGCGGGTTCTGGGAAAAGCACCCTTGTGAACCAGGTTTTTGCGAAAGATTATCCGGCAGCAATCCATATTGATCAAGGTGCCGTTCACACGACCTCACGCTCTAATCCGGCAACATTTTCAGAAATCATGACACCAATTCGCAAAGTATTTGCTGATGCTAGCGGTGTGCCGGGGAGTTTATTCAGCTATAATTCAGAGGGGGCGTGTGAAAAGTGTAAAGGGAAAGGGGTTATTGAGCTCAACATGTCCTTTATGGATGCAGTTGAAGTAGAATGTTCTGATTGCTCGGGAACAAGGTTCAAGCCAGAAGTGCTCCAGTATCATTACAAAGAAAAAAGCATCGTTGACATCATGGAAATGACTGTTCACGAAGCTTTGGAATTTTTTGAAAGTGCCGATATCAAACGAAAACTAACCAGTTTAGAAACAGTCGGCTTGGGCTATTTAACATTGGGTCAACCTTTGTCGACGTTATCAGGTGGGGAATGCCAGCGGTTAAAGGTTGCAAAAGAACTTAACAAAAAAGGAAATATTTACATTTTGGATGAGCCTACGACAGGTCTCCATATGGCAGATGTGAAAAACATTTTAGCCATCATTAACAAGCTGGTAGAAAAAGGGAATACGGTTATTGTCATCGAACACAATACAGATGTTATCCGCTCTGCCGACTGGATCATCGACTTGGGACCAGATGGCGGTTCAGATGGTGGTGAGATTTTATACGAAGGAACACCTCAGGACATTTTCGGGTGCGACCGTTCCATCACAGCTAAGTATTTATGAGTAATAGGCAAATGATTTCAAGTCACCTAATGGGTGGCTTTTTGACTAGGAATTGATTTTAATGTGATGTTTGTGTATAATGGTGATATCAAAATCAATAGGAGTTTATGCTTAATGAAAAGGACAACTGTAAATGGATTGATAGGTGGTGGACTTGGTGCTATACTAAGTTTGGTAGTGGTTGTTAGCCTTGTTATAGGATTTGCAAGGGGAATACCAATGGGGATTGGAATAGGAGTTGTGATGCTTACAACCCCGGTGTTTTCAGCTTTTGTGACTTGGAGTATTTGGTATGGTTATAACAAATTCAATCTGAATGGGAAAAAGGTCCAGGTAGCTGCTTTAATTCTCCTTGCAATTACTGGAACCCTGATCTCCATTTATGTGATAAATGTATTTATTTGGTATGGGATTGAGACGATGCCCTGTGGATGGGGGCAAATGGATGAGGCTGAGTATGAACGGTGTCGAGCAAATCAAAGCACTTTTTGGGAATTTATCAGGCGATTTGACCAAAGTCAATTGGATGTTGGCTGGCTGATGATTTGGGCGGCATTTTGTTCACCGATCTCATTTATTACTGTCTTCATTGGTGCTAAGAGACGTGTGCGAAAAGGGAAGCGGATTGAAAAAAATGTTGAGTGAAGTGATAATTCCAGACTTAAAAAGAAGCATCGAAGGTTCTTATTTTTAGGTTGTAAAGGCTATAAAATTTACCCAAGAATGACTTGCTCAATCAGCTCTCTGATACGCCGAATGTTTTTCGTGTCGAATTCAAAAGTGTAGATGATGGTTTCAAAAGGTCGATAATGATGCTTGGTGTACAAGAGCATTTTCTCATTCATATTGTTTTCATAACCCGATTCATGGAGCGCGCCGAAATGTTCCCAGATCACCACTTTGCCATTGAAGGGGTTTTTGATCGTGAAATCTGGATATTTAACTTGCTCCCCAAACCTTAAAGGTGCTTCATATCGGTAAGGAATGCCATAAGCTTCTAACTCATTGGCGATGATCATTTCAGACTTCGACCTGAGTGCCACGCCATTATTTGAATGATAATGACGACTTTCAGGCTTGTAGTCACTTGGAGAATGCCCTTTTGCTATGAAACTTTCTACTGATGGGTGGTAGAAATAGTTTTCCGGAAAATCTTGGTAAGCAGGAGGCAATTTAGAAGTCAATTCTATTGAAACGAACTGTTCTTTTAGATTTACATAGGATGAAAGCGCATCAATCAGTGCAATTAATTCTTCTTTTCGATTTAACAAAAAAATCTTTCGGCAGAGTGCGCGAATGAGATTTGTTTTGCGTGTGATTCCAACTTCCTTATATTCAACCCGCTGACAATAAAATTCTCCTCTTTTAACTAGCCTCCCCTCTGGCAATTTTTGAAGCTCTATTTCAACATTGTCGAGTTCCTTTTGATAATTATTCAACTGAATATTCAAAATTTTCATATAACATAAACCCTCCTAAACTTAATGGTATAGCAATCATAGCATATTTCAAAAGAAAAGGAAAGAAAAAGTGTCTCAGAAATCGCTTATCAGTCGAAATCGAGACAGTTTAAAGGTTGATTTGAGGAAAAACTGTCTCGAAAATAGCTTAATCACCGAAATCGAGACAGTTTGAAGGTTGATTCAAAGAAAAACTGTCTCGAGAATGGCTTAATGACTGAAATCGAGACAGTTTAAAGGTTGATTCGAAGAAAAAGTGTCTCGAAAATGGCTTAATCACCGAGATCGAGACAGTTTGAAGGTTAGTTCATAGGAGAAGTGTCTCGAAGGTTGCTAGTTCCCTGAAATCGAGACAGTTTGAGGGTTGATTCAAAGAAAAAGTGTCTCGAAAGTTGCTAATTCCCTGAAATTGAGACAGTTTGAAGGTTAATTCATAGGAGAAGTGTCTCAGAAGTCGCTAATCCATCGAAAACGAGACAGCTGAAGGAAGGCGGCTTTAACGAACTCAATTTTGTCATGGTCATCAAAAAATTTTTCAAATTTTGAAACTTTTCGTCCATCAATTACGAATATATAAGTGAAGGGAGGTTGTGCCTGATGAAAGTTGAAAAACAAATGCAAAAGTGTATTTTAAAATTGCAGAAACGATCGGATGAGAAAGCGGCGGATATGTTGATATCGCACTATTATCATGAAATCTATTGCTATATGTATAAACAAACCATTGACAAAGAGCTGGCTATGGATTTAACACAGGAGATCTTTGTGAGTATGTTGCAAACAATAAAAAACTATGATACGGAGAAGGCAAATTTCCGAACATGGCTTTACCGAATTGCGACCAATAAAGTGGTGGATTATTACCGCTCTAGGGCCTTCCACGAAGCGCAACTTGCCGAGGCGTTTGAAGAAGATTTGGCGGGAGAGGTGGACTTCAGTCTCAACATTGAGCGAAAACTAGAATTGGAGCAAATCATTAATTATGTGAATCAACTCGACGTGACTAGGCAGAAAATCTTTCGCTTAAAAATCTTTGGTGACTATTCGTTCGTGGAGATTGCAAACATATTGAAAATGCCAGAATCAACGGTGAAAACGAAGTATTATGCCACTCAAAAAGTCATTAGAGCGCAATTTCAAGGAGGCGTATAAAATGGAAAATGAGAAAGTGTTTATTGAACTTCCAGATGAGTTGGAAGTGAGGCAAGAAATTAGAACCATTATGGATAGGGGACTGGCACATGAGAAAAGATTGAGTTTAAAACGACCAGTATTAGCACTCGCCGCATTATTTTTGGTATTATTTTTTGGACTAGGCTTCGTTTTTCCGACATATGCAAGCCAAATTCCATTAGTAGGTGGGATCTTTGAACGATTTAACCATTTCGATGAAACGCAAAGGGATCAAGTATCAGAAATGTTAATAGAAGTTGGACTTACCGGAAGAGCCGTAGGACGAGAAGAAGGAGAGGAGATAATCATTACCATTGAAGAAGCACTTTTTGATGGACGTATTATTTATTTATCATACATCATTGAAAGTGAGATTGCCCTAGATGGTTTTTTGTCGATTTCTATCAGTGACTTCTTGATTAGATTTGATAACCGCAGAGCGACAATAAATTCCAGTCGAGGAGGTTCCGGTGGTGGTTCTAGCATAGAGCGCATTTGTGATGAAACTTATTTATACGCTGGAGTGACAATGCTTAATATTAATCAAGATTTTGAACATGCTGGTGATGCAACTGTCTCCGTTGTCATTTCAGGAACAATATTTACAGAAACAGAATTTGAACGACTTGAGTTCCGAGCAATCGGGCTTGAAAGAGGCAGATATGAAATAGATCCAGGGGAATTTAGATTCCGTGCTGAACGACCTGAGACAAATATTTTTGTTATTGATGAAACCATTGAAACAGACGAGTTCCGTGGAGTAATAGAACATGTGAGAACATCAGCCTTAGGAATGAGCATTAAAGTTCGAGGGAATGGGGGACTCTATTTAGATTTTCATGTGAGTGACGACCTAGGAAATCAATATGAAAAAATATCAGCTGGCGGTAGCAATGTCAGAATGTGGTATGATTTTATCGGCACCATCCCACCAGAGGCAACCCAGCTGATCATCACCCCATTCGAAAACGCCACTAACGAAACGTTCGATCCAATCATCATCAACTTACGCTAAAAAAGCCTGCTTCAAAAAAAATCATCATTTTTCTATATCCAGAATGCCTTATCTAGTATTAACTAAACGAAACAGAACGCATTTAATTTTCAGTAAACTTTAATGGTCCCCAAATACATCAAGATTTGATTCATTCAAAATGGAATGCTTTATCGTTTTAACATAACTACACAATCAAAAAAGCACCTCAACCTGTCAACTATTGTTAGCAGACAGAGAGGTGCTTTAAAATGGAGCGGCAAATCACAGATAAACCATCGATTTTCGACAAAACAGCATCATCCAACAAGGTAAATGTCAACCATCAAAGATGAATTAAATACAAATAAAACAAACTACTCCATCACTTCACTATACCTAAAATACTTAAAATCAGCCGGCAGACGCATCCCACTCATATCATCACAATTCATCCCAACAAAAGCTCCAGTAAAGCGTGGCCCGTTGACATAGTCATCTGACAATTTAGTCGCATCAAGCAGTTTATCAATCTTCACCCAAACGTCCCCATCAAAAGAGTAAGAATAATAGTAATGGTCCGTATCCACATTAACCCTAAAATAAACATACTCCGCCGACTCTGGAACAGGGATTTTTTCCAGCAAGGGTTGCGTGAAATTGAAATTGTCACCAATCGTTAACTCGACAATTCGCTTATGAACCTCATCCCAGCGTACTTGAAGTGCCGACCAATTGTCCGTGTTATAATAACATACCAAACCTGCACCTTGCTGAACATTCACAGGATTCACCGACACCGCAGTTTCAGCCTCGAAAACAAAACTCTGCCAACGTCTAGCAACAAATGCTTGAGTAAATTTCGAAGTTAATGATTCTCGACCATAAAGACGCAAATGTCCCGGGTTGTCTGTCAGGCTTCCCAACGCATCACTAAAAGGAATCCGCTGGGTAGCAAAGTTGATATTAAGCGTCGGCTTATCAAACTGATCAACCTCAGGATAAGTCGGTACCCATTTAACCTCAGCTATACCCTGAGGCGCGGCGACTTCTATACTTCCTTCTTTCGGCCCAACCACATAAGGCCAACCATCCTTCCATTCCAATTGCTGCAACGCTGTTTCCCTTCCTAATGAACAATAACCACGATTTTGCCAAATGTGCTGAGTAGCAAAATCACGACCATGAAAGACATCCCGATTTTGCAAAAGGGCAGGATGCTTCGGCCAAACTGGACGACTAGCAAGATGAGCCAAATACCATTCGCCATTTTCAGTTTCTACAAATGAGCCATGCCCTGTTTTTTGCAAGGCATTTTGCGGTGCAGAAGCTGCTGTCAGAATCGGGTTATCAGGATGAACCTCATAAGGACCTTCCAAATTTTTAGCACGGGCAACCGTAACAGCATGATAAAACTCAGTGGCACCCTCCGCAGTAACCAAATAGTAATAACCATCTTTTTGATAAATATGAGGCCCTTCAACAAACTTGAGCCATGTCCCCTTAAAAATATTTTTCATCTCGCCTACTAATTTTTCATCTTCGACAGAATACTCTTGCAAGGCAATACCAGCAAAAGAATTAATCCCAATGCGGGGATCCCACAACATATTCAGCAAATATTTCTTACCATCCTCAGCATGAAACAAAGAAGGGTCAAAGCCAGAAGAATTAAGATAAATCGGATCACTCCACACACCATCAATGGCATCACTTGTAACCAAATAATTATGACCTTCTTTCCAAGGACCAGCATTAACTTTCACATCGGTATAAATCAGCCAAAACTTTCCATCTGCATAACTTAACGCCGGTGCCCAAACGCCTCCTGAATTAGGCACACCTTTCATATCAAGCTGTGAAACACGTTGCAAAGGATGACCAACAAGTCGCCAATTGACTAAATCCTTGGAATGATGGATTTGCACACCTGGAAACCATTCAAAAGTAGAAGTCGCGATATAATAATCATCACCCACGCGGCAAATAGATGGATCAGGATTGAAACCTTTTAAAACTGGATTTTGTATGTTCATTTGATTCTCCGTCCTTTTTCGTTTATTAGACCTCTCCCATAACCTCACCTCATCATCCCTTTTAACGGTAGTGATTGAAAATGATTTGGAAGTCTTTTTTTCCAAATCATTTTCAATCACTACCTCAGCAAACCGAAAGGTGCGGTAGCTTAAAAGCGTAGCACTTCGCAATAAAATCAACAGATTTTAGAGACATTTTCAAACTGATCACCGAAAGGGTTCTTCAGCAAGTTACAGAAGAGGTCCATTCAAATTTTGGTGCATCATGCAAGAAAAGAGAAGTCATGACTTCAAAGTCAAATATTCTTCTCCTTCTCGATTTTTAATTAAGGCATATTTAGTTACCGAATAAATCTTCCCAAACTTGAGCACGCTCATCAATGATAGCTTGTCCACCCATTTGCAGATAAGCATCATATAAACGATTGAACTCTGCTTCGAAATCCTCTGTAGATGTACCAGCGATTAAGATTCGAAGAATATCCTCACGCTCACCAATTAAACCAGCATTATGAGCTTCAACAGCTGCAATCGGTGGTGATGGAACTGGCGGGAACCAACGTCCATTATCTAAACCAAGGTTACGGGCACGGATAATTAAGTCAGCTGGAACGCCTGGATAGGCTAATGCCACTGTTTGTTCAGCCGCTGAGTGATCAGTGTCCCAGAAGTGAACCCCGTTAACCATTAACGCAATATCAAAGTTACGAATAACTGGGAAGACTTGGTTATCTGGCCATGGGTCATTTTCATCCTCTGCTAACGTTGCGATTGCTCCATTTGGTAATACTTCATGGTGAATGCCTTCATATCCGAATTGCAAGAAATCAAGCACTTCTGGACGGCTCATGAAATCTAAATACAATAATGAAGCCAATTGCTCATCGTTACCAACAGGGAAGAAAATACGACGGTCAGTTGGATTTGGCATGAAAATTTGTGGGTCACCAGCATCATTTAAAAATGGTAAGATTGGAATGAATTGGGCATCTGGTCCGATGTTTTCATGCAGTGATGCTGGGAAACCAGGGTTAGCACGGAATGCAAAATCCCAGTTACCAGAGAAAGCACCAACTTGACCTAAAGCGATTAAATCAGCTTGGGCAGAATCGTCAGTAATAACAAAACCATCGTATAATAAACCTTCATTAAACCACTGGTTCCAAATACGCGTTCCTTCAAACATAACATCTCTATGATGGAACAATCTTTCATTTGCATTTCCTGGCTGACCATACACGAACCAATCACGATCCGAAATATCACTTGGAACTAACGATTGGTATAACATGTTACCATGCCAAGTAACATCAAAACCTAACATATAAGGAACAACGAAATTCAAATCTTCGTAGCCTGGCAACTCTGAAGCACGGTCGCGGAAAGCACGTAATGTGTATTCAAACTCATCAATGTTACTTGGGATTGGCAAATCTAATGCGTCTAACCAGTCTTCACGAATGAATAGCATATTACTTCCGTCTTGGAATAAGCGACCAGTGATATTGAATAATTCACCCGTATTTGGATTTTGATCCCAATAAATTAATTCTTCACCAACTAGATTAAACATATGTGGTAATAAATCACGGTAAGTCTCAAGTAACGGTGCCATATCTTGTAAAGCACCCATACCTGCGAATGTTTGCACGATTCCGTGGTTTAATGTATAAGAAACATCTGGTGCAGAGTTAGCACCAAGTAATGTACTCATGTGTGAATATTCTGGTCCCCAACGTGGAACAGTTTCCCAATCAATGACAACATTATGTGTTGCTAGCATTTGTTCAGCAACCCATTCAGCCCAGTAACTATCTTCCATTGCGCCCATTCGCTCATTGTTACGATCCCATAATGCAACTGAAATCGTGCGCTGGTCAATGAAACGCATGTTTTCATCTAGACCAAATTCTGCAAATGGTGATTCAGCCCCATTATCATCTCCACCATTTTCTACAACGTCAGTGCCATTATTATCAGCACCATCATTGTCATCGTCATCATTACCACATGCCACTAGTATCAAAACAAATGCCATGAAGCATGCCATTAACAATAATACTTTTTTTTTCATTTTGTTGCCTCCTTAATTTATAGATACAATTTGTATATCTACATCTTGTACCTTATTATGTGGTTTTTAAAAGATAAAAATACTGGTAAAATTTAAGAGATGCCTTCTTTCATCTCATCTCACCATGCGACTTACATCTTGAAAATTTAAGTGAAAGGGAATCTTTTTCAAGAAGGCACACAACTGAGATGCCGATAGCTAAATCTTAACTTTTATTGATTGTTATATTAGTCAGCGTTGGCTGCGTCAGCCAACATTTGTGCTTTAACACTAAGTTCCGCCGCTTTGAATGCATGTTCTTGTGTCATGGCATTCTCAGTTCTATTAATACAGTCAAGGATAAGTTGACCGAAATATGGATAACCTACTTTACCATCAACTTCAAAATGGAACTCGCCTTCTTTATTAGCTAAAAAGACATGTCCGCCTCCTTTTTTCGTTGCTAGATTAACATATTTACGAAGCTCAATATAACCCTCGGTTCCAAGAATAAATGTACGACCATCTCCCCAAGTTGATAAGCCATCTGGCGTAAACCAGTCAACACGGAAATAGCCAGCTGCACCATTATCAGCACGCAATGTACAATCTCCAAAATCATCTAAACCTGGGTATTCAGGATTGTCATAATTGGCTACTTGACTTGCCACAATTTCCGCGTCCTTTGCACCAGTATAATAAAGGAACTGCTCAATTTGATGAGAGCCAATGTCACATAAAATCCCACCATACTGCTCTTTAATAAAGAACCATTCTGGACGACGGTCGGCACTTAAGCGGTGTGGCCCCATCCCCATTGTTTGAACCACTTTTCCAATGGCACCTTGCTCAATTAATTCCCCAGCATAAACAGCTGATTCAACATGTAGGCGTTCTGAATAGTAAACAGCATATTTTTTCCCTGTTTTGGCAACCATTGCCTTACAAGCTTCCAATTGTTCCAAAGTGGTAAGTGGTGCTTTATCAACAAAGTAATCTTTTCCTGCCTCCATGACACGCAGACCAAGTGGCGCGCGGTCAGATGCGATACACGCACTTGCGACTAATTTGACTTCTGGGTCATTTAAGACTTCCTCTTCACTACTGGCAGCTTGGGCACCAGGGTAATTCTTTAAATATTGCTCAACTTTTTTCGGATCAGGGTCGTAAATCCATTTCAAAGTGGCACCTGCCTCAATCAATCCATTACACATCCCACCAATATGACCGTGGTCAAGTCCAACTGCTGCAAAGATAAATTCTCCTTCTTTAACCACTGGATTCGGCTTACCTTTTGGCGCGTAATTTAAACCTTCCGAACGATTTGTTTCCATTTTTCATACCTCCTATAGGGAATTAAATATCATATAAAATCCCTTTCCTTTGATGGAAAGAGTATACCATGAACGAATACTCAATTAAAATAGATAAACTACGTCTTTTTTATAAAAATTAAACGCTTGTGAGCAAAGTCTTTAATTTTTACAAAAAAAAATGAATTTACTCATTCATTTTGGTAGCGGTTGGATGTTATACTAATATTATTATATCGAACTTGGTGCCATCAAACTCAGATAGTACGAAATTCAGTGGCATTGAGGGGAAGAAAGGTTGGGATTATCATGAAAAAAGTCGCTATTATTGGGACAGGTAATATATCATCACTCCATATTAAAGGGTTACTAAAATTTCCAGAGCGGGCACAAATTGTTGCTTTAGTGGATATTTACCCTGAAAAAGCTGAGGCGAAAAAAGAGGAATACAACTTAACTGAGGCACAAGTTTTTGCTAGTCATGAAGAGATGATTGCTTCAGGCATTAAGATCGATTTGGTTCACAACTGTACACCGCCTTATGTACACGCGCCAATTTCTATTGATTGTATGAATGCTGGCATGAATGTGGTCGTTGAAAAGCCAATGGCTACTTGTTTACAAGAATGTGATGAGATGATTGAAGTAGCAAAGAAAAATAATGTTGTCTTATCAGCCATTGCTCAGAACAGATTCCAAGATCCAGTGAATAAATTAAAGCAACTTTCTGATAGCGGGATTGCTGGAAAAATCCGTGTTGCACATGTAGATTCTTTCTGGTGGCGTGGTCATAATTACTATGATTTATGGTGGCGTGGTCTTTGGGAAAAAGAAGGTGGCGGACCGACGCTTAATCATGCGGTACACCATATTGATATGTTAAACTGGATTCAAGGCGATTTGCCAAAAGAGGTAACGGCAGTATTAGCAAACGTGATGCATGATAATTCAGAAGTTGAAGATTTATCTTTTGGAATTTTACAGTATGACGATGGTTCTGTCGCACAAGTAACCAGCTCGGTTGTTCATCACGGTGAGCAACAAGGGATTACACTACAATGTGAAAATGCAAAAATTGCATCACCATTTGATGTTCAAGCTGAAACAGCACAAGGCAATGGCTTTCCTGCAACAAACCATGAATTAATCAAGGAAATCACTGGGAAATATGAAGCAATGGCTGATTTGGCATATCTCGGTCATGCTGGACAGGTTGATGATATTTTAACGGCACTTGAAGCTGGAGGTCAACCATCGATCACGGGTCCTGATGGTAGAAAAACAGTTGAATTGATTTCAGCTATTTATAAATCTGGTTGTGAAAAGAAAACAGTTAGTTTGCCACTAGCAAAAGAAGATCCATTTTATACCTTTGAGGGGATTTTAGAGAATGCTGTTAGATTTTATAAAAAGACAGGATTTGTTGAGAATTTCACTGGTGGTCAAATTACAGTGGGTCGATACGAAGAAAATGCGAAATAAAATTGAAAATAGGAAAGATACCTGTTCTA
>Ga0131853_10011452_pt1 | contig 16233 bp, 11 predicted proteins | sample TergutLab28metaG_FD_92764 | JGI IMG/M metagenome (GOLD analysis project Ga0131853, IMG submission 92764) | Labiotermes labralis P1 segment gut microbial communities from Petit-Saut dam, French Guiana - Lab288 P1 (version 2) (version 2) | ecosystem: Host-associated > Arthropoda: Insects >...
GCACGTATCAGCATATCGCAGCGTCTGTCAGCATAGTACGGCACGTACCAGCATATCACAGCATCTGTCGGTATAACACGGCACGTATCAGCATGTCACAGCGTCTATCAGTATAACATGGAACCTACCAGTATAACAAAGCATGTATCAGTCAGTCACAGTATCCATCAGTACAACACAGCATGTATCAGTACACCACAACACGTGTCAGTATATCAGAGTACCTATCGGTATAACAAAGATGTATCAGTAGCTCACAGTATCTATTAGTACAACACAGCACGTAACCGTGTATCACAGTACCTGTCAGTACAACACAGCACGTAACAGTGTATCACAGTACCTGTCAGTACAACACAGCACGTAACAGTGTATCACAATACTTGTCAGTACAACACTTCATGTATCAGTATATCACGGTGCCTGTCAGTGCAAGACAGAGCCCATCCATGTAAATCAGTAAGCATCTCTACCAGAATAACTCAACATTTATTAGCACAGCAAAATATAGTCTATGACTCTATAATTTATAGATACTTGATTTAAAATTTCGTACTGATCCCGACTGCCCTATTCGAGTGAAAAAAACAATTTTTGAAGAACTTGAAATATCGGATAAAAATCTCTTGATTTAATGCAAGAAATTCTCTATATGTATTTTTGTTGTTATACCGTGCATGTTGTCAAGTTGGTAAAATAATTGATTGAGTTTCTATATGTACTTAGAAAAAACTCTCTTTGCTCTATGGTAACATACTTATTCATTACTCACTTCTCGGAGTAGAGCCCTTCTTGAAAACCTAGTCGTTTCTCAGCTAGTCAAGAATTTCCTCGCATTTTATGGAACCCGAAGATTCATTAGCCCTTTTTTCATATTCACGGGTCCGTGCATCGTGAATCAAATTGAATAGCTGTCCAGCAAGATGCGACTGTATTCAGTTTATTACATGCCAACACCGAAACGTGTAGAGCTGTCTACAGACATGTAATAATCTGAATAAAGTCGCATCTTGTTGGACAATTATTCAATTTCATTACCCCATTTACAAGTGTCCGCCACCTGTCCCTATACTGAGCCAGATCAATCCAGTCCATGCCCCCCCCCCAGAATACTACCTGAAAATCCTTCTTTATTTTATCCTCCTTTCGAAATCTGGGTCCTCCAACTGGTCACTTTCGCTCAGGTTTACCCACCAAAACCCTGCATATAACTATACTCCCTTGCATACGTGCTACCTGCCCTGCCAAACTTATTCTTCTTTATTTGATCACCGAAAAATACATGGTGAAGAGTATAGATCATTAAGCTCCTCAGTTTGTATTTTTCTCCACTCTCCATTACCTCGTCCCCTTGACCCAAACATTGTCCTCAGCACACTATCCTCATACAACCTCAGCCTACATTCCTCCCACATCGCGAGTGACCAAGTTTCGCAAACATACAAAACAACTGGCAAAATTATATTTTTGTATATTTTAATCTTTATACTTTTTGATAGAAACCTGCAAACCAAACATTCTGAGCAGAGTGAAAGCAAGCATTTCCTGCTATCAATCGCCTCTTAATTTCATCCTCAATAGAATTTTGATTTGTACAAGTTGTTCCCAAATATTTGAACTCTTCCGCTCTTTCAAAGGAATTATTATCGAAATTTATATGCTGACTTCGTCCTACATTCTGATCTTGAGACATGATCGTACTTAAATTTATCAGCATTTTCTTCTAGCCCAGTCTCCTTACTAGCAACTACTAAAGAGTTTGTGTTTTTCTTTATTGTATGTACGCTTCCGCCCAATATATTAACATCATCAGCATAAACCAAAAGCTATTTTTACCTATTAATTTCAAGCCATTCTGGTTTACCTGGACCATCCTCATGTCTGTCTGCGTTGAGTGTTGTGTGTTGTCAGGTAGAGGTCTCTGCTACGGGCTGATCACTCGTCCAGAGAAGTCCTACCGACTGTGATGCGTCGTTGCGTGTGATCTAGAAACCTCAAGAATGAGGATGCCATGGCTCGCGTTGGGCCGCAGTGCCACAGGAAAAAAAAATCCTAATGGCGTACTCAAAAGCAAAGTTGAAAAAAATGCGAGTCTTCCCATCAGCAGAGGTCCAGGGGTATTTATGTATGTTTCTTACTCCTAACAACTAGATTTTTTGATGTGGCGAAGTTTAGCAGTCTAACACCATTATCTTTACTATCCTCATGTATATTCACATTTCCAATTGTCGGTTTGAAAATACTCTCTCTCCCTGCTTTTGCATTAAAGTCTCCTAAAAGAATTTTCTTGTGGTACTTGTGGGAATTATCGCAAACATGCAGTCATTCCTCATAAACATTGTCTCCTGAATCATCTCTTTTTTCCTCACTCGGTGTATGCACATTAAAAACAATGATTTTACACTAGCGACCTCTCAGAACTATATATGACATAATATCACTAACAAAATCTACTCTCCTAAAGGCTGATACTATTCTGTGGTGTACAAAAATTCCTGTTCTAAATCGATTCTTTTCGTTTTTTTATTTTCCATAGACAAATATAATCCCCTACTCTTACAGTGCCCCATTTATCCCACTAAATCTAATTTAAATCTTGCTTATTCCCTGGCTGCTGTTGTGGGTGAACCTGGCCTATTCCGGCTTGTAACGTTCCACGAACCGAATCGCATTTCCCCTTTCCATTGTTTAGGTCGTACCGAAGTATCAGTCCAGTTTCGAGGCACGTGTTATGTTTCGTAACTATGTCACTTTTTACGGTGAGGATTTGTCAACACCTATCCCAAACCCCCAAGCTGGAGAACCACAACTTGTTGGCTGTCCGTGGCTGCTTCTTCAATACAATCCAGGCTACCTTCCGTATTGGAAGCTTCCGTATGGATATGCTAACGTGCACCGAACTTTAACACAGCCACAATTAATAGAAAAATAATTTTAAATTTAGGAAGGCCTCGAAATTACAAAATTACTTAACGTAAGGCAAAGAAAATGTCTAAAGCTTAAAGTTACCTAATAATTGTATAAACGCAGAAATTTGTACAAATATTATCACATCAGGTCGCAGAATTAAATAATGACCATCTTAGTTAAATCTGCATCTTAAGCAAAACAAAAACTTTAATAATTGCTTCTTAAAACTAAGGCATTTAATATAAAAAACTTTAGGCTTAAATTAGACAAACGTAATGTTAATTACTGTTTCCTTTCTTATGGAAAGACTGTGACCACGTTACATTTTATGGTGCGTTTTATTTCTTACTTATAGTTAATACATGTTCCAATATTAACAGTTGCGACGGTAAGCGGCTACTACATAAATCCTTTGTATCCTTTTGAAGGTAAACTCTTACAAATGGTCTTAAGGTTAACAGATATATTAGGCGACCCCATTTGTTTCACAAATGACAATAAAAATTAGAGCAGAAATATACTGCAAAAAAATCTAGAACTTCAAATAAAGTGATGAAGTTGGCCGACTTCCGGCCTCACTCCATTTCCTCCCGCCCCTCGGAGTAAACTTTACGATACATCAAGGACCAACTCTCCGAAAAAAAGGGGGTGGTTGGAAAAGTAAGGAAACTGGAACGAAGTTACAGCGATCAGAAAGAGAAACTCTCAGCACTACTTTTTATAGTCTCTAAAGAAGATGATTACAAAAAGAAACCTTCAACCCCTTTCGCAAAATGTAGGTGGAAAAAGAAGAGGGTGGTGGTAAAATGCGATGGCTTCTACAAAAAGCGGGGAGATGGATACCCTGTCACCTAGTACCCATATACAAAATCAAGTTACATTGCTAGATGAGCAATGTGAGGGAAAGGCAGGGGACGGTTCTTATATGGCGGAATGGATTTGAGGAAGGAAGGAAAATTATTTCATTCTCCTTTTAAAAGAAAGGGACACGGATGACAACGTAAAGTGATGATAAAATTGTGCTGGGCGTTGCCTCGGGTGGACATCTAGTGGGAAAATGAAATACAGTGTGATACTACGACGATCGAGAAAATGTCATTACAGTTCAGTAACGAATCTCACACTAATACGTGTACTAGAGGGCAAAGAATTGATGATGAAGTGTAATATCCACAGAAAGTGAAAGAAGGATTTTCGAAGCAGCAGCAACATCGTTAGTTAACAAACCTTCTATTCAAAAGTATTTCTGTAACGTATTAATAATATTTAGAGGAAAATGACGAATTGCGTTTAATTAAATACATGCAGTGCAATAATATAAACAACCGTCTCTCGTCTAAGGAAAGTGATGACTTGTGGGACAAACAGGAAGGACCCGACAACTTCTATACACCAGCTTACTGATGTGAGTAATTAGTTTAAGCTCTTTCTCTTGTCGCTTTTTTCACAGAGTTTAAGAGGCTGTAGGCCAGAAAATAAAAGAAATTTTATCCTCTGTCCGAAATCTACTGCCAACATTGCAGCTCGAATTCACTCGATATGAAGCTACTTACACAGGGTGTAGTGGAGAAGAAAATATGTAGTTCGATCCTTAAAGACGATGTAACAGTAACCCATTTTCTCGCTGTCTATTTCGCTGTTCGCTGGAGACAAATGTGTAAGTTCTTTTTTATATGTATAAAAGTATGCATTAACTCCGGAGCGTGTGTTCTTTTCCTTCTTAGTCTGATCTCTTCTACTTACTATTCATTACAGGCGTAAAGTTACTGTTGCAACTGATCACACTCAGTGACACACACACACACACAAACACACACCCACACACACCCACACACCACACAGTCACACCACACACACACAAACCACACCCACACACACAGCCACACCACACACACACACACACACACACCATACACCACACCACACCCACACACACACACCACATAAACACACACACACAGCACACTCGGTAGGACTACCCTGAACAAAGTATCAGCCAGTCGCAAAGATCTCTACCTACATATTCACAACACTCACAACAGACAGCCATCCAACCCACCGGCGGGATTCGAACACCCAATCCCAGCAAGCGAGCATCCACAGACCCACGCCTTAAACCGTACGGCCACCGAGATCGGCAAGGAATACGATAAATAAACAAATGAGCCAACTGTACATCGATACAACAGAAAATTTTATATACAGCCTTTAACTTAAGAAGAGTCTCTAGGTTTAACGTGCACGAAATGTACTTTACATAAATGAGGTTTAAAGTAACTGTTGTTTTCCGTGGGCCGCTAGCTCTTTGCATCTCTTTCGTTTGCAAGGCTGTAAAATGTTTCCTTTTTATCGTTCGTTTTGCTGTCTGATACAGTGACAACAGGGGATTGCAGAAAAAATTAAATAATATGCAGTTGGTTCATTGTTGGTTTAACACGTTTTGTGGCTTCGGAAAATATGATTGACGATGTTTCCGATTTCATCTATGTTCTTAATGTCCTTATTAACATAACATAGTAATCGCTATATAACTCTGTTCAAAGAATAACCTGTACGTTAATAACTGCTCTTTATTCTAAGAATCAACAGAAAAACATAAATACACTCCACGGGGGAAAAAATCTGTTTTCAAATACCGAAGAACTTTGTACACGGAGATACCGGTGTCTTTTAAATTGTTAATAATTATAAAAGTACTACATTTTTAGCAAGAATTTAACGCTGAAATAATCCTGTAAAACAATAAAACATAGAAGCTTCTTTCGAATATTTATAAGAACATATATCTATATGAAGTGGCTGTGAAGGGAAGAGACCATGCGGCTGATATCAGCACAGAAAGGAGGGTAGTACTAAATTTATTTTAAAAATAACATGGGAGGGCAAGAAATGGAATAGTTTGCCTAAGCATATCGACTAAGGTTATACAAATTACGGTTTAATGTTTGATGAACTAAGCGACTACTTTCTTCTGGGATTTGATGATTTTCGCGAATGAACGGATACAATTCTGTCGCGCGGCAAGCTGCCTCAACTCGAAATAGAATTTCCCATGTTTAACGAACTTCTTAGTGTCCGTCGATGGGGAGATTTGTGATGGTACCCAGATAAAACACACACAAAAAAGCAAAAAGCTAAGAGTGGGTAATTTGTCGCCATGACACCACACGTTCATGACGACTATGGAAAGAACATTCAAGTCTTCAGACACACCAATATAGGTACATAAAATATAAACAAAAAATATATAGTCGAACACAACAATCTTCAGAAATGTTACGCTATATACCCTAGTAAATCGTAACCTGCTTTCTTAAGGAACATTGTGCCTTCATCTTCTCAGTAAAGCAGATACTTTTACTGAAGAGGCATATATAGGAACCTTCAAATATTCGGCCACTATTTATCAATCGATCCCAGTGACCGCGCGGTCTAAGGCGTGGGTCTGCGGGCGCTCAACTGCTGGCATTGTGGGTTCGAATCCCGCAGGAGCGTGGATATTTGTCTCTTGTTATGTACTGTCACGTAGAGGTCTCTGCGACAGGCTGATCTCTCGTCCAGGGGAGTCCTACCGAGTGGGGTGTGTCTGAGTGTGATCGTGAAGCTTCGATATTGAGAAGACCCTGGCCCGCTAGGGGCTCTTGTACCACGAGGAAAAAAAAATTACCAATCGATGTGGTGTAGTATTGCACAAGACAATGTCTTCCTGAACCCTGTGGTAAGGTCTTCCAATCTCGCACGGCTACACATTAAAAAGCTCCTGAATTGTAGTTTTCTCTTGTCTGCTGTTAAACATCCACCTTCGGTTCAAATCATGTTTTTTTTTAATATTATGTCCTTGATCAACGTCAGTTCACGTCCAGTTAGGCAACATGATCATAACTCTCAATCTGTACGTTAACTGCAAATTTCTCTATAGACATCGGGAATACAAGGGCTTCTCAACTATACGCCAGCCTTGCAGTAAAAAACGCTCCCCTGGTCCTGGATATTCAGGTACAAATTATAATTTCACTGTTCCTTTGGAATACAGGTGTCACAAATGACATGGCACTGAGCAATACCGAGTTATAGCGTTCTTGCAGGAGACGCTGCAGATATTAGCGCTGATGGACGGCACATTCCAATCAACGTAATAAAAGAGACATGGGCGGTACAAACAAGGAACAACGGCTGATAAATGTTTTGCGTTTTTGTTGTCCCTGCCGTGTCATTACACAATCACAGGGCACAACAGTTCTGCCCTCATGCTAATCACTGCAGAATTATTGATAGAACCTGTCACGTCACAACTAGGTCTACTGGAAGGTACCTCCCTTTCCACATAAACCGTCAGCAGCACAAAAACGTGTCCTTTGTATGGGTCAAAATGGCGGACAGCCTTCTGACTTCTTTAGTATGAATTACGAGTATCAGCATACATCCACACATCATAAGAAAATATAGGTTATTATAATTTATATGCCCGTGTGTTTGCACCCTCCCCTCGACCCGCCCCCACAAAAAAAATGTTCAGCTAACTAATACTCATATATTTCAATAACATTTTGTATGAATATGTTGCCACTGAAGGTCGTTCTAATATCCCACTGCCATTTTTCTACAGGTATGTTAGTTTAAACTCAGGAACTTTTAAATTTGTCTCTCTCCGATTCACTTTTTCCAAAAAATTATGAGCATTCGGCGGCACAATGAAAGGAATAATAGCGACCTTCACACTTTGTGGTGGAGGCAAACTGTGGCACAGACCCATAACTCTGCTCCATTCTTTCTTAACCTCTGCTCGAGACAGAAGTGTATTCAACTTCACGCTTGAACCGCTGTACTCCTCGGTAAGAACTGCAGCTGCACGTTCAGTTAGGAGGCTGGGAGACCCCTATTGCCGTTTTCGACGTTATTATATGATATACTTATTACTGTAATTTGGTTTCCATCCGGTGGCAGTAATCGGTAAACGTTTACTGTACAAAAATAGGAGACAGACAGACAGACAGCTATGCACAACAGGAAGAACAATACGCAAAAATACAAAAACACAGAATGCACTAAATGAAAAACAAACATTCAAAAAAAGAAAAAAACATAAAAAGGATACTCAAAAACAAAAGTCAAGTAATTAGGAAATAACAAATAGAAGCAAATAATAATGAGACAAAACACTGCACATAACCTATATGCAGTTACATAATTATAAATCAATGATACTACACACATTTCACACACGATCATCACTTCACTTAACTTCCTTTCACTTCTCTTCATTTCACGTCACTTCACTGCACTTAACTACGCAATTGATTGAAGATGCTAATTAATTTTGAAATGAAGAGATCTCCTAGTACTATGTGACAACAACGGAAACGTAGCTGCAAATCCATGTCTTGGGCAGTTTTAGACATCAAGCACGAAGGTATTTTATTCTATATATACATAACAACAAATACAACATCCTCTTTATAACAACTGAAAGCCACCGGCACAAATTGTGGCCTGTGTACTGTCAGTACTAAACTTGTCTGCAACAAAAACCCCAGAAGCTCTAAAAGGTGACACTAATCCAATAGTCTGCAAACGTATCGTCAATAGCTATTTAAGTAGCACTAAGGTACAGCAGTCCGGCACACGGAGGGAAACGAGTGCTGTCCGCTCATAACGAATCTTTCTGTAGGTATAGCGGTAAGATTCTTGCAGAGTCCCGTGAGAATGCATGCAATATTCGTTCATGTATGGGACATTTAACAAATATATTTCATTGCCTAACTACACGAAAACACAGACAGTGAACTAGGAATATACGAAAACAGAAAAGAAATATTCAGGATTCCAGGGTTTCTCTCCATTGGTCGATTCAAAGTTGTCCTCGCAAATGAGATAACTCCATTTGGTACGCTCAGCGTCTCTGTGGCAATACAATGAACAGACGGGCTGACTTGCTCTGAATATGTCATGAGCGTTCGTCACTTCACACTCCAGATGGCCACTTGCAGCCCTCCCGTTTGACCGCCAAGGGAATCATGAAAAACAAAATACTGAAGTTAAAAATTACATTACGCCGTACAGGCGTCACAGAGGGGACTTGTTAATATTTTCTAAGCCTCCGTGACCAGAAAGTGGACAGAATTGTGGGCACGTTCTGAATTCTTTTACTTCATACTCAGCAAAATATTCCTTGTGATGTCTGATTCAAGAAGAATAATTAATTTGTTGGATGGACAATGTCAAGTCCTCGATTATAGACTGGTTAGGCCTATAGTTGTGGGTTCCCGGCTTGAATATCGCTGGATTACTGGTTACCTCACATAGTTTCGTGGTTTCCTTATTTAGTGTAATAAATATTTCGAACGATAAAGTTTACAATAACCATCTCGATATAAATCCTTACCCAGTCGCCTTTAGTTAGCTCCACATCATCTCACCTGACGCATGTAATAAAGAAACGGAATTCGACTGGATGAATTTATCTACCGCGTGACATAATTCTGTTCCACTTGAAAGCAAGAAAACATAAAGAGTGTCGGAAGGAAATCAAAGCTCCACAATGACAGGATCGTAACAGAACAAGACAAAATTATGGAGGAAAGGTGTTACTAAGAACACCTAAGAGTAGAACGAAAATGTAGACACATCTTAAAGAACAGGTACGAGCGAGAAGACCGGATTCATCTGGCTGGGGATACGGAAGAGCGGGGTTTTTGTCAACGCGGTGTTGAACATGGGCTCTGTCAAATGCGTTAGTTTTGTGAGCTGCGTCATTATTCACTGCTGAATGACGGCTATGCTCCACGGAGTTAATGAACCCTGTAACAGGTTGGTGGACATCAGGTGTACAGCAATGTAACAACGCGCGTCTACTGGCAGATACAGTGACACCACAGGCTCTCTACACTGGGCCGACAGAGTGATATGCATGGCGAATCTAAAGCTCGCGTTCTGGTTCATTATAAAATGAATCAAATGAACAGACCGAACAAAGCTTCCACTGTGCACCGACAGAGAGCATTCTCATAAAATCTATACACCTCGGAGCCCAAACAACTTCGGTTGGTGATTAAAATCACCGTCTGCAGGCAAAGGATCCTTCTACAGGAGACGTGAAAAGCAGTCTTTCAGCCAACCAACAAACTGCTGCGATACGTCTGTGCAGCTCTCCCCTGTTGCCTCGCTCTATACAAGTTCAGTATATATTCATGTGAATTCATACAGTCAAACATGCTTATGACTGAAGCCTAAGAAACCGAAAAGTATTTCCTTTCATTCAGGTTTCCGCTTGACATAGAAACTCAAGCTCACGTTATAAAAACATTTTATATTATACATCCAGGTATTTTCAAATATATTATTTAAGCCTTATCAGCGACACCTATTGCGAATTGCTCTGTTAAGAAGCAGTACATATGTTTAACATTCTATTTTCCTTTCCTTTCGTTTATTTCTATTTCCTTGTTTGAATTTATCTTTCCTTGAACCTCACTAAATCTGTAAAGCACAGCACGTGATCTACGCACGTCCTTACAATACAAAGGATAATATTGAACACTTAACGTGGACTTTCCCCTCTCCATGCATGCTGGCCTACAGAAGGAGCAGAAGCAAAGCTACACTCTTTCTTAATCTCGGCGCTAGATGCATATAAGTGGCCAAATTCATGCCACAGGCTTCTCCCGCCTGGAGACGAACCCGTTACCTACTGAATAGGAAGCTGAGTGTGCCGCATAGTTGCTCTGGACGTTTCGGAAAAGAGAAAAATCTCATGAACTTTTCGGAATTCAAACCCCGGACCGTTCAGCCCGTAGCCTAGTCACTACGCTGCCTGTGCTACTCCGGCCTTAATACTGAACATTAGCAAGTATTAATCACGTCAAGTCGAAGGCTGCCATGGCGTATTTTATTGTGCCATCCCATCACTTTAACGTAGCGTGGAGAAAAGTCGATAAATTTTACCCAACATTCTTCGGCTTCCATTAAAATTAAAGGTCTCACAGCTACAAAGAAGAAAACACCAAAAATCCTCTTCTTGGGTTTTTAGTGTAAAAATGCAAAGCTTTCAGTCCGCCAGTGCAACATAAACACACAAACAGCCAACAAAAAACGTTAGGTTTCCTCCTATTAACATCTGCTTCTTGACTTATTATGCTCCGAAACAGAAGCGCAGTAATGAACGAGAATTCATGTCTTTATTTACGTTGCAGGTTGTTAAATCTCAACAGTGAGTTCAAATGTTTTGTAGAAAAACTAGCTGAAATATTTGTAGAACGGAAGACGATAAGGAAAGGCGTAGTGCAGTACAGGATAGCTGCATCGTGGATTGTATGTAACTTGGGCCTCCTGTGAAAAATCCCTTTGGTTTCGGCACAGGGGGAGTGTGATTAAAAATTAAGTTTTATGTAGAACAAGACCAACCGCACAGGCTAAAGCTACAAAACTAAAGTTATTGTACAAGACGTGCAGAAGGTTAGTTTCCACCTCATAGAGAACGTACTGTTCTTACATTACAGAGACCAATCGTTAAATGCTGTTTAGGACGAAAATAGATGTTTGTTGTGAGAAACATACGAAACATATGTTTAGTACATATATATATGTACTATATATATATAGTATATATATGTACTATATGTTTCGACTCCTTCTGAGTCATCTTCAGGCCCTCTTAAAGTACAGATCCAAGGTTAACAAATGTTCATAGTGCATTTTGGGATCCCGAATGCTTACATTAGTAAGTATACTTGTTGTAAAAAGTACAAAGTCAGCATATTTTATAATATATACAATAAACCATCATCTATTGTACTATATATTATCAAATCTACTGATATTGTACTTTTTACAAGTATACTTCCTAATGTAAGCGTTCTGGTTCCCAGAATGCACTATGAACATTTGTTAACCTTGGATATGTACTTTAAGAGGGCCTGAAGATGACTCAGAAGGAGTCGAAACATGTCGCCCCAAAATAACATTTTATGCAATAAATGCTGTTGTGTTGTACTATATATATACATATATATATATATATATATAGATAGATAGATAGATAGATAGATAGATAGATAGATAGATAAACAGATCGGGATGACTAACATTAAAAATACGTTAAGTGTTAAATCTGTTTGTACATCTACTAACAACGAGGCTTTGAAAGGTTAATTCAATCTAACCTTGTAACCATAAACATTCTACATATTTCAGCACGACCGGTCATCTTCAGGTCCGATCTCGATCAAAAGACTTATTTTATTATTATTATTATTATTCAGTGTTTTACTGTTGAATATAAAAAAAATTCATGGCCGCCCTTCCCTTCTTTTACATTTTTGTTCCTATTTGAGGTATAAAACTGTGCTACTTAAAGAGCTTGTTCTTGCTATAAGTCGACAATTGTTTTAACGTAAGTCACCCACCGTATTGTATTATTCCCGATGTGTGTATTTGTGTGATGTCCGAACTGTGGTTTAAAATTTATTCTTGAACAGGCCTGCCTTACACGCTACAGTTCCTTATGTGATTGTATCGAGTTGAAATAACTGTACAGGATTAACTGAATATAGTTATGTCGCCTGCAAAGATGAAGACGTCCCCTACGTACGGAAGAAGTGTATTAGGTACATGCATAAGTGAAGAGAAAAAAGACACAGAGAAGGAAAGAAAACTTTTGAAAGATAACTGGTCACACATTATGAAGAAATAGCACGTAACAAAACAATTAGTGGCACCAAAATTGCAGAATTGAAACATTTAGACAAATTTCTAAACAAATTAAAATATAAGTGTGAAAACCTGGTTGAAGAGCTGTGTGAGGTTTACAGGAGATGAGGGCGACAGCGTTACAAACAGATAGACTTTAATAACAGAATAATTCAGGTGACGTGTCAATCTCCCAAAACAGAATAAACAGTATAAGAAAAACATTAGTCATCAGTAATAAACATAGTATATGTGCGCGCAGTGATTAAAACTTAGTGTTTCCTGTCACATCCAAAGAAATGTACTTCAAACTCAACAAATGAATGTCACTGGATTTTATTCGATATAGTTTTATATTTTAATAAGCAGCTTTGCGTATACAGTTTTATAACATGTTAACATGATTCACACTTAACATCGAACATTTCAGATTAACCTTTCCGTTTAATTTAGAATACAATCCTAACATTTTCCTGAAAAGGTGTGGTAAATTTTCAGTCATAACACGAAAGTAGGGGTCTAAGACCGAATATAGAAATGGAGTGATAACTACCGGAGTGAGGTACTCGGTCAAACAGTATTATTTGATGAGTAACAAGAGGTGAAGTACGAACGGCAACTCTCCACTGTATAACATTTCGTAACAAGACAAGCAAAGTACGTAAAATGTAACATTGAGGCGCCTTTGTGTAATTACAGTTGAAGTGGAGAGTCAGTATTACGTACTCTGAGTGTGTGGTTGTAGCCTTATTTATCAAGAATGAAATGCACCTGCGCCATATTGTTAGCTGTGGAATGTCCGGCGCTACTAAATTTTTCCACATTATCTCACAAAAGACACGATATTCTAATAATGTTACTGAATATGAAATGTGTGTTTTGAATTTCTCTACAATTTTTGTCTGAAACATTTCTCATTCTACGAAGAACTGAGCAAGATACGATCAAAAATTAATATTGGTCTTCATGTAACGTACCCGTCATTCTTGTCATATTTTAATGAACCTGGAATATTCTCGAGAGATTTTCCAAAATACTCAAATATCAAATTTTATAAAAATCTCTCTAGTGGCAGCCCAGTTGTTCCACATGGACAGACGGACAGATTGACAGACACGAGGAAGTTAATAATCGCTTTTTTCAATTTTGCGAGCGCGCCTTAAAGCAGGTCTGCCTTCGTTTTCAGGTGGAAATAGGAAAAAGGGATCATAAAGTTTTTGGACAGTTTTAAACAGCTAACGCTGTCGGGTGAGTACAATTCCCGCAAAATGTACATAAAGCACCATGTACATTTTTGGCGAACAAATTATCCCTTTGTGTTTGCCATAGCAGCGCCGTTTGCCACAACACAGCTTTGTCACTGACAACTCTGCAGACGACCTGCAAATTTCATCACATATACCGTGGAAACCTTAGCGAAGTCATTGCAAAATTCGTTGGAACCTTTACCACAACCCAGAAAATAGTATTCTCAGTCGATACAAACCCCTTTGTTCCATCCTTCTCATGAGGTAAATTACTGCCCTCAGTCTTATAACTTCTGAGGCAATTCAAGGAATATCTAGAGTTGAGACTTCCAAGATCTGACACATAAACCTCTTTACAATTTCCAAGCATGGTACAATCCTACATTTTTATCCTCCTTGATTTTTTAACAAAATAGTACGAAGTGTAGTAGTTATGAGCCTTCTCATTAAGCAGTCGTCTATGTCCTCGCATCTTCCTCTCAAAAGACCGATGTAGCCTCTATTTTGTTTTGTTGTCAATCGCGCTATTTAACCTCTCAAGTTACTTACGAATTATTGTATGACTCAGTGCCTGGGCAGTACAGAGAAGTCTGAGCTGCAATATGAAAACCATTTAAAGCTACTGAAGATAAGCGGTAAATTTAACAGCACTCTAGTGGGAACTAATACAAATTTATAAGTACCAGAAATGGCACTTCGAAATGCGACGGATTATTTTTGTGCCTTTCAGATGTCCTAATAGATCCGTCCTTTCCTCTAACGTTCTCACAGCTCTCCCACTCCCAACTTACAAACTCTGATGTGTCTTACATTAAGGCACTACAAGTTTTACACTTATTATTCAGGCTGTACAAAATAAACACAGAGATGTTACCTGTGTGTACATGAAAAACCATACATTACTGTATAAATAATTCACACTGGTAGTTGTAAAACGTGACGGTTTTACAGGCACACATAAAAATAATGAATTTATTATGTCTTGGTTGAATTTATATACCAAATTCTGTTCAACAATCCAACTTGTGGAAATATATTTTTTTTAACAGTACGGATACCAAAAATTCAAATATTTATATATTTTGTTTGTTCTGGATTACAGAAGGAATTTACCGAGTTGACATTACTGGACCATTCCACTTGCACTGATTTAAAATACACTTAAAGAAATGATAAAATGCAGTGTGCTAGAGGCAATGTGCTGTACTAGGCAAGCTTTTACAATAAATCGCGTAGCTCAGAGTAGCAAAAGTGGGGTACAGCACACCGCTGCTTTGTGGTCAGCAAGTACCATCTGCAGAGGTCCGTGTTCAGAAAACAAAAGCAGATCACGTATCTGTTCATTATTTTTGGACCTCGTCCAACACAACAAGAAAATAACATTACGAAAAAAACAAGAAAACGTAAATTAAAAATCCCAACTTATTAATCACCAGAGGGGCTGAACAGTTACAAACTGCTGTTCCAACCCCTTACTAGGGAAGAAGTCGCGAGGGAAATCATGTGGAATTTGGATGATCTTAGAGCGGCAGACATTCACCGTGTAAACTGAATCTAACATCTAATGATGGAGAAAAGGGGCACTGGTTTGTCTTACCGAGGTAATACGCTTGTTGTTTGTTGATTCACTTGATTGGTAAGGCGTTCTCGGTGAGGGTCCTGCACTATAGAGTTAGTCAGATTTACCTGCGTAATGCAACATCACAACACTACAGACACACAGCTTTAGGGTACATCAGGGGGTCTTCTAGTAACAAGTAAGCTATTTCAGCTTGCATTAATCTATCCTATACTTATTGCCGAATGGTATTTTCGAGTTTATTACAAAATGAATAAATTATATTTTTCCCCCATGGCGCAAAACCCCTAGCTGGCCAGGACATCCTCATTAAGGAGGATTTACGATCACACTCAGACACATCACACTTGGTAGGAGACCTCTGAACGAGTGATCAGCCGGATACAGAGACCTCCACCTGACGACACACATCACTCAAAAGTGGCAGACATCCACGCCACAGGCGGGATTAAAACTCAGAATCCCAGCATGCGACCGGCCGCAGACCCACGCGTTAGACCGCGGGCCACTGAGATGTACTAGAATAAATGATATAGTGCCTTAAAATGATAGAACCACTTAAATTCTTGCATGAATGTACATAAACGGCCACATTTAAACCAGTTTATTGAGAAATAAATCTTCTATTTCCCATGACACAAATATGATTGTATTAAGATACGCTCATCAAATGACCATAAAATTCCTGAAACATTTTAGTGCAACGTCTTGAAAGAACAAAGCTGTCTGTACCGTGGGCTTCAGTGAACTATTGTGAATTACTATTAAATGTATGTATGTACGTATGTGTGTATGTATGTGTGTATGTATGTA
>Ga0131853_10011454_pt1 | contig 16232 bp, 9 predicted proteins | sample TergutLab28metaG_FD_92764 | JGI IMG/M metagenome (GOLD analysis project Ga0131853, IMG submission 92764) | Labiotermes labralis P1 segment gut microbial communities from Petit-Saut dam, French Guiana - Lab288 P1 (version 2) (version 2) | ecosystem: Host-associated > Arthropoda: Insects >...
CGTCTTTACAGAACACAACAACCGATGTTGTAATTCAACAGCAAAGTCGCAAGCTCCTGATGATGGATATATTAATGTCCGAAACATGTTGAGCACATAAGAAGTGAAATAAAATAGCAAGTGGCATCAAGTTGGTCTTTTATTCTTCAACTAATATAAATAATAAGTTATTCAAGGAAATGTAATGTCAGTTAACAGCCTATTCTAATAATAGAAATAGCATTTTGTAACATATTTACATTTATTAAGATTATAATAAATCGTGACGTCAATGGATTTAAAAAGTAAGACTACCTTATATCAAGTCACAAAAGTAAACTCATCACGAACATTGCATTTCATGCACATGAGTTTTAAAATCCGCCTTCTTAAACCAAATTTCGCAGATTGCCTGCAAGAACGCAATTAAACAAAATTAACCCTTGCACACCGAAATGCCTAACTTCCATTCCAAAGATACAGATATATAAAAATATATTACTTAAATCAGATACCAAAAAAGGGGGCCTGAAGTTCACTTTGGTAAGTTGCTCTTTCCTTCAGAACCAAAAATACTGGCTGGAGATTTCAATATATTTAAAATTAAGCTTACACAATAAATTTAGGAAAAACGCTTCGAAAATCACGGACTGGCTCTAGCTAAAAATCTTTCAGAGCGGTCAACAAATGCAAACATAATTCTTGATGTTCCTTCCACATCTTATCTTTGGAGAGCAGGCGCGTAAGAATATGAAAATTACTTCGCTATTATAAATCTATTCGCGATCAATTTAATCTCTATTAGAAACTGGAAATTGTATATCTATTAAAAAACCGTAACGAAAGAAGAAAAAATCTGTCACAAATATATAGCCTACAGAGTGTTAGATTCATAATACGTATAGGCAAAATATAGTCAAACACAACGTGTTTGGTTTTTTTTATTAATAAGATGTTCTTACATTGCTTCTCCCAACGACATGTTTCGGCCTTTCCATGGGCCATCTTCAGGTTGATCACTTTTTCCTTGTAAAGCAAACCATACAATTATCAATGTTATGTTATTGTTATCAACGAGATCTCGTATAACATATACATAAAATTGAATTAAAAATTGACCCCACTGTGTAACAGTATTGAAATAATTTAGTGGAAATTAATATGGTTATTATATATAAAATATAAAAGTGCATTACTAATTGTATGGGGGACCGCGGTAGCACAGTGGTTAAGGTGCTGTGCTACAAATCGGGAGTTCGCTGGTTCGATCCCAGCTGGTGTCAGTGGATTTTTCATTGATATAAATCCTTCCGATCACACTATGGCCCTGGGTCGACTCAGCCTCTAACAGAAATGAGTACCAGGAGTATTTCCTGGGGGTAAAGGCGGCCGGTGCGTAAGGCTGACAACCTACCGCCATACTGTGCCGTTGTCATGAAATCTGGGAACCTTAACTTCCTGGAACCCTCTGGGCCTGTCCAGGCCTGTAACGGGACTGCTTTATTGCTAATTGTATTGTTTGCATTGCAAAGAAAGAATTGATCAACCTGAAGACGGCTCACAGCTACAGCCGAAGCATGTCGTTGAAAGCAGCAATGTAAGAGCATATTATTAATAAAAAAACATTTAAAAAGTTGTGTTTGACTGTACTTTACCTATATATTTTAAATTCTATACAACACAACGGGGTGTCTCAGCTGAAAGTTATAGTGTGTTAGTGTTATGCAGCACAAACAGCGTCAAGTGATCAAATCATCACGTTGTAAATATTCTTCTATTCCATAATTACAAAGGAAAAATAAATTTATTTGGGGGAGGGTGTTTTAAGTGATAGAATTGCAAATCGTAGAGCCTCCCATATCCTGCTTACCCTCAATTTCTATTGGTGTACCCTGTTTTCATGAAAAAGTTTCGTCCATTAACACACCAAACTCTTTGCCGCTCAACAATACTTATGCTAAGCAGAAAATATAACACATCAAAACTTATTTGTATTCATAAGACACAGAAAATACGATAGTAAGGCCTACAGTAAACACCAAATGGACGGACCAGGATTACAAGACTAGAAGGCTCCTAAGTGTATGATCCACATACATTTTTTATTCTGTAAGCATTCCTTGGGTTCCTCTGCTTTAAAGTTTAATCAAACTCGTTTTACTTTAATGTTATTAACTTGAACCTCGAAAATTAACGCAATATTCTCCGAAGACCGAAAAATATGGACTTAATATAACGGATGTGGTCTAATGTGTCTCTTTGGGGATGTCGAAACATAATGGCAGTTACGAATTTATCGGATGACATATGATGGACCGAAAAGGACGAAGCAGAGATCAGAACGACTAGGAACCGGAAAGGATGTTCGTAGAAGATGACATCGGTCGAGACGCACGGCTCGTCAGCCAACTTGTGTCTTACTTGGTGTTGCTCGTACTTTTTTAACTCCTCTAAGGATTTACAGGATAAAACTTTAAAACAGGAAGGCACAATTTCCACCGCGTACCTGTAACTGTCATCGCAACAAAGGCACTTGACTAATGGCATAGATTTTTAAGAAACTAATATCGATAAAAACGATAAACTTTTTTGTGGTCTTCTGTTTTCGAACTATTCTGTCAGTGCTTCTCAAATTTTTCGTGTAACCCTTCATAATACTGAAATATTTCAAGGAAATCCACCAACATCTTAGATTTGGTAATATATTTATACGTCTAAAAAGAGTGCAGAATTTTGGCTTGTAAATTTTTTACTTGTAGGGAAAGTAAATAACATTGAAACTTCAATTTAGTATACGAAAAAAAAACAGCAATTATTTTACCTTAATTTCTCAATGTAACGAATGAGGCTGCATCGATAAGCACAACAATTTAAAGTATGATATCACGATAGCCATTACCAACCTTAAATTTTCCTGAATGTTCAAGTGAGTTCTGTATTTTTTTTTTGTCATAACATATCTCGAGTATTCAGATTCACAAAAGATGGTACCTGAAAGAGGTAGCAATTTTCTTAGAGCACGGGCAGGATTTGAGACCTCAGGACAAACTTAAGTTAAGCTGGTCCAAAAACTTTAAAGAGAAATAGATGGAAAATTTGCGGTATTTCGTGGCATGAAAGATACACTGAAAATGCAGAGATTCCTTCGCCGACCTGAGCGAAGTCCTTAGACAAACAGGCCAAACTAAAAAGGAATTTCTCCCATCTTAGCTGTCTATGCTTTCAATAAATTTGACCCGGTGTTTGTAATGTACTATGACCTCCACTATTAGGAGGCACATTTGATGTTAGAAAGATGAAAGACGCTATTTCTGAGTATTGTTGAAAGTTAAGAATTTGTTTCGTTTTAATTTTTAGGTTTCCTTTTTAATGTATCTGTTTGTCCCCACCGATCTGTTGGTACCTACACTTAACAACAGGTAAACTGTTTGGGCAGGCACTTATTAAAGGAGAATACAAAATGAATACAATTTGAATACGCCACTGCATAGCGAGTATTGTAAATAATTTTTTGTTTCAATTTTAATTTTTTTAAGCAAACAAACGCTCTGACAAACAGTGTGTATTTCAGCAGTTGCTGAAAACGTTCCCCATGTTCTTGAAGATAGACATTGCCATTTTGTACGGCATTTTTTGTAAATTTTTAAGAGTTTGTCTGTCCGTGCATGTAACACCTGTTCGACGTTGTGTTTAATGTCATTCAGAATTCTTCGATCATTGTTGTGGACTCTTTAGTCAAGAAATCCGCATAGAAAGCATTCAGGTGTTGTCAGGTCTCCGGATAGTGTGGACGATACTGTACGCCCGAATATACGATCACAGAAGTCATGCAAGTGAGCTGCTTTTGTCGCTGTAGTCTGTGTGCTCGCCCCCTATTGCTGAAGCTAGCAATCCCGTTCTCTCTGTCCCAGCACAGCAACGAACTGAGCCAAAGATAGGGATAGTTTTTCGCTGCAATTGTCTTTTAAAAAAAAGTGGCCTACCAATTCGCTGTTGAGGCGCTGTGCACAAAACACCAATTTCTGACTTTGAGGTTAGACCCCTCCCGTTGTGTATTATCAAACTTTTAGTAAGGTAGATATTAGTCATTTGTTTTGACTAATATCTACCTTGCTCTAAGTCACCAATCTCTGACGAATGCTGCTGATTTTTTAGCGGTGCATGTAGATTTTCAGCACTCCATATTCTACTGTTTTAACTACTAGTACACATGGTGTAGTCAAACCACTCTTCAACTTTAAAAATTTTCCCGACACATAAATCGCTTCTTGTGAAAAAGTATGTTGTCGAATGCAGAATTTTAGGGTAACAGTAGGCAATAAAACTGAAACCAGGCAATGAACTTGAGACGAAAGGCTCAGAAAAAGTCGAAATCTCCCATTGTGGCGGGTAGGCTGCTACTCATAAACGAAAGAAACCTAAATGAACGCCAGTGGGAAGATAGGAAGCAATGGAGTCTAGGTGTCGGACAACGTAGAACGACGTTTTGAAACCGATACATACATATATTCAGTCTCCAAACATATATCGCGCATTTGCGACAAGAGTGTCACAAATCAAAATTTGGCATTTTTGTGTTATTCGTTTAGAAAGAACGTTTGCAGATGCAATTTTAACAGGTATAGTGTCACAATGCAGCTTGCAAAACTCGCCGCTGGACAGCAGCTGTGTCGTCGTTGCACTCGTAGAAAATTATAGCACTTCAAAACCCTTAAAAGTTTCTCCTGAAAAATCACAATTTTGAGTTGTAACACTGTTGTGGCAAATGAGCGATATGATCTTTGGATTACATCTCACAAGGTACATTTTCTATATCAGGTGAGTTTTTGCAAGTAGCTGGTGAAAAGCTCAGACTATAATTATAGATTTACAAGTATCCGGTGAAAAGCTCGGACTATAATTATAAATTTACAAGTATCCGGTGAAAAGCTCAGACTGTATTTTAAATTTACAAGTATCTGGTGAAAAGCTCAGACTATAATTATAGATTTACAAGTATCCGGTGAAAAGCTCAAACTATATTTTAAATTTACAAGTATCTGGTGAAAAGCTCAGACTATAATTATAGATTTACAAGTATCCGGTGAAAAGCTCGGACTATAATTATAAATTTACAAGTATCCGGTGAAAAGCTCAGACTGTAATTATAAATTTACAAGTAACCGGTGAAAAGCTCAGACTATAATTATAAATTTACAAGTATCCAGTGAAAAGCTCAGACAATAATCTCTGCGCATGTAATTTTTATCCACCTAAACTACCTTCGCACTGAAATGGTCAAGAGAGGTTGGCAGACAATGATGCACCAAACTGCGGTCATTCTTCTTGGAGCAATACCTCTCACAAAGGGACAAATGTTCTGAAATTACTTCCCCATCTCCATGTAAATTACTTTCTTCCAAAACTTCATCTTCTTGTTGTTAAATATAATGTTATATTTACAGTTAACGATATGATAGAAAGTAAAGTGATCCCGTTGCAGGCCCGGTGTGGCCCAGAGAGTGGGTAGAGGTATAGCTCTACTCTTCCATGACCGCGGCACTAGAAGGGAGTGAGTGGACAGCAGCACGCCCCGGCCGCACTTTACCCCCGGGAAAGACCCAGTACACATTTTATAGGAGACTTGGTGGGCCCCAGGACCGGTCTGGACTGGCGGAAAATCTCGTCCCCACCGGGATTCGTTATGATAGAAAGTAAAATTATTAAGAAAATACACAAAATATTCAAGTTTTCATCAATGCTTCGAGAAAACACTGAATCCCATTCGCGAAATGTAGTTTGGAACAAAATTCTTTTAATCTATGCCTAATTTAGTTGCGAGCACTTACAGAATACACGGTATCACCAAACGTTGCTGTCGAGGACTTAGAACTCTTCCTTCGCCTTTGGGATCTAGCGTATTCAGTTCACTGCCAGGAGACAAGTTCAAATACTTGGAGCGTAATTTGGTTTCCATCAGTCCCTCAAGGCAAGTATTGAAATAGCACCTCAAATGGACCCACTAACACTTCGTTCTACAGTCTGTTCAATTCTTCTTTCCCTATTCTGCTTCTCAGATGAGACTGTTAATCCTGAACCGTACAGCTTGTACCACTAATGCTGCTGTGCAATGAACCGCAAATAAATATATTAATTAATTAATTAATAAGCTATATAAGTTGCCTTACACAATCCATAATTCAAATAATCGGAGTTTAAGATAATTTGCGGTTATTTAAATCTAATGATTCTCATGTTTCTTATGGGCATCACCGGTGCTAATTGTCCAATAAATTGCGCTGATTTTTTTTACGGTTTATTTAGCTATATCTTCACTTATCCAAAAGCGGAAAACCAGGGCTGTAACTTCCCCCACCCCCAAACCGAAATTTTAAAAACATCTATTTTGTGGACATAATGATATCAAACGTTTCACGTGCCTTACCTTTCAGAAAAAATCAGCTACTGAAATCGGCTGATGACTAGTTTATTTAAATTTTAAAAAAGTTTTAAATGAGCTTATAAATTAGCGTTTGTGGTATAAATTAGGTTAGTGAGTCAAGAAACGTGAGGTTATGTTAATAGGTAAAGGTAAAGGTAAAGCAATCCCATTACAGGCCTGGACAGGCCCAGAGGGTTCCAGGAAGTTAAGGTTCCCAGATTTCGTGACAGCGGCACAGGATGGTGGTAAGGTTGTCAGCCTTACGCACCGGCCGCCTTTACCCCCAGGAAATATTCCTGGTACTCATTTCTGTTAGAGGCTGAGTCAACTCTAGGGCCATAGTGCTATCGGAGGGATTTTATGTCAATGAAAATTCCAATGACACTAGCTGGGATCGAACCGGCGACCTTCTGATTTGTAACACAGCACCTTAACCACTGCGCTACCGCGGCCCCCCTATGTTAATAGGTAGACATTTATAAATGAAGTTGCAAACTGAGTTATGTTACAATTAATTATATTTTTGAAATAATTTTTGTAACGAAACTTTTAAAATAAAAAAGGAATTATACAGAGTGTCCCAGGAGGAAAGGCAAGTATTCTGGGAGGTCATTGTATCGGTCATTTTTGCTTAGAATGACCGATACTATGACCTCCCAGAATATTGACATTTCCTCCTGGGACAACCTGCATTCACCCCAGGATGAGGCGCCTTATTAAAAAATTCTTGGTGTGCGTTTTTTGCCACTAAAATCGTTGTCTATTCCTTTAAATTCAAAAGTTAAATTTGTATTCACATTTTTCAAAAGCTTTCTCATTTTTTATAAAAATGGAGTCAGATTTTCCTCTCTTTACATACGTCATGTAACAGAGAGTACCGCTACTTTGAACTGCACTTACCTGAGCAGTCAATATTTGCTAAGCTGTAACTTAACTTTACAAGAAATTTTTCTTTTCTTATACAAAATGAAGTCTTATCACCATTACCAGAAATCTCAATGTTGATCACTATCATGCTACATGCCCAGTTTTCTTTGCCCGTGTTACGACTCCTTTTATCCGTTTAAACCAAATGATCACTGTTATTGGCTAATAATCACAGAGGGTAGGAGGTTTTTTCCTCCTAGATTACTCATGAATCCGAAAACTTGTACATTTTCTGCAATTTTTATTTAGACTTGCCTAAAAACAAATTCCTTCAACTTTTGTAAAATTCACCCCGCTGCGGTGCATCCTATGAAGAACCGATAAACGCACACCATCGCCACAACAAACTGTGTTACTGTCGTCACTACATGCTATATGTTTCTGCCATTACTGACCGTCCTCAAGCATTGAACACATTTTATTTAAAACTAAAAATAAAATGTTTAAATATAGAATTTGTAAGAAGTCACAAATTTTACGTCACACACACACACACATATATATGTGTATATATATATATTGTGCGTGTGTGTGTGTGTGTGACGTAAAATATATATATTTTACGTCACACACACACACACACACACAAACACAAACATATATATATTACGTCACACACACACGCACATACATATATATGCGTGTGTGTGCGTGTGTGAGTGAGACGTAAATATATATATATATATATACGCACTGTGGAGGCAGGCGGTAGCGCAGTTGGTTGAGGCACTGTGCTACAAGTCGTAAGGTCGCGGGCTCGATTCCCGATGGTGTCAGAGGAATTTTTCATTGACATAATTCTTCCGGTCGCACTATGGCACTGGAGTTTACCCCAGCCTCTAACAAAAATGAGTACCAGGAATATTTCCCTGGGTGTAAAGGCGGCCGGTGCGTAGGGCTGACAACCTTACCACCTCCATGTGCCGACTGTCTTGAAATCTGGGAGTCTCAACCTCCTGGTACCTTCTGTCCAGGCCTGTAATGGGATTGCTTTACCTCAAACGCAATTTATTTAAGTCTTAAATATCACGTGTTTAAAGCCTGAGGATGGTCAGTAATGATCGAAACATGTAGCATGTACTGACAACAGTAATAAAATTTGTTGTAGTGATGGTTTACGTTTATCAATTCTTAATAAATCTCTTCAGCTCCACCGTATATGGCAGCACATATGTAGAAGAGAGCTACGGCTGTCTTTATGATGTGTATCATATTCGAGGTGTCATAAAGTGAAATAAGTGAAGTCATTTTGTTGGATTTTACCTTCATTACAAATCTTTTCAATTTGTTCATCCTTATAAACACACAATCGAATCTCAATGGCTCTGCATTCCCCCAAACATTCCCACACGTAAAAGAATTAGCTTCAAAATGATGCACTAATTTGGGGCGGGTAATTTGATATTACAGTGACACTTTAGCTACTTCCGGGCACTAATTGCTTCCTAATATCGGGCATTTATATTTTATCTCACTCGTAAAAAAAATATTTTGAAATTTTGGAAGTAATTACTCAGAAGTTAAAATGTGGATTCCAAAGTACGTTTTGTTATAAAAATGTTACTGAAATGTCTAATTTTGAGCCCTGTAATAGACATTAGACACATCGTTATAATCCCCAAACATATCGTCGAATACGAATGTTAGAAAGTGGAATATGACGGCTTGATAAAACAAGAGAGACTTTATAAATGCAGCTTGTGTGTGAACAGCAGCCAAGCAACACGACCTACCAGATTCTACTGTCTTCGGCGGTACTGCAAATCTTGCAGAAGTTGCTTCCAGAGCATGAGGAACAAGAATTTGCTTAGTCTTGTTGGTTGCATTGAATAAACAGTGTCCTGTGACACCTGCCAGCCCAGATGTGAGGTAAGGGATATTTAAGAATGTTGAGATATGCGAAAATGAACACCGTTTAAGTAAGAAACGAAAGCTATTAGGAGTTCTGAGGATTGGTTGACCGTGCATATTCTTCATGGAATAATTTGAAATGCCAACTTGATGCAACTAGGTAATTTTATTCATGTATTCTTAGCTTGACATGTTTTGGGTACATACGCTCATCATCAGGAGCATCAGATGTTGAGTTGCAGCATATGGTTTTCTGCACCGAGCTTTTGGATAGGTGGTGGTCTTGAGAGCCGCTGCGTAGGTCGTGTTTAAGGTGCGGATGGTGTTGTGCACGGCACCATCCGCACCGTAAACACGACCTACGCAACATCTAATGCTCCTGATGATGGGCGTATGTACCTGAAACGTGTCGAGCTAAGAATACATCAATAAAATTACATTACTGCATCAAGTTGGCATTTCAAATTTTTTCTATTAGGAGTGTATGAGAAGTAACAGAATGTTTATCGGTTCACTGCACAAACCATTTACAGACAGAGAGTAAGTATTTTAAAACCAAAAATTATTTTTTTTCTAAACATAACAAATGGCCAATTGTATATTAATTTTAATTTCCGTGTATTTTTGCCACATAATTGTCCACAACAGCTTCAGGGGGTATGGCAGTCAGTGGTTTGTTTGCGTGTGGAATTTTTCTGTTAAAAGGAAGGAAAATATTTGGGCCAACAAAGGAAGCCAACGGAATTTAAGGAATTAAAACAAATATTATTAAACATACTCACATATATAACATATATACATTAACCCTTTACATACGAAGCGCAGACCGCTCTAGTTGTAGGCCCAGTCCGTACCGCGCTGTAAACACTTTTCATCTCGGTTATAAAAACCAATCAGTTTATACTGTAAGTGGTACAAGTCGCTGTTTGTTCTCAGATAAATACAAAACAAATAAATACAGTGTGAGCAGAGCGTACAGTTCTTGAATCTTAAACCTGTTGGTGCATCACATAAACAGAAGGTTTTAAAAGGTTAACAATGGTATGTCTGGACAAATGCGTTATTGAATTCAATGTGAAATTTCCAAAACATGGCTTCGCGAAGCAGGCGTCTAATCAAGTGAGATGTTCGACATCTCTTAAGGTAGTTACGTTGCAAGAAAATTTGTCGTGTAAAAGGCAGCCGAGCGCGCGAAGGGTATGAAAATTCATAAATGCATAAATTCATAAATGCACGGTCCAGCAACAGAGCTGAATCGTCCTTTCAGTGACTAGAATTGAGATTAAATTTTCCCAATGCCTGGCACTTGCCATATTTAGAACTTCGTTCTTACGTTAACCCTTTTATTCGAGGTGTCGGATGCCACACAAAATATCAAAGGCAGACGTACTTTGACACTTCCTGCCATGCTCTACTACTTTTTGCAGGTCATGAAGGCAATATATGTATGGAGGGCGCTGCGATGTGAAATGTGAAGCCACGTAGTCTGTTAGAGGTGTACAGCGTTTCGGAAAATCTTACCGCCTCCGCCTTCAGGGAGGAGGATACTAATCTACTTGAATCCACATTACTGGGGCGATGACGTCATAGAAAGCAAACAACTTAATGAATTTCATAGGCCTATGGGTGTGGAGAGGGGGGTGTATAGGGTCTTGGTGGGGAAACCGGAGGGAAGGAGACCACTAGGGAGATCTTGGCGTAGATGGGTGGATAATATTAGGATGGATCTTCAGGAGGTGGGATGTGGGTATATGGATTGGATTGGGCTGGCCCAGGATAGAGACAGGTGGCGGACGCTTGTGAGTGCGGTAATGAACCTTCTGGTTCCGTGAAATGCGGGGAATTTCTTGACTAGCTGCAAACCAGTTAGCTTGTCAAGAAGGACTCTGCACCGTGGAGTAAGTAAGTAAGTAAGTAAGTAAGTATAAGCCTATGTAGCGGAAATGTAAGACGGTCTCTGTGAGACACAGACCATATTTTAAACAGTCTAAAATCCTAACTGAAATATGCCTAACTGTCGCCTGTTAAAAGGGCAAATAACAGACTGAAAGGTGAAAATATTAGGTACGGTACATGTCAAGTATGTTAGGTAACACTAAGTTCACCAAGTGCCTAATGAGGTTGTTCTTACGTATCTACTTGGGCCTAATTATATTTGAAGAATACTGAGAATTTGAAATAAGTTATATACCCCAAGGTCGGAAACTTTTTGGACAGAAGACGGATTTATAAATCATCAATGAGAGGACGGCCGGTCCCAGTGGCCGCGCGGTCTAAGGCGTAGGTCTGCGGCCGCTCGCCTGCTGAGATCGTGGGTTCGAACTGGATCTGGCTGAGAAGTATTATTGCAAGGATGCTGATAACACCTTCGACACAAATACCACAAGAATGGATAGTACGCCCGCAATTTAGTCTATGGCCCTCGCAAAGATACAGAGCGACATTGTGGCTACCTGCACGTTACGTGACATTCAGTATGAACAGAAGACATTCCCAAAACCTCAACGACTTGATGGACTTCTTAAGGAGGTCACGGTGGAAGGTGTATCAGAGGCCAGGAAGGCAGCGTTTGGTTGCAAACTTTCTAAAAGTCTTAGGGTAGACCTGGAAACACATGCAATGAGAGAGTAGAAACAACGCCAAGAGGATTTACTGATTGCTATGAAGATGTTATATCAATTACAGTCTGGTGAAATGAAAGAGTTGACTTTTTCAGTTTATGAGGTGCGATGCTCCAACATATGTGTGTAAAAAAAAAACTCATGAACAGAGCACAGAATCGGTTAAGTGTACAAATGAAGTAGAAACAGAGGTTTTTTTCCCCTTTGTTTGTATAAAAAGCGTTTTCCACAGGATCAATAAAAAAAAATCCCACCAGGGCAAGGATGTTTGTCTGTTGTGAGTGTTGTGTGTTGTCAGGTGGAGGTCTCTGCGACGAGCTGATCACTCGTCCAGAGGAGTCCTACTGACTGTGATGCGTCATTGTGTGTGATCAAGAAACCTCAAGAATTGAGGGGACCATGGCCCGCGTTGGGCCGCAGCGCCACAGGAAAAAAAAAAGAGAGGACGACGCGCCACTAAGCCACAAAAGAAGGGCTAGTGGAACTGTGGTAGATTTTAGTCTGTATAGCTCGAAATTGCGAGCTTATATAGGAAGCACTAAAACGTATAAACAATGAATTGATAGACTTATCTGTCTATCAGGAACGGTTTAAGACATTTCAGATCCCAACACAAAAATAAATTTAGAGTCCGAAACTGCAATTCGTCCTTTAATAATAATAATATAGTTAAAGCACACAAAATATCCGTTCAAAATTTTTAATGAATATCTATCAATTTGTCACCATTATCGTTTATTACTTCTTCTCTAAATGGACCCACTACCAAATTATTAATTTTTTTCCCTGTTCTACTATTAAAATCTCCTGCAATTAAAGTTTCCCTGGAGTTTCCTATTGCAACTATTACTTCATTTAATGTTCCCAAAGTCTTCTTTTTACTACTGCATTTTCGTCGTCACTTATTGCATAAATTCCCAAAATGCATAATTTCTTCCCAAATAAATTCATATGTAACTTTATCATATTTTCATTTACTGCCTCCCAAGTCGTAATATATTTCTTGTATCTCTTTTAAACTAAAATAGATACTCCTCTCTTAGCTCTTTTCTCTTTTGGAACTCCACTATAAAAGTGTAAGTAAGGTCCTAGTATTTATACCCCATTTCCTATTTTCTTCGTTTCTGTTAATATCGTAATGTCTTGTTTTAATTCTTCCAAACCCTTTATAATTTCTCCTGTTTTGTTTCTTATTCCTTGTACATTCAGCGTGCCCAATCGTATAGTCCTCTTACGTAGCTTATGTCATCGTAAGTTGCACCTATCCAGAGTGTTTCCAATGGGCTTTTTAGCAATTTCCTGTTTTTCGATGAGCGGGGGGCTGGCCTGCTGCATCAACCCCCAACCTGGAGGACCAGGTGATTTTTTGATCAAGGTTTTCTCCCTCTAGTCCTTGATAAGTCAGTATCAAACTGCAAGGCAGCAGTGCTAGTTTTGGCCCGCCTCGGGTACTTTATTTCCCCGGTACCCGCCATATCTGGTGAGCATTCCCCTATCCGCCACTGGGGGGGAGGCGCCAGATAGAAGACTGGCAGGATAGAGCTTAGAAGGATGCAAGGAAAAATTATAAAAATGTTAAACAGGAGAGAAAAACAAAAGCTGGGAAAAGACATGTTCTACAGTAGAAAGCTACTTGGGTGGTAAACGAAGCACAGAAGCATGGAGAATACTGACAAATTTAAGGAAAAATGAAAATGGAGGACACCTCTTTCAACCCCATACTTATTGGTAAATGGGAAACATATTTTAAAGAACTTTTAACAGAAAATAGGGAATGCTACATGAGAAAACAAGACCTTGAATTCGGTTTGAATGAAATAGGAATTGATAAATTTAATTTAGATATAGAAATAGTCAAAATGAAAATTAAGTCCTTGAAAAGTAACACATCATGTGGAGTTGGAGGAGTGCCGGCAGAATTACTAAAATCAGGAACTGAGATATTATATGAGTTATTAAGACAAATCTTTTAACGCTGCTTAAATGGTGACGAAATTCCCAATTATTGGAAAATAGGACATATTTCAGTTATTCATAAAAAAGGAAAGAAGGATGAATATGAAAACTACAGAGGAATTACAGTATTGAATATTTTTAGTCGATTATATGGAAAAATTATAAAACTTTTTTGGAACAGAAATTTTCCCAGATAGAAACAGAAGAACAAGCAGGATTTAGGGCGGGCCGATCTACAGTTTACCATATGTTTTGTTTAAGACAACTGATAGAGGAAAAGAGGGCTCTTAATTCAACCACTACACTTATTATTTGTAGATTTAGAGAAAGCATATAACAGTGTGCCCCTGAAGAACTTGTGGAAAGCATTAGAACACTACAATATTAGTAACAGTATTATTAGGGCAATAAAGAGATTTATGAAAACTCTTTTTCCAACATTAAAATTGGGAAATAACTTTCTTCAGGCTTTCATATAACAAAAGGACTACGAGAAGGATGCAGTTTATCACCCACTTTATTTAAAATATGTATTCAGAATGCTTTGGAAAATTGGCAGAAGAAATGTGCAAAGATGGGATTGGAGATTCAGGATACGACAATATATACAATGTTATTTGCAGATGATAAATTATTAATTGCACAAGATTATGAGGATTTAGAATACATGACAAAGAAATTAATAGATGAGTAAGAATTGTGGGGTTTAAAACTAAATGTTAAAAAAAACTAAATGTATGGCCATAGGAGACACATAGAGAGATTTAGAACTAGAAGACGGGAAGGGAATAATAAGTCATGTAAATGAATATACTCATTTGGGGGTAAGAATAACCGAAGATGGAAATCCGAGCCAGAAATTAATGATAGATTTAATAGAGGACGAGCAGCTATAACGATACTAAACAGCATTTTGTGGGATCGTGATGTGACCCCCAAAACAAAGACTCATATTTACCACGCAATAGCTATAAGTACAATAACATATGCAGCAGAAACATGGTGTTTAAAAACAAAAACGATATCAAAACTAAATTCCACAGAAATGGACTTTTGGCGACGATCGGTTCGAATTTCCAGGAAGGACAAAATTAGGAACACTTTTATTAAACAAAAAATGAATGTAACAAGGTCTCTTTTAGACGATATTAAGACTAAACAACTAAAATGGTATGGACGTGTTCAGAGAATGGAAGAGGGGAGACTACCAAAAACAGTTATGAAATGGAGCCCACCAGGAAGAAGAAAACGAGGAAGACCTAAAGCTACCTGGGCGGAAGGGATTAGAGAACTGTTGGGAGAAAAGGGATTAATAGAAGAAGACTGGAATGACATAGACAAATGGAAGAGAAGGATAATATAATTGTCAAATGGGCGCAGGAAGATGTAGAAACGTCGAACAACCTGCTAAGTAATAATAATAATAATAATAAAGCACACAAAATATTTTACACAGAACTTGAAACACAACTAGTCATTTTTCCCTCCCCCCCTCCCGCCCGAATGATGGGTCATCATGCAGCCGCATATATTGTCATAGTCTTCAACCGGCCTGATTGTCTACCCAAAAGTACAGGCTCAAGGTTTTTTTTTAGTCTATTTCATAGTCAATCTCGCTGTACAAAATAAAACGCTGCTTGTTTCTTTAAAACTAATAATGTAAAAAAACATAAATTATTTGTGTAAACTAAACAAAAGGCCGGCTTTCACAGTTCAGAACAGGTAAGCTAGACTCAACAAAATGGCCGTTACGTTGCTGTGCACTGGCAGCCATGATTCAGGTTAACATTTCATTGGATGTTGTAGTGCAACAGGAGGAGTTTGTATTCGATTTGCCAACCCCGAACAAGCTCCTCCCATTCAGACAATGTGACGCCAGCCGTTGACATAATGTCACTTCCCCCCTCCACTGTTCACAACAATGCTACATAATACACATCCCTCTCCGTCTGCCTCCCCATCACACCTAATGGCGTCACATCAGTGAACCTTGCTTCAATTGCACTCTAATTATGATCAGAATGGTAGCAACAGTACCTCACTGTGGTCTGATTTTATCGTCGAATAATTAATCCCATTCCAAACTTCTTGTCTATAATTTGTCCAGGAAAATTATTGTATTCGAGGCCAACTTTTCCTTAAACGTTTCTTCATGCATGCAAAAGTGCTTAACAATGTTGGATAAGGTCTAGGCTGCTCAGTAGCGTAATATAATGTCCTGGACGGCATTATTTGAAATTTACACATAACTCACCTCACTTCCCCACGTACATCCTTAAGTAAATTAAATTTCATTAGCGTAGAGCGTAGTGAAGAAAACCAACTAGATGTTACTGAATTTTGTTATGTGCATATATGGCTGGTAATTGGAGTTTCCAGACAATTTTCAGCGAAGACATAAAATTAGGAATAAAAATTTGTCCAGAAAATTCAGGCCCTAAAACTGGGTTAATTTGAACGGGTAGGCTCTATAGTTC
>Ga0131853_10011456_pt1 | contig 16232 bp, 11 predicted proteins | sample TergutLab28metaG_FD_92764 | JGI IMG/M metagenome (GOLD analysis project Ga0131853, IMG submission 92764) | Labiotermes labralis P1 segment gut microbial communities from Petit-Saut dam, French Guiana - Lab288 P1 (version 2) (version 2) | ecosystem: Host-associated > Arthropoda: Insects >...
GTTTTTAGTACTCCTGATGATGGGTGCTGTGACACCTGAAACATGTAGAGTGACTTTGCAGTAAATAAATATCTGCATACTGTTGCATCTGGTTGGATTTTTATTAACATTGAATTACGATGCACGGAACGATGAGCTTAAAAACAAAATGTGTGAAATGTTTTGTCTTTGTAACGGAGACCAAGCAGTTAGTGTTGTTTTGTTCTGAAGATCGTACAAAACAAGTAAGTTCACTTGGCGTGTAAAATGTAGAGTTCTGGAAGGTTGTGACTGTGCCTGAAATGATTAAGTACTGTTGTTTATAACGTTGCATCTAAATTATTTTTGCCCAGTTAACCAGGCTATTTCAGAGCTTGGTACACCGTGAGTCACAAAATGTTCCGAAGCCAACCAACTAAAATGTTGTGCCTCATACTGAATAGCTTTGGTGAGACTTTTACTTCTTGCCCATGTTAGGTGTTGTACCAATTGTATGTGTTTTGGAGCCTGGAATGTGGGGCCCCATAAGATGTGTAACTGACTCTGATCCTCCTTTTCCTGTTGACCAAAATATTTTGCTGACTGACAGATTTTCAAAAGTTTATGGGCCATGCTGAAGTCTTTTATTGGACATTGTCTAGAGTTTCAGTCCACTGCATGTCCTTATGAACCCTGTGTTGTGGATGCAGTTAAATATTATCTTTACATATTGTTCTTGCAAGTGGTAATTTTCTGACAGATATCCTTGCCTGAGTGCTTTGTGATTTGTTTTGCCATCTGTACTGCATGTCATGCTATTTTGCTGAACCATGTACCTACTGCTGCCTACAGGTCACTCAAGGTACTAAGTTAGTGCTATACCTGCAGGTCACTGGAAGTATGAGAAGGACTGGAATGCTGAGCACCACAGGCTGCCAGTACTTCAGGGTCGCAGAACAAACAGCTACTTGCTGCAGCAAGTGAATGTGCAAGATTTGCTGTATTTGGGATTGGGCATTACAGAGTCAGTGGAATCACTGATTTTGGATCACCCAGATATATGTAAAGACCTACTTAAGCGATTCACAGATGAATGCAGGGTAATATCTGGGTGAGTAAATTTTCTAAATTTAGTCACCACAGTTGTGATATAATGACAGACTCTTCATGTTCATATTTAACATTATGAAAATGAGATTCTTTGATGAGTCTGCTGCTCTTTTCATGTATTTTCCTTTCTTGTGGAAGAGCTAGACGTGCAAGGTTACAGTTCTGTGTGTGTGTAGCAGCTGCCTCCTCCTGCACAGCTACATTTTGACCTTTCTAACCAGTTGACTGCTTTTAACTAAATTGGACGTGAATTTTGTGCCACTGGAAGCCAACAGCCCTGTCTACTCTCAAATTTCCTGGTCAGCAATGTTGTATGAAATTGTGGTGAAATCAGTTGTAGCACCATGTGCAAGAATTTTGATTTATCTGTTACTTTGACAATAGTAACTAATTCACCACTGGAAAATTGCGCATGGAGGCGTATATGGGGTTCTGATTTTGTCTGGTAACTATGGTTTGTTGCTTCCTGCCATTATGATACTATGCAAGCAGGCTGTGTTGACACTAGAGACCTCTTTAGATAAAAATAATTATTCTACTGATAAAAAGCTATGGAACTTTTCAGTTAAGAGAGCTAGTCCCCAGTTGAGATTTTAAGCTGTGTGCCTCCTGAATATGGTGAAGTATTATTCCTTTGCTTTTGGGTAACATGTAGTTAGCCAGCAGAGCAATATTTAATGGGAGATTCTTGTTAGAGGATAGAGTGTCAGCTGAGGTATTCCATTGTCTGCTCGGGACCTCATGATGCTTTTTAGTTTATCACAGTGTCCAGTTACCGAGATGTTCTATTGCTATTTGTAATAATCACTTGGTGTGACAGGACTTCACATCTCTGTTACTGTATGATTGCTTTGGCAAACTGCATCATTAAATGTTCCTGATTCAGGCCTTGTGATAAGAAGTGTGAGGAAGGATATAGAATTCTAAAATTGTTGACAAAGCAATTATCTGTTGCAGTGAAATATTAGGCTAGGCTCTCCTGCAAAGTGCCAAGCATGCAGTGAGGGAAGGTAGAGGTGAAGTGGTACCCATACTCGATATGGGTGATGGAAGGGGTGGTTGGGCATGAGGCAGTTTTGGATGGATCTGGAAGATCTCACTTTCACTGGGGTTCAGACCGCAACCATTCAGTCAATAGTAGGTCATTATTTTTATAATAAAACCAACTAGATGCACTGATTTCTTAAATTTATTTTTGGAATAAAATTCTGCATGTTTTGGACAGTTCCTCTGTCCATCATCAGGAGTTTTTCACTGTACACACAGCAATGGTATATGTCATACAGGTTTGCTGACAGCTTGTGAGCAGGATCAGGATGGAACTCCGCTCACAAGCTGCCAGCAAACCGTATGACATACACCATTGGTGTGTGTACAGTGAAAAACTCCTGATGATGGACAGAGGAACTGTCCGAAACATGCAGAATTATATTCCAAAAATAAATTTGAGAAATTAGTGCATCTAGTTGGTTTTATTATACGAATTTATCACGATGCACGGTCAGCTGAATGTCAAAAAAGTAAGTCATTATACTGACTCTGCTGTCCAGGTTACCACAATGATGTATTGCGTCACTGAAATGTAGGAATTCACTGCATTTGAATTGAATGTTGGAATCTTGGAGGGTTTTACATGCATGAGCATGTATGCATGCTTATTTGACCATAATATTTTTTTGCTTCTGAATGTGTTCTGGTTTTCTGACTGGAGCAAAGTGAAATCAGAGCAGTTAAAGAAAGAGAAATAATTATGTTATTTAACTAAGCTGTCAGTTGCTAAGTTTGTGTAGTGTTGGTAGAACAGAAATGAATATGTTCAAGCAGTGTTGGAATGAGAGTGATGGGAAGAAAACCTGCCCCAGTGCCACTTTGTCCACCTAAAATCCCTTTTTGGCTGGCCTGTTATCAAACCCAGGTTTCTAATCTGTGAACTTTATGAGCCTTGGAATTTCTTACATGCCCTATGTTGACTGCGGCTATATGGGTCATGGAGAGAGAAGTCTGACAGATTGACCCCCCCCCCCCTCCACTCATCCTCCTGATATGTGTTGTGGTTCCGTTTGTTTCTTTAGTCCCCTTAAATTGTCTAGCCATTCTGTCATTGTGAATGCCAGAAGTGGTATCCTTTCCTAATGACCAGTACTTTAGCCCAGCTGGTCTATTCCATAGATGGTGGAAGGGGAATAGAAGGAATGGGTAAAATTTGAGTGTCATCAGGCATGGCACTTCTGAATTTGGCCGCAACATAATATATTGTGGCCATCATTATTGCCAGCTTTTGTTTCATTTTGTATTGACTGTTATGTGATATTTATAGGCTGATACTTTTGCCTTCCAGTTTATTGCGCTTTGTCCTCTGGCGTGTTGGGTCAGGTGTGAAAGAGCTCAATCTTGGGTCATCGTGTATTATAAATGACCTGCTTCTGAACTTATTTATGCTCCAGTGCCCCAATGTTGTTCATCTAGATGTTAGTTACACAGCACTGTCCTTCAGTGCATTTCATGGGTAAGTTCTGACACTTGCTAATATCTAGGGAACTGGTGTTGGTAAGATGAAGATTATTTCTTAGTATGTTTTAATTATGGAGAAGGAGAGACTTGTAGCATGCTGATGGAACGTAACCTTGCTCATCCTGTAATTACCCAGTCAGTATTGTCAACTGAAGTTAAAACACATGGTACTAATTTAGAGAGGAGGTTTATATGTAAGAGCCGAGACAGCTCAGTCAGTATAGCGACTACCTACAGACTGGACAATCTGCTTCAAATCCCAGAAAGGGCAAGAGTGTCTCTCTGGTCCATAACCATCCAGACTGGCTCAGGGGTCCATCCAGCTCCCTGTTCAACATGTACTGTGGTTCTTTCTCAGGGTTAATGTGGCTGGGGCATGATACTGACCACTCAGTACTGTCTAGTGCCAAGTGAAGAATGAGTGGAGGCCTACCTCTTCTCCCCTTATGTGCCTTCATGGCCTGGACAGGGACAACTGTATCTTTTTCTTGACCTCTCAAAACCCTGTACCTTGTGAATATTTGCTCCAACTGTCTTTGGTGTAGTACAGGTATATAATTATAAATTAGGTGGAAGTTGGAATTTGCATTGTGGACTGCATCAGGAGACTACAGCTGCTTCTGTTGGAGTCAACTGAATGGGTGCCTTCCTGTGTTTGCATCTCAGGTTAACAGGATCCTTTTTCTGACAAACTATTGTCTACTCAGAACACTAGGTAGTGGACAAAGTCAAAATCTATAATTCCAGGAGACTCTTTTTTTTTTGTTTGTAGCAGACACTATTTGCATCTGCAGGTAAAGATCACTCTCTGATATTCCTATTCAGGCGTAGAGGAGAGGCAGAGGCGTAGCTCTAACCCACTAGCAACCTCAGTGCTAGAAGGGATGTGTGGTCAGCACCATGCTGTGGTGGAGTTGCTCCCAGGAAGGACCCAGAACTGTTGTACAGAAGGATGGGTGGGCATTGAGGCTGCTCTGGACAGTCGTAGAAAATCTTGCCCCTACCAGTATTCGATCCCCGGACTGTGCAGCCCATAGCAAGTCGGTGTACTGTCTTTGCTATCCAAACTGCCCTTATGCATCTACCAGAGGGAAATGTTGAGACCTGATTCAATTAGATATGCAGGAACATTCAGGCATAAGTTGGTAATACCTGCTGCAGAGGCTCTGCCTTCCTGATTGAATATAGTTCATGGTATCCTAATTCCTTTCACTGTGGTCTGTCATGTGATGTATCCTATTGTATGTGTAGTGTATAGAGAGAATGTGTAATGTCAACATAACTATCTTCAGTGACTAAGTGATTGACCATTTGTTGTAGTGTGAAGGCAAATGGAAGTTGTAGACTCCTGACTACAGTCCGCTTCTCAGGGTGTGAGAATTTGGAAGACTCTGCAGTTATATCACTGATAAAGTGCTGGGAACATGAGGAGGAGGAATTTAGTGATGAATTAATAGACAGGGACATGCAGAGAAACTTGTTGTCAGTCTTAATCACATCAACATCGATGACAGAAATGCCACTGATTGGCGTGACTGATCAAAGGAGTCAGCCAAGTACTGGAAGAGAAGATGAAGGGTTTTGGTCAGTTCCATACGTTGAGTGCCGAAGAAGAGCGAGGGTATCAGGGCTGCGTTCCCTGATTCTTTCAGGTTGTCACAAGCTTACTGATAAGAGTCTTGAAGAATTAATGAAGTCAGGTACATTTATACGGAAACTTGGGCTGTTGGACATGAGTGGTTGTTTCCGCTTCACGGCACGCATGCTAAACTGTCTAGTGAAGAGGTGTCCTGTCCTCACCCCAGAATGTCTCTTTTACTGTGACAACATCAGAGGTGGGCCTTACTGCAATGAAGCAAATGGTTGCAACAATCTTCAGAGCATGAAGAGAGCATGCTGTGTACCTCCCGAGTGAAAATGGTAGTATCAGACGTCCAGGTTTTCACGTCTTGAGAAACAAAGAGTTTTACATTGTGACTCCCATTCTCAGCACTTTTGTCACAATTTTAACATAGCCCTGAAAATGAGCCTAATTAATTGGTCCAAGGTACCTTGTGAAGATGAAATGATTTGTGATTTAATTTTATATGAAATTTAAATCCATTCCTTTCATGAATGTATAGTATTAAAACAAGAAATATTGTCTTCTGAATAGTAAATTTAGTACTCTGATTTTAAAAAAATGTTATACCCTCCATTTGCTAGAGCACATTTGAAACGTGATGGCACACACGCAGAAACCAGATCTAGTCTTTCAGCGAAACGGACAAGTCCATTTAAATTGGCGGGGGTGTCAGTTCATTTGACTACTGACAGCCGAGGTGTGCGCATCAGCAGTAGTAATGCTGGATACATCATGTTCTGAGGTAGAGTGCAAGACTAAAGGCTACCCACTCCACTCGCATGTTTCCCCTTCATTTCCCCTACTGTGCGTCACTGTGTACCACCAGGTTTCAACTGAGCTCTACTAGTCATTCAGTGTAACCTATGGATATTTACTATATGTAATTCCAACTAATTGTACTTTTTTTGACAAACAAAATATATTGCATACTGTTTTACAGTTTATAGTCCCCTACATTCATATAATAAACCCAACAAGATTACAAATTTCTCAAATTTATTTTTGGAATAAAACTCTACGTTTCGGACAGTTCCTCTGTCCGAAACACGCGGAGTTTTATTCAAAAAATAAATTTGAGAAATTAGTGTATCTGGTTGGTTTTATTGTAAGAATTTATCGTGATGCACGGTCACCTGAACGTCAAAGTCCCCTGTGTGTTTTGGCTTAAGCCATCTTGAGGCAGACACAGTCACAAAGGGAAGGAGGGCATATATTGACATACATACACATTACTGTCTACTCCCTTTGTGTTTTGGATTATTTTTTCCTGTTGGCTATTTAAAAACTGTATATTATATTGCATGCTTTAGACATTCATTTGGGAACCGCAGTGGCACAGTGGTTAAGGTGCTGTGCTACAAAAAGGAAGGTCGCTGGTTCGATCCCAGCTGGTGTCACAGGAATTTTTCATTGACATAAAATCCTTCTGATCGCACTATGGCCCTGGGGTCGACTCAGCCTCTAACAGAAATGAGTACCAGGAGCATTTCCTGGGGGTAAAGGCGGCCGGTGCGTGAGGTTGACAACCTTACCACCATCCTGTGCCGTTGTCATGAAATCTGGGAACCTTAACTTCCTGGAACCCTCTGGGCCACTCCAAGCCTGTAACGGGACTGATTTTAGACATTCATTTATTACATATATTCTAACTAATTGCACTTTTGAGACAGATTTGTGTTGGACTGTTCAATAGTTTATATTCTGCTACAATTTTGGCTAAACTGTTTTCCTTTGTGATTGAGTCTCCCTGAAGATTGCTTATTTAAGCCAAAACATATAGGGGAATGTAAACTATGAAGTTATACAACATGCATTTTGTTGGTTTGTTTTAAAAGGTCCTGGCAGTTGGAATTGTATATAATAAATGTATGTCTAATGCACTGAATATACTGTTAGTTTCAGTGGATCCCATTTTGATGTAAATGTATGTATATATTCCTACCTATATCTGTACATAGTTGTGTAAATTGTATTCACATATCACTGGGAATTGGTATGTTTGCTGTAAGTTTGTTGGTAAGTTTATGGGTGACTTACATATTCAGTTCTGCAGGGAGACTTTTATAGTCGCTAAGTCAATTCAGTTTGATCTTAGGCGCACATTTGAAAGGCCACATTTTATTGTATGTGTTAGCTTGACATGAAGATGTAACTATCTGTTCCTTGTAAAGATACTGAGATATGTATGTATAGGTTTTCTCATTCATGCCTGTGATTTAGTTGGCTGTGCCGTGGAAGTTTGAAGCCTTCTCTTCAGAGTGTTTTAGGAATTTTTTGTCAGGCCAGATATGTCCTTGCAAATTTGAATGGAATGTTGTAGTAACGTTCCTTAGAACGTTAATATGGTCTCATGTTCTGCGCAGAAATGCTGCAGATTGTGGTAGTCAGTATTAGAATGATATTTTGATGAAACTAATGTTGTGTCAGTGATAGATACACAGTTCAATAGAAAGAAACTGTAAAAACATAAAGTAACATTGTGCTGAAGCCATTGAACAAATGGAAGGTCGTTACGAACATCTGGACCAACCTGAACTCTGTAATTCTCCTGGATTATCATGTTGGAAATCTTAACTTCAAAATATTTTACAGTTTTTGTGTTTGTGTAGCAAAGTTTTCATTTTCCATTGCCTTGTAGAAGAAGATAATGGGAGGAACCCCAAATCACAGAAATATAGTGAAGTAACCATGATTTTCATATTTGTAACTAACAGGTGAATTTTTTTTTGTTTTCCTATACTCACATTTTTCTGTAGATAGCTCGATTCCTGGTAAACATGTCGAAAGCCGTTGTGTGAATAAATTTCGATATGGCAGTTGTCCTGTTGACAGTTGACTTCTTGACGCAAGGTATGTTTACTAAGTACGATACATGGCGTCATAAAATGAAATGGGAAGTTGTGATAGCATGGAATGCAGCTCATGTAGTCTGCTGAATTATTATGGTTTTCAGTATAGTCCCTGAACACATTGGTGCATTTGGCCAACCTTGGCACATGTTTACAAATTCTGTTGCTGTATGAATTGGTCTCCTGCATTCAGTGCCATTCATGAACGCTCATGTTCATTTCCTCATTACTGTGGAACCGGTGACCTCTCAGGCGTCGCTTAGAGGCCCAACAGAGGGTAATCCAATGGGGCAATGTCAGAACTGTGGAGTGGAATGTCCAGAAGTTGTCATTGAAATATCTCCAACTTCTGTCAGGTCTGGTATGTACTGTGTGGGGTTGCATTGTTGTGCTGAGGGATCACACCTTGTTGTAATGGGCATTTGCATTGGTCGTTGTGTTCCAAGTGGATGGCTCCTTATGCAGCCCAGACTACAAATGTTGCAGCTTTTCCAACAGACAGACACACACTGAATTTTTTTACTGTTGGAGAAATTGCATGTTTCCCTTGCCTCTCAGCTTGTTTCATTTGAGGAGTGAACTAGTTCATGTCCCCCCACCTGTTACTAGGGATTCCAGGAACTCATTGCCTTCCTCTTTAAGGTGAAAGCAATCTCAAAACGTTGATATTTGTGCTCTTCCACCAGGCATCTTGGTACTTGGTATGCACAGTTGGTGGTATCACAGTTCTTCATGGCAGTGTTGTGTACACTTCTGGTGCAAAACTCCAGGGCAGCAGAGAAGTCTCGAAGTGCGACTCGTCACCTCTTGTGCTTCTTTCCATGCTTGATGTGCCAGGCCGATTGGTGTGATCATCTGGATCTCCCCTTAACCATTGTTGAACTTTGCACAATTTTCTGACTTGCTGCAGTCTCATTATGCCATCACCTTGCATCTCTCACATTTTCTGTGAATTGATGGTGAGTTTCGGGGTTGGAAAGTTATTTTGCCCATAAAAACCGAATCACCCTATAACTTCTGTGTGGAACCATGTCCATTGTCTTTGCAGTAGCACAACATACTCCTGACTAGCTTCTGGCTGATTGACTGTTGCACCACCTGTTGCATGTTATTCCTACTACTAGTATTACTGCCAACTGAAAAATTAAATGCCTAATTAACACAAAAATTACAGAGTTGTGGGCATTACTTACTGAACATGGCTCATGTTTTTCATACTAGTTCTGCTGCGTTGATTTTTATGAGTCAAAGTACATTCTATAGTGCAGAGTCTGAACTGAAAATACACATGAGGGACACAGACTGGTGGCTGCTGCAGTAAAATGTGTTTGTTATTGATTTTTTATGCAGGTAATACATCGAGGTATCCATACTGATTGGTTCAAACTTACAAATGTGCCTTGTTAACATCCTGAGTTGTGGCAGCCCAGTTTGCTGATTTGTTGTGAACACTGTTGTCATTTGCTGTCAGAATATTTGCCCTGCCATATCTCCAAAAGATCTGTAAACCTCCACCCTTACACAGTTTAATACTTGACTTAATGTGACAGATCCCATCATGATTATACCCATAAGCTGCCATTTTGAGTGTGCTGTCTAGCAGATTGGGCTGTTCAGCTGATTTGTCATGTATCTTTTTTTCCCCCCACAGTATTCCTGTCATTAATTCACTTTAGTTAGTACAGTATTGATTTTAGATGATTCATGATCATGCACCAATGATTCATTATGAGAAATACAACCAACAAGTGCGTATGCAGATATGTAAATTTTTTGTATTAGAAACAGTGTAGCCTGCTACATGATTCAGCCTTCTGTTGTGACCATTGTCAGGGAGGTGTTCTTTGAAGGATATATTACACAGAATGTCAAAATAATTTAATTTACGCATATTAAATATTAAGTTTTAAATGAAGGTTTTAAATCTGTGTTAAAATATAAGATATTGATAAAATTATTTGTGCTGATTTGCATGTTGATATGCAGTGTACGGTGACACCATCCCAAGAGAGGTGGTGTCACCGTACATACAGAAAAGATTTTGGGTTGGATTTAAGCAGCTAATAGTAATTTCAATTCTGTTTATTATATTTCTTAGAAATATGTTACTGTTGCTGATGTCAGTAACCTGCTGTTCCATCTAGAAAGTGTTGTAATACTTTGCACTTGTGATGACCGAGAACAGGAGCGATTGGGAGAGTATGGGTACAGTGGATGTGGTGGGGTGGGTTGGGGAAAGGTTAAGGGTGTGAGAATGAAGGTGGAAGGTGGTGGATAAACGTGTGACAGGGCTTGAGGTTAACAGGAAAACAAAAATAGTTGGAAAGCTTAGAAAGAGTACATTATCTGAAAAGTAACGAGTGATTCGTGTTGTGTTTTTATTAAGAGGCCTGGATAGTGAAGGACAAGTACTGACAGTAGGTCTTGGGGTGGTGAAGGACAAGTACTGACAGGTATTGGGATGGTGAAGGACAAGTACTGACAGTAGGTATTGGGATGGTGAAGGAACAGTTCTGCTGACAGTAGGCCTTGGGACTGTGAAGAAGTTTCCTGGAGAGCCCAGACCTATTTTTGTTAGTCACTTTTTATTTTGGGGGGGGTGAAAAAAATTATTTTTCTATGGTGTATTGATATTATATTAAGTGAGTAATGTTTAGGGTTGTGCTGCAGCTGATGAGTTCCCTTCAAATCCGACTTTGGTTACCCCTAGATGTGGCTGGCATATGGTCAATATTAGTATCCCTATGCCGATGATAGTTCATTGGCCATATTTACCAAAAGAGAAGTCATATAGTCATATTTTGAAGGAGTGAGGGTTTTGACATGGTTGGTGGCATACCCCTTCGATATTGACTTCAGTGAACTGGCCTCAGTAGCACACAGCCACCAGTGGGTGGTTCTGTCTTGTTACTTGAAAAACTAAGAGAGCTTCCCAGACCTAATCTCATGTAGCATAATGATATGTGGGGTACTTACAGAGTCTTTGGAAGAGTGGTTAGGTTGTTGGATGGAGACCCCCATTATTGCCGCACATACATTTACGTTTAGGATGGGAGAGGTTACCCAGATGGTTGCACAAGTTAATTACAAATTACTTGCACATTTGCAATACATTACCAGTGGGAAAAATTAAATTACTCAATTGACTGCTCAGTGAATGTCAACTGCCTGTAAGCATAAAGCCAAGTTTAGTACCACCTGTCACTGAATACGTATGTCCAGTCGGTAGCTTCAGTTTTGCAACTACTTTTTTGACATTTTATTTGAAGAGAAAATGTTAGGGAACCAGTGAGACTGGTCAAAGCAGTATATTGTGTATTTCCCTTCATGCATGAAGGAGTTGAACGATAATTTCTGGTGACAGGAACAGCAACAAGCAATTTTTGTTTGATTGATGTGGTTTGCATTTTTGTAACGAGTTTCAATGTCTGTAATTGTTAACATCTTGCTGTTATTGCACTGAATAGTGTATGGTGCATATTTAGTTCAGTAATAAATACGGCTGTGACATTTGTGTGTGATTGAGAATACAAGAGCCTTGCGTATATTGTGTGTAGTGAATGTAACTGGATCTTGTTTGTTGTTAAGAAGTTGTTATTTCTCTGTAAGTAGTGAAACGACTGTGCTGTTGGTTATAGGAGGCTTGTTTATTAGGATTTATATTCTGTTGACCAAGTATGATACTGTTGTTGAGGTTTTAAGTCTTGAAACTTACACATACATGTTCAGAGTGATTTGATGTGTGCTGAGTGTCTTGTACTTCCAAGACAAGGTAAACTGCTTGTAAAAGTTGTTTATGATGAATGTAATTTTTGTATATTCATTATAAAAGTGATTGTGATTTTTGAAAGCTGAAATTAAAGGCAGATGTAATTGAATGTTAAATACCGTGATACCTCGGCTAACAAGTGACCCTGCTAACGAAGATTTTTTCGCTGTTTTTCGGACTCGGCTAACGAATGTTTTAGTGGATGCGCGCGCTAACATAATTCACCAAACACGAATGGTCGGGGCATTCCAGGAGCTTATCTTTTCCGTCTGTGTGTGTGTTTCGGCTAACGAATGTGATTCTGGAACGAATTATCTTCGTTAGCCAAGGTATCACTGTATGTTCCATGAATCAGGTGTTTAAAGTGTGTACTTTTATGTTGATTTATTCTGCTGAGCCATGGGAGTTCTAGTTGTGATGTTAAAATACTCGGAGAAGGTTGTTTAAATAAATCAGACCTTAAGCATATGCTCCCACTTGATGTTTCAAAGCTTGCTGCATTAATGTGTGTTCCATTATTCCTTTAGTTGCTAGGTTAGTGTCCAGCAATGGAGCTGTAGCATCAACATTTGGGCAGGCATTTTCTAACGTGTCGATATGTGTATGATGTGTCTTAGGCCCTATTGTGTTATGACGTGTGTGAAAGTTGCCAGTTTTTTCACTTGCAAATTGCAGTAACATTGTCTAATAGGAGAGATCAAATATCTCGCTTGTTAATAGAACTGAAATAATTCAGTCATGGACGTTCCAAGTCCCAGAACTGAACTTTGTCTCAGAGTCATTTCAGTCTGTTTGCATTTATGTTGTAAGTGGTCACTTCCTAAGAGATTTTACTATCCAAATTTGTTATTGTTTTCTTTCTCTGTTATCCAGACTGTATGCACATTCCTTTCCTTATCTGCATGAGAATGGTGGCTGAGCATTCTCATGATGTGAAACTCTCATGCATGCAGAATTTTGTTATGGGAAAATCTTGTGCATCAGTCCTTCACTGTGGCAGATGGTTAGGTTTGGGGGTGGATGAGGAATAAGTCAGGGTGTGAACAAAAATTAAGTCTGGTGGGACTGTGACTGAAAGCGAAACTTCCAGTTAGTTGTACTGAACGGGAAGAACGTAGAGTATCGTGTTGCACCACACGAAAAAAAGACTGTCTTCTATTTTGAGATGAAAATGTTGCAACCATACTTGCAAAATAAGGCTTAAATAAATGTGTATGTTTTGTTATTTTATTGGTGCCCATCCGCAAGGTGAATTGGATTATGATATTTCAACATGAAATTCGACCCATTTCCTTCGTGTTAAATAATGGACAAAACGATTTTTAATCAATTTGTCACTTATGAGAATAACTCGTGGCATTTGGCGGAAAGGACTAGAGCAAACTTGTATGCTAGGTAAATGCGTAATCCGTGATATTAATTATGGCAGTATTTAGGTTGGGAAGACGAGTTTTTTGTGTTTGTGTTTACAAGTAAATAATTGTGAAATATCCTGTGCTGTTTAAAATACCAGCAATGACTTTGAGGAAAGAACCAACATAATATTTTGAAGGTAAGGAAGACGTGATATATTGTGTATTAATATTTGACGTGTCACGTGTATTTCATGTGTTGGTGAAAAAGTACATGGCAGATCTTGAGTAGATGAAAAAGTTGCTTCCTATAATTATTGCTATCGAAGTTACAGCCTAGATATTTACTTAGTGTTTGTTTTTAAGGGAAAAAAATTATTCGGGAAACAATTTACTCGCATGCCCTGGGAATTTCCTTATGACACTGCCAACTTGCCTAGTTGTAGCTGCTATAGAATATATATAAAAAAGGTAAAGTGATCCCGTTACAGGCCCGGTGTGGCCCAGAGGGTGGGTAGAGGTATAGCTCTACTCTTCCATGACTGCAGTAGTAGAAGGGGGTGAGTGGTCAGCAGCACGCCCCAGCCGCACTTTACCCCCAGGAAAGACCCGGTACCTATTTTACAGGAGGCTGGATGGGCCCCAGGGCCAGTCTGGAAGGGAGGTAAAACTCGTCCCCACTGATCCCAGATGGTCCAGCCCGTAGTCAGTCACTATACTGAGCTACCCGGCCCACACTATAGAATGTAGAATTCCTATAATCATAAGCATAGATTAGGAAATATGTGAAGTTAGAATTTTGCAGGTACGAGTGATTTCGCTTGTTACTACAGGATGCCGAAGGACGAATTTGTAGGCATATACACAACAAAAGAAATACATATTGAAATATTCAGCCGGTTCTGACAAAATTAAATGAAACATAAATATATTTTGGTCACATTATAGCACAGGTCTTTTCCCATCTACATAAAATGCCTTCAGTGCTAGTTTTGCAGATAGGCTGTCTCTCTCTCTCTTTGGAATTCCATACATATATTCTTACTTTCTAAACAACTGACAGTATTGCAGCAACAGAATTTTGAGAACCATATAGTTTTGGCAAAGAGAACACTAATGAAGTCTGAAGTACTGCTGCTTTCGTAGTTACAGGAACAGTTCTACCCTTATGTCATTTGCATGCAGTGTTAGGAATGTGGTACACAGTGGTGTACTACATCAAGGGCCCTAAAGTTGCAAATACACTGTTTTATTTCTATAAATTATCCAACAAAGACACTGTGTCTGCAGGAATTTCCCAATAGTCCGTGTTATTAAAACTCCATCATGTTTTAGCCCTTGAAGGGCCATTATCAAGGAGTCAGAATAGTCACACACACATCCATCATACATCAAATAGAAGTGTGCACACACTGTGAAATTATACATGGCAATACATGTGTAAGAGATGTCCACTGTATGTTGTTCCAGGTTCTGATGTCTAACGTGTATAAAGATTCATATTCTTTGGCCAATATATGATGACTGTGTTTCAATGGTTATGTAAATTCACAAGTATGCCTTTTGGATATGTTTGTGTTCCAACATCTAGGCTTCGGATATTGTTACAAATATGTGTGCTTATTTAGTATGTAGCATGGTTGAGGAATTACATGCAGTCTAGCACTGTGAATAACTGAAATAAAATGCTGATTTTTATAGACACAGGCGTCACACAGCTGGATATAATGTGTAACTTCATGTGGGGCTGGGCTAGGCTCCCAGATTATTGGGTGTGTGACTGCTTTTAGAATACATCTATGTTAATTGAATATGGAAGTTCTCTAAGGCTTTCATCCTGCATAATTCCGTGAAAGTTTTGGCTAGCTCCAGGATTTCAACAACAGGGCCATATTAATGAAAGTTACTGACTCCATGGAGCAGAGCCCTCATTAAGAAGCTAACTGGTGCCCCATTCTGTGGGTTTGACAATAATTATCCTTCCTTAGTGGCTAATGTAGGGGTTGGTGACATAAAGTTGTGGGTCTTGGCTCTTGCTTCCAAAACATGGACTGCAGGCATAGTAACAAGATACTTGATTCAGCAAGGACTTTGTTGGAAAGTCTTGTATGGGTGTTCTAACCAGGGTAATAGGTTCTAGACATTCATAGAAGATAGAAATCTCAAGTAAGAAGTCTGTTTTGAGAACAGATATATTAAAATACACGAATGTGCAGCAACACTGCTGTGAGAACTATATATACATGTTGGGGTCTCAGATTATTGGTTAATGTGACCCTACGTCAAACTGATTATATATCTTTTTTGTTATAACAGTGTATGAAGGAAGTTGTCAGTGATGTAATCATATGCCAAGTTAGTTATGATGTTCTGAACCACTGAAACTGCTTATATAGAATGCTGTAGTCAATGGGCTTAGTCTTCACAGTGGGGTGACATGGTGTCACAAGGCAGGGGAAGGAGTGGTGCAGAAAAAGTGAATTATCAGGTTTGAGAAGTGTAGATATTATGAAATTTTAACAAAAATGTAAAAGCGGAAGGCAGTTAAACTCAAATACTTCGGTCTGAGCACGGCTTCTAAATATAGGGTTGAAGATGTGTAGGTCAGGATGGCTGTGCTGGTTGTATTATATCAGTTTGCCTTGTTGCAGTAGCCATTTCCACAGCATTTGAAGCTTTGGCTATTCCTGTGAGATATATGACTGAGGCAGAGATGTCCCCCACACCACTAACAACTGGTAGTGTAACTGGGCACACTTTGCATAATTTGTTGTGTTTTTCTCTGTTTGGAATGTAATATAGTTGATAAAACATTTGGGGCACATGTATTTCCTCATCTATATGAAAATTATATTGTGCTGTTCAGTGTTGTTTTATGCAGCTCATACAGAATTTGTCTTTGGTTTTGTATAGAGGGGAATGACAGAGCCAACCCAGTCTTGGTGACAGTATTATAATATGTAGTAATGTGAGCATGTGCCACTGTCTGTCAACAGGTGTGAAGACGCTTCCTTGAAGAGACTGATTCTCCACCAAACAAAGGATGCAGCATTGCCGGA